>Ga0194039_1001661_pt1 | contig 11733 bp, 6 predicted proteins | sample JunL228m_MetaG_FD_148679 | JGI IMG/M metagenome (GOLD analysis project Ga0194039, IMG submission 148679) | Anoxic zone freshwater microbial communities from boreal shield lake in IISD Experimental Lakes Area, Ontario, Canada - Jun2016-L227-8m | ecosystem: Environmental > Aquatic > Freshwater >...
GCAGCGGCGACTCAGACAACGGGAAGCATGAAGACTCTTGTCGCATGCCTTGGTTTCCCGCAGTCGGGATTTGCTTTGTGATACTGCGCGGGTAACCTCCTCCAATGAACGTCACCGTCCGCGGTCTCACCCGCCATTATCGCACCGTCGCTTTTGACGCGGCGCGCAACTCCGTCAGCCTCATAGAACAACGACTCTTGCCGCACGAATTCAAAATCGTCTCAACCCGCGACTTTCGTCAGACCGCCCTCGCCATTAAGGACATGGTCGTGCGCGGTGCAGGGGCAATCGGCGCCACCGCCGCTTACGGCCTCGCCCAGGGCGCTCGCGCTTTCCGTGGCCGCAACCTGAAGAAGTTCGGTTCAAACGTCGATACGGTCTTCCAAACCCTCGAAGCCGCCCGCCCCACCGCCGTCGATCTCGTCAATGCCTTGAACCAAGTCCGCCACGCCATGCGGCAGGGCGAGACCGTCGAGGAACAACAGGCGCTCGCGTTAGCCGCCGCAGAGGAATTTGCCAACGAAGATGTGCGCCATTGTCAGGACATTGGCCGGCACGGCGCTGAACTCATCCGCAGCGGAATGAATATCCTGACGCACTGCAACGCCGGTTGGCTGGCCTTCGTCGATGTGGGCAGTGCCACCGGCCCCATGTATGCAGCTCAGACCCAAGGAAAGAAGTTTCATGTCTATTGCGACGAAACTCGCCCTCGCTCCCAGGGCGCCACCCTCACCGCCTGGGAACTTGCCCAACAGAGCGTCTCTCACCATATCATTGCCGATAACGCCGCCGGCCACCTCATGCAGCGCGGCAAAATCGACCTCGTCATCGTCGGCTCCGACCGCACTCTCGGCCGTACCGGCGAGGTGGCTAACAAGATTGGAACCTATACCAAGGCCGTGCTTGCCCACCGCCACAAAATTCCCTTTTATGTCGCGATTCCCCTCTCGACAATCGATTGGAATCTCAAGTCCGGTTTCGACATCCCCATCGAAGAGCGCCATGAAAGCGAGGTTCTTGGCGCGTGGGGTGTGGTCACAGACCTTTCGTCACGCGCTGCTCGGCCGCCATCCGCGCGAGCCTACGTCCGTGTCGCCAATCCCACCAGCGAAGCTTTGAATCCCGGGTTTGATGTGACCCCGGCGGAGTTGATCACCGGCATCATTACGCCTGTGGGAATCTTCCGCCCCCGCGAATTGTGGAAGCGGCGGCGAAACCTGGGCGTGACGCGCGACGGCGATTGAACCCCTGGTTTGCGTGCGTTCAAGGCCAACCTATGATTTTGCCCTGAATCCACCGCCGTCTAATGTTTGGCTGGCGGCCGGAGAAACATCTCCACCTGCTGAATGGTCAAGGGCGTCTGCCCCTGGCTGGCGATCTTGACATCGTGAACTTCCTTCCCCTTCAACGCCGGCGCGGGAACGCGAAATGAAACCAGCCGCACTCCATTGTTCGTGGACCCTTCATCCAGGAATTCGCACGCGGTTCCGTTCACTCGAACCGACAAGCCCGGCGCGAGAGGACCTGGCGCGGGCGCGGCCCCGATCAGCACGTCGCAAAGCCAGTGCCGGTCCGGCACGGGGCCGAGCCTGATTGCAAAGGCGGCTTCTTTGCCCGTCGCTGGCAGGGGCGCGCGGTATTGTTCGCCGGGCGCAGTGATGTCGCGATACGTGACCCCCACGCGCCGCGGCAGTTTCCGCACCGAGCCGAGCGAAGCCATGGGCTTGAGCATCCCCGGATAAACCGGCTGCGGAAATGCGCTGGGAAAATAGTTGAAAAGATAAACTGCGTCCGCGCCCTGCGACAGCACCGAGGTCGCCGCCCCGATGGCCAGTTCGGGTGAAACCTGCGAAGGCACGCTGCCCGGCGTTGGCCGATAAAGCACCTCGAGGCCCCCAGCCAAAGTCACCTTGGCCTTTCCCAACACCTGGCGCCATTGGGCAATCGGCAAATCAAACTCGATCGTGGCCCAGCGTGGCGTGGTCACCAGCAGGTCGATCAGCCCCTCTTTCGCCCAGGCGATGGCGTCCAGCCCCATGCCCACCGCCACCTCGGGCCGCGATGGCACCCGCACGCCGAGCCGGACCGCGTGACCCCGTTTGGCGGCTGCATCGGCGGTTCGCCGGCGGACCTCGCGCACCCACTCGGTCAGAATTGGCGCGCCCTCCTTTTCCTTGTCCGCGCTGAACACGTAGGGTTCCCGCATGAAATCCAGTTCCAGCCCGTCTATGTCGTAACGGTCCAGCGTCTCAACGATCAGGGACATGTAGAACTCACGCACCTCCGGGTTGGCATAGTCCAGGCAGGTGGCGAAATACCCCGAACAATTCTTCCGGCGCAACTGCGGGTTCTTGGTCCAGAAGCTCCCGTGGAACGGATGGGCCGGATTGTCATTCTCATGACAATCATTCATCCGCAGGGTGATCCAGGGCGACATCCCATCGTGCCGGCACCGCTGAATCACACGGCCCGGATAGTCAACACCTTCCTGGTGGACAGCCAGCATATTGCCGATGCCCTTGCGGTAGGCTGCCACCTGTGAACGCGGAATGGACGCCAGAAACGGCTGATCATCCGGACCAGCCGGATCGTAGCCGTCCCAGAAGGTCTCCCACACCCGGCTCCGATAATTGGTGCGGCGCGCATTTGAATTGCACAGAAACACCGTGACCCCGGCGTCGGCAATCCGATCCACATACCGGTCAATCAGCTCGCCGGCTTGCCCCGCCGGAATCTGTGACCACCAAAAGAAATCCGTGCAGTCTTGATTGTAATACAGTTGCTTGCCCGACGGTGCCCCCAGGCCGATGGTCTCGAGAACCAGCAGGCCCATCATGACAAACAGGATGCCTTTCGAGCGCCGACAGTTGGCCGTTCGAGATAACTCTTCGCCGTGCGGCAGGATTTCTTGCTTCATAACCCGGGCATCGCGGTTCTATTTTGACGGCGGCAAAATAAACAGCCGCCCATCGCCGGCGCCGAATGAGAGTTGAAACCCTTTCAGCTCGGGGCTGTCATCCACCGCCGGCACGATCTCGCCGGTGGCTTTGCTCACCTCGAACACATCCTTCGGGTCGGCGTCGAACTCCACCGTCGGCCAGGCGGTGTAACTGTGGTTGTGGTTGACGATCAGCACCGCGCGCCGTCCGTCGGCGTGGCGGAACGCGCCGATGATGAACTCGCCTACGGGGTCGCCAGCGACGCGCTCGAGCTTTCGGATGGGACTGCCCGCAAGCGCCGACGCGTTGGTTTCCGTCTTCGCAAAATAAACCCCCGTGCTGGTCAGCTTCATCAAGGTCGGCCCGAGCTGCTTGAGTTCCCCATTGATGCGGCGCGCTTCGTCGTAATGGCGCGTCTTCAGTCCTTCGGCGGTGATAATGGCCCCGCCTTTCGGAAACTCGCCCGCGCCCGCGGCGCCTTTGCCGGGAGTCCAGTAGCAAAAATAGAGCACGCCTTTGGCGCCATAAGCGACCGAGGTGAAAATCTGCCAGCGGATTTGCGCCTCGGTCGGATCGATGCGGTCGTTGAAGGGCATGCTGTAGAAGTAATTCCAGAACGGGATGCCGGCCGCCATGGAGTGCTTGCGGAAACACTCGAGGTTGGCCCGGTAGGCCTCGCGCGTTTCTGACTCCGGGCGCATCAGCGGATAGTGGTCCATTGAAAGCACCTCGGGCTTGACCTCGCGAATGAACTTCGCGACATGCTCGTCATAACTGGCCGTGCCCAGGACGCTCAAGGAAGCGTAGTTCGGGAACAGGTTGACATAGCCGAAGCGGCCTGGCCGTTTGCTGCGGATTTCTTCCGCGCGTTTGGCGAGCTCGGGAAACGCCGCCGCGCCCGGTTCATCCATCAACAGGTAGCCCCAGCAAGCCGGGCCATCCGGAAACTTCTCCGCAGGACCGCTGGCTTCGATGAGGGTCTGCAGCCCAAACCGCTTGCAGCGGCCGAGATGCTCGATGGCGTTGGTGCCCGATTGGCCAACCACCAGAGTGAAGTTGGCCTCGGCGATTTCCTCGTAACGCGCGTCCAACTTTTCCTGCGTGGCGGGCGACACCCATAGCCCAATGACGAACCGGTCCTGCACAAAGCCTCGCGCCTCCGCGCTGCCGGCTTGCAGTGAGAAAAAACATGGAGTGAGAGCCGCGACCAGGATCCCTGCCGCGCGAGCAATGAGTGAAGGCGTCATTATCAGGGAAGAATTGCGGGTCGGAAGGCTTTTCACAAGCGCATTCAACCGCGTTTACGCCCCGCTTCGTCGTTGATTAGCAAGGGTCGATTCAAGAAACCGTAGCCGCCGACGGCAGTCGGCGCTGATCTCTGTAAACTCTGCAAATGAGGAAAAGTGTGCCGACCGCCATCGGCGGCTGCAAATCTGCTGGTTCTCGAATCCGCCGTGGTTGATCAGCAGGGACCAGATGGTTTATCTTGCGCCGTGTCGTGATGAACCTCGACTACAACAAACAGCCAAAGCGATGATAGCGATTGAACGTTTCCACCCCCGACTCGCTGCCGTTGCCCTGCTGCACGGATTTCTGTGCCTCGGAGCCGCGGCGTTCGCGGCCAATGAGCTTCCTGTCAACGCCGCCACTGCGCAGCCGAAGTATCGCGAAGCTGCCCGCGCACAAGTCGAGAACCTGCTCCGCCAGCCCAGGCCGGAGGACAGTTTCCGGGCCCTCGGCGAGTTTGCCACCGAATTCCCCGAAGATCCGCTTGTCTCATCCATCAAGCCCGTAGCCGAAAGGCGGGTGGCCGACCTCCAAAAACTGTGCGCCCCGCCTTTCGGCCTGGTTCGATCCCCCACGGCGGCTGGACTCGTCTATTTCCCCGCCTACGCCGACGTCAACGACTGGTATGTGGGCGGCACAATGCGGCACCTGGATGTGGCCACCGAAGGCGCTATGGCCGCCCACCTCGGCGTCTCGGCTGGACGACGTCTCGCCGAAAACCAGGTGCATTGGATCCTCGGACGCAATCCCTTCAGCGTGTCGCTGATGGAAGGCGTCGGCAGCCGGTTTGTCCCCAATTACCATCACCGCTACAACACCATCCCTGGTAATCCTCGTGGCGCCGTCCCGGGTGCGCTCCTCAATGGCATCGTCCGCTCCTGGCCGCACCAGGACCGGCCCTGGCTGGACCTGACGCCCGAGCCGAACGCTGACTACCACTCCAACGAACCCTGGCTGCCCCACAACAATCGCTGGCTTCTCCTGCTGTCGGTCTGGTAGCTCAGACCCCCAGCTCCGTAGGAGCGGCATGTTTATAGGAACCGCAACCAACAACGGTCTCCGCAAGGGGAAGACGGGTTTCCTCTTCATTTTTCTGTCTCTAATTTTTCTGTCTTCACTCCCGCCCGGCTGGCTTCCGCTGCAAACATCTCTGGATCAATGAGAGCAAGGTGGCAGCCGGGCTCGGCTTGGGCAGGTAAACCAAAGAAAACTCTGTTGCCTTGCTCAGGTCCGGCATCTCGGTGTTGTACCCGCTGGTGATAATCACCTTCACCCCAGGTTTGTCCCCCAAAACGCGCTGCGCCAGATCGATTCCTGATAAGCCGCCAGGCATCACCATGTCGGTGTAAAGCAGGTCGATCTCCGCCCGATGCTTCCGCCACAACTCCAGCGCCTCGGGGCCATCGGCCGCCTCGAAAACCTTGTAGCCGGTCTTCACGAGAATCATTCCCGTCAGGCGGCGAAGTTCAGGTTCGTCCTCGACCACCAGAATCGTCCCTTGGCCGCGCGCGACCTTTTCCACCTGGGAAACCGCTGGCGCGGCAGGAGGTTGCGCTGCGGCAGGCAGGTAAACCTGAAACGTGCTGCCTTTGCCCACACAACTCTTAACCTCCACCCAGCCACCGTGCTGTTGAACCATCCCGCGCACCGTCGCCAGCCCCATACCGGTGCCCTGACCGATGTCCTTGGTCGTGAAGAATGGTTCAAAAAGCCTCTGCATCGTTTGATCGTCGATGCCACAGCCGTTGTCGGTTACCGACAAACAGACGTGCCTTCCCGGCTGCTTGTCATGGGCCTTCGCCTGTTCCGCGCCAACTTCCGCCTCTGTCAGCCGAACCTGGAGCAGCCCGCCCTCTTTCATGGCGTCCCGCGCATTCAGACATAGGTTGACGAGAACTTGCTCCATCATACCCATATCCGCGTTCACCCAGGGCAGTTTGTCCGCGCTTGAGAACTCCAGAGTGATGCGCTCCCCCACGAGTCGGTCCAGCTCCCGGCACTGCTTCGATACCATCGCCGCCAGGTCCATCGGCTGGCGTCGCATCACCGACTGACGGCTGAAAGCCAGCAACTGTTTAATCAGTTCGGCTGCCCTTTGACATGACCCCAACATCCCGCCCAACAGTTCGCGCGCCTCGGCCCCAGGACTGAGCGTCTGGACCAGTTCCAGGTTCATCATCACGGCCGCAAGGATGTTGTTAAACTGGTGTGCCATGCCGCCGGTCAGGTAGCTAATGGTTTCCATCTTCTGGAATTGCTGCGCGCGATCTTCCAACCGCTTGCGCTCGGTGATGTCCTGCACCAAACCGGACATCCGGTTGGCTTTGCCTTCGGAATCTCGTTCATGACCGCCTCGGACCCAAATCCACCGCACTTTGCCATCGGCGCGCTGGATGCGGCACTCGAAGCTCCAGTCGGATTGATCGGTAACCGCCTGGCGGAATTTCCGCTGCACTTCCGGGCGGTCCTCGGGCAGAACGTGTTCAAGGAACCTCTCGTAGGACCAGCTTGGCAACAGCGTCTCATAGCCGAAAATGCGGCCGTGAGTCTGCGTTCGCTGCATCTGATGGTCCAGCAGGTCAAGCTCCCAGGCACCGGTCTGGGTCGTTTCCAAGGCAAACTTCAAGCGCGCTTCGCTCTTCCGCAGCGCCTCCTCCGACTGGTGCTTGTAAAGTGCCATTTCAATGGTCGCCCTGAGATCGCGACCCTCAAAGGGCTTTAGGATGTACCCAAACGGCTCCGCCAACTTCGCCCGCTGGATCGTGGCTTCCTCCGAGTAAGCGCTCAGAAAGACCGACGGAATATGGAACCGCCGCCGGATCTCGTTGGCGGCGGCGACGCCGTCCATCTCGCCTTCGAGCCGGATGTCCATCAACACCAGGTCGGGCCGCAGTTCGCCGGCCAAGGCGATGGCCTTTTCGCCGCTGGCAGCCTGGCCTACCGGCTGGTAGCCCATTTGCTTCAGGCGTGCGCTGATGTCCGCCGCTACGATCCTTTCGTCTTCGACAATCAATATCCGTGGTTCATTCATGGGTAGTCTCCGTTTCCGCCTGGTTGTGGAAGAGGCCTTGGACGGCGGTTCCTTGTCCTCGCTCTTGATAAAGTCCTCGCGTCTTTCCCAGCCACTGCCGAACAGCCGCCGCAGCGGCCTGCGCCGTGGCGCCCAGAAGCTTCACCTGTTCTCGCGCTTGCTCCATGTCCCCAGTTTCCGCTGCCTCTTCGATCGACCCGAACGCTGCCCTGAGATCCTCCAGCCCAAACGAAGCGCTCACTCCTTTCAATGAGTGCGCCGTCCGCTCCACTTCCTCCCGCTTGCCATCCGCCAAATCCCGTTCGAGCTCGGCCAGGCGGACCGGGAGGTCTTTGATATAGTCCTCAACGATCAGCGCCACCGATTCCAGGTCGAGCTCCGCGGCCAGTTGATCGAGCCTCGAGGCTGTCGTTGCCGGCAGGCAACTCGAAACTTCTCCGCCTGCGGATGAAAGAACCGCACTGCGCAATTCTGTCGCCGTAAAGGGTTTCGAGAGAAAACCATCCATGCCGGCGGCAAGGCAGCGTTCCCGGTCCCCGATGAGGGCATTGGCGGTAAGCGCCACAATCCGCGCGCGCTTGTCTCCGCTCACTCCCTGTGACTGTTCGAGCTGCCGGATGTTCCGGGTGGCCTCATAACCATCCATCTGGGGCATGTTGCAGTCCATCAGAATCAGATCGTAATCTTGACGCGCCACCGCTGCCATCACCTCCAAGCCGGTCTCCGCCGTCTCGGCGACCGCACCAATCTCCTTCAGCATCAGCAGGCAAAGCTTGCGGTTGATGGGGTGATCCTCCGCCAACAAGATTCGCAGTCGGGAGATTTTCCCTCTGTCTTCCGCGCTCGTGCTGCTGCCAGCCTGCACCCGGCTGGCAACGTTCTGCCAGGCTTTGCCCTCGACCGCTGTGATCAGCGCGTTAAACAGATGCGATTGCTGGACAGGCTTGAGCAACACGTGCCGGAACGGACCCAGACCCTCCGGTTCCTGCGTCAGCGCCCTGGCCGGACTCGCCAGGAGAATGCAACAAATCGTCTGGCCCAGCCGCGACAGTTCTTGACGCAAGTCTGCTCCGCCCTCGATCGCGAATTCATCCTCACACACCACCACCGCAGTTCGATTCTGGCTCACCGCGGACTCGACTTCGCGGACGAGCTCCCGAACCGTGCCCGCCGCCGCGCAGCCAACATCCCAACTCCGAAACTGCTCCCGCAACGACTCCGCTAATCCAGCGTGCTGAATCCCGAGGACGACTTGCGCCCGGACCAGTGCCGGATGGCTTTCCGCGACCCTCGGCTGCTCGGCTGCCCCGAACGGTAGTTCAAACCAAAACATGGAGCCTTTATCACACTCGCTTTGCACTCCGATGCTGCCCCCCATTAACTCGACCAGCCGGCGTGAAATGGCCAGCCCCAAACCCGTGCCACCGAATCGCTGCGAGGTGGATTCTTCGGCCTGCGTAAAACGCTCGAACAAGCGCTTGACCTGCTCTTCCGTCATCCCGATGCCGGTGTCTTTAACCTCGAACCGCAGAACCACCGGCTCGCCTGAGCCGGCCACCGCATGCACCCGCACAACCACCTCGCCATCCTTGGTAAACTTGACCGCATTGCCCACCAGGTTTAGCAGCACCTGCCGCAGCCGGTGCGCATCCCCCTTCACTCGGTCGGGCACATCGTGGCGCATGATGCCTGCCAGGCTGATCCCCTTCTCCGGATCTCGATGCTCAGCCAATTTCAGCACCCCGTCCAGCACCGAGCGGACGGAAAACTCCTCGGAGATGATCGTGATCTTGCCCGCTTCAACTTTGGAAAAATCCAGCACATCGTTGATCACTTGCAGCAGCGCCTGGGCGCTCTGCGCAATGGCATCGGCGAATTCGGCCTGCCGTTGGTCGAGCTTCGTCTTGAGCAACAATTCGGTCATGCCCAAAACCCCGTTCATCGGAGTCCGAATCTCATGGCTCATGTTGGCCAGAAACTCGCTCTTGCTCCGGTTGGCAGCCTCAGCGCGCGCCGTAGTCTGCTCCAATTCGAGGTTGGTCTCCCGCAACTTATGCTCGATCCGTTTGCGCTCGGTGATGTCGCGGCACACGCATTGATAAAGTTGCTGACCTTGCAGCTCCACGAGTTGCGCGGAGATATGGACAATCCTGACTTCTCCTTGCCGCGTGCGTTGAAGCGTCTCGAAATCCACCCGCCCTTTATGGACCAGCTCTGCCAGGCGCGCTTTGGTCTCCAAGGCCGTTTCTTTAGCATCCAGATCGTGGATGGTGAGCAGGGCAAACTCTTCTCGGGAATATCCCAACTGTCGATGGGCTCCCGTGTTGAACTCCACGAACCGAGCCGTCTGCGGATCAATAATGAAGATTCCGTCAGGTAACTGCTCAAACAGAATGCGTCGGCGGACTGTCTCGCCTCTCAACGCCTCCTCCGCCCGGTGCTTGTAGAGCGCCACTGCGATGGTCGCCCTCAGATCGCGGCCATCAAAGGGCTTCAGGATGTATCCAAACGGCTCGACCAGCTTCGCCCGCTCGATCGTATCTTGCTCCGAGTAAGCGCTCAGAAAAATCGATGGAATGTGGAACCGCTGCCGAATCTCGTTGGCGGCGGCGATGCCGTCCATCTCGCCTTCGAGCTGGATGTCCATCAACACCAGGTCGGGCCGCAGTTCCCCGGCCAGGGCGATGGCCTGCTCACCGCTGGCAGCCTGGCCTACCGGCTGGTAGCCCATTTGCTTCAGACGCGCGCTGATGTCCGCCGCTGTAATCCGTTCGTCTTCAACAATCAATATTCGCGGTTTATTCATAGGCTCTCCGCTTCCGCCAGGTTCGGGAAGAGGATTTGGACGGTGGTTCCTTGTCCTCGCTCGAAATTGACCGTCCCGTGCAATTGGTCCGTCAGCAGGTAAACCAATCGCAGCCCCAGGCTTTCGGTGTGGTGCGGGTCCAGCGCAGCGGGCAGCCCGACCCCATCGTCCGTGACAGTGAGGAGCACCTTCTCGCGCGTCGGGCTCTGGATGGTTACCCGGATGATGCCCGTCCGTTCGCCCGGGAATGCGTGCTTCAGGGCGTTGGTCACCATCTCGTTGATCAACAGCCCGAAGGGCACGGCCTGATTCAGCCCAATCGAAATGCTTTTATTCTCAACCTGCGACTCGATTCGGACGCCGGCCCTGACGGGACCGGCGCTGCGCAGCAGATTGGCGCAGAGATCCTCCAGGTAATTGGTCAGGTTGAGATAGGCCAGATTCTCGGATCGGTAAAGGTTCTCATGAATCAGCGCCATCGACCGCACGCGGTTTCGGGTGGTGGCCAGGATGTCCAGCATGTCGCCCTTTTGGCTCTGTCCGGCTTGCAGGTTCAGCAGGCTGATGATGATCTGGAGGTTGTTCTTCACCCGGTGGTGGATTTCCCTGAGCAGGACGGTCTTTTCAGCAAGCGAAGCCTGCAGTGCCCGCTCGATCTCTCTGCGCTTGGTGATGTCGGCGAAGGATGTCAAGACAGCGTAGGGGCGGGTTTCGCCGCTTTTGAACATCGGTTCGGCGTTGATGTTAATCCATCGCTGCGATCCGTCCGGCAGGCGCAAGCCCATGATCACATCGCGGCAGGATTGGCCCGTGCGCAAGCTTACCATCGACGGATGCGCCTCGCCCGGGAACACTCGCCCATCTTCGCGCACCGTTTGCCAACGAGGATCCACCGATTTGCGACCCAGAATCTGGTCGCGGGTTAAGCCGAGAATCTTCTCTGCACTCGGGTTGCAGTCGATAATGACTCCGTCCGTCGCTTGAAAGACGATGCCCTCGGCCATTGCCGTCTGGACCGAGCGCAGGCGCTCTTTAACCCTAATGCGATGGAAGAGAGATTGGGTTTCCAGAGCGAGGATGCGTATCAGTTCGGTGTTGCCGGCAGTGGGTGGTTCGGGCGAGCGGGAAGCCACGGTCAGAAAACCAAACGGTTGTTGCTCGGCACAAAGGGCGATGCAATAGATGTGGCGAAGTCCATGCGCTACGCCCACCTGAGCCTGCTCCGGAAACTGGGTGACGAGGTTGAGCATCTCTTTCGGGTTTTCCAGAACCGCTTTCATGTAAGGGGCGTTCAATGGACGGTGGGCCACCTGTTCGGCAAACTCGGAACTCAAACCGATCTGATGCTGAAGCACTGCATCCTGGCCAGCGATGAGGTAAACCGCGCTGGAGTCCATGTCCCCCAAGTCGATGGTCTTCTGCGCTAAACAGGCCAGCGCGGAATCGAGATCGGCGCAGGCGTTAAGCGCAACGATGCTGTTGTGCAACAATTCGTTGGTGCGAGCGGATCGTTTCAGAGCTTCCTCGGCGCGCTTGTGTTCGGTGATGTCGGTACACGATCCGATGTAGCCAGCGAAGTCACCCCCCATATCATACCGGGGCGTCCCGCTATCGAGAACCCAGCGGTATTCGCCGTCATGGCGGCGGAGTCGGTATTCTATATGGAAGGG
>Ga0194039_1001662_pt1 | contig 11731 bp, 10 predicted proteins | sample JunL228m_MetaG_FD_148679 | JGI IMG/M metagenome (GOLD analysis project Ga0194039, IMG submission 148679) | Anoxic zone freshwater microbial communities from boreal shield lake in IISD Experimental Lakes Area, Ontario, Canada - Jun2016-L227-8m | ecosystem: Environmental > Aquatic > Freshwater >...
CAGCGTAAAATTCCTCGCGTCGGCGGCGGTCTGGGCGGGATACGGCGGCATCCTCGCCCTGCGCCGCATCCACCGCCTGTCTCCCCGCCGCACTGCGGCCGCCTCGATCCTGATTTTCGCCCTCGCCCTCGGCGTCCTGCCGACCATCCAATTCCTCTCCGCGCTGAAATGAATATCGTCTGCGCGGGGATCAGCCACCGGAATGCCGCCGTGGATGTCCGCGAGAAATTCGCCGTCGGCGCGCACGAGCTCGAGGAAACCCTCGCGCGGATTCGCGGGATTGATTGCCTCGCTGGCGCGGTGATCATCTCAACCTGCAACCGCGTCGAATACTACACCGCCAGCGTGTGCCCGCTTCGCGTCATGGACGGGCTGCGCGAGTTTTTGCAGGAGCGCACCGGGGTGGAGGACGCCCCGCTCTACACCCACGACTCGCCGGCGAGCGTCCGGCATTTGTTCCGCGTGGTCAGCGGGCTCGATTCGATGGTGCTGGGCGAGACCGAGATCCTCGGCCAGATCAAACAGGCATACGCCGCCGCCAGCGAATGCGGCGCCACGACCCGCCACCTCAACAAACTTTTCCAACACGCGTTCCGGGTCGCCAAACAGGTCCGCAGCGAGACCCAAATCACCCGCGGCTCGACATCGGTCGGCGCCGTCGCCGTCGATCTCGCGGGGAAAATTTTCGGGGATTTGAGCGGGCGGCAGGTCATGATTCTGGGTGCCGGCGACACGAGCGAGCGCACCGCGCGGAGCCTGGTCTCGCGCGGGGTGAAGTCGGTGGTCGTTGCGAACCGGACGTTCGAGCGCGCCGCGAAGCTCGCCGAAGAAATCGGCGGGCTGGCCGTGCCTTTTGACCGCTGGCAGGACACCCTCGACCGTGTGGACATCCTCATCTGCTCGACGTCCGCCCCGAGTCCGATCGTGACGAGGGAAAAGCTCGCGCCGCTCCTGGCCGAAAGGGACGGGCGCCCGCTTTTCGTCATTGACCTCGCCGTGCCCCGCGACGTCGAGCCTTCGATCAACGATCTCGAAAATGTCTACCTCTACGACATCGATTCTCTCGAGCAGATCGTCCGACAGTCGCTCGAAGTCCGCCGCGCCGAGGTGATCCGTTGCGAAAAGATGATCGAGCACCACGTCGGGGATTACGTGTCATGGATGCGCACCCATATGGCCCACTACACATGAAGCCTCTTCTTCTCGGAACCCGTGGCAGCGACCTCGCCCTCGTGCAGACCCGCGATGCCGCCGCGCGCCTCCGTGCCGCGCACCCGGGCCTCGACGTCGCGGAGAAAATCATCAGAACCACCGGCGACCGGCGGCTGGACGTGAGCCTCTCCGCCCCGGGGCCGCTCGACAAGGGCCTGTTCACGAAGGAGCTCGAAGACGCGCTGCTGGCCGGAACGGTGGATGCCGCCGTGCACAGCCTAAAGGATCTCCCCACCGGGCAGCCGCCCGGGCTCATGCTCGGAGCCGTCCTCGAGCGGGCCGACTGCGCGGACGCCCTGGCGTCGAAGCACGATGGCGGATGGCAGGGGCTGCCCGAAGGCGCGGCTGTCGCCACTTCGAGCCTCCGGAGAAAAAATCAGATCCTCCTCCTCCGTCCGGACCTCCGGATCGTGGAGATTCGGGGGAACGTCCCGACCCGGCTGCTCAAGGTTCTGGAAAATCCGGATCTCGATGCCCTGATCGTCGCGAGGGCGGCGATCGAACGGCTCGGCGACCGAGTCGTCCCCGGCGGGCTCCGGATGTCGGTCATCGAGGAAATGCTTCCCGCGCCCGGACAGGGTGCGGTCGCGCTCGAATGCCGGTCGGATGACGCGGAGACTCTCGCCCTGCTCGCCGCGATCCACCACGAACCCACCGCGCGCTGCGTCCAAGCCGAACGCGACCTCCTCGAAAAACTCGGTGGCGGCTGCCACATGCCGCTCGGAGCCAGAGCCACCATCGAAAATGGCCGTGTCTGCCTGCTCGCCGCGCTCTTCGAGCCCGACGGTGTCCAATGGATTTCCCGCGATCTTTCCCCCGAGCCACCGCAAAAATAAAATCGCGCCGAGGGGCAGGGCTTGTGACGGCCCGCGTGCCGGGCGCGAAGGAAAATCTGTTCATGAGCGCGCGGCGGGAATAGAATTTTTTTATGAATCCCTCCCTGCTTGCAGACGACGATTTCTATCCGCTGATCGAAGCCCGTCATTGCGATCCGTTCCGAATCCTCGGCCTCAGGGAATTTCAAGGTCGCTGGATCGGGCGCGTCCTGCGGCCGGATGCCGCCCAGGTTGCGATCATGGGGGCGGACGGGCGGAGGTTCGATCTGGTGCCCGTGCACGAGAGCGGGCTTTTTGAGGCGATCCTTCCGGGCGTGACCGGGGAGTTCGGCTACACGCTCGAGCTCACCGGGCACGACGGGGCGACCTGGCGGGCGCACGACCCGTATTCCTTCGGCCCGGTGCTCGGCGAGATGGACATCTACCTTTTCAACGAGGGCACCCACTACGACGTCTATAAAAAACTGGGCGCGCACGTCATGGAAATCGGCGGCGTCCAAGGCGTCCACTTCGCGGTCTGGGCCCCGTCCGCCCAGCGGGTGAGCGTCGCGGGCGACTTCAGCGGGTGGGACGGACGGCTCTACCCGATGCGCAAAATGGTCCCCGCCGGAGTTTGGGAAATTTTTCTGCCGGGCGTGCATGAGGGGGCGCATTACAAGTTCGAGATCCGCGGGCCGCATGGAGAGGTCTTTTTAAAAACCGACCCGTATGCGTTTTTTGCGCAGCACGGCACGCAGACCGGGTGCATGGTTTTTGATCTCGGGCGCTTCGGCTGGTCGGATTCCGGGTGGATGGAGAAGCGGGCGCGGCGCGATCCCTACGCGACCCCCATGAGCATTTACGAGGTTCACCTCGGATCCTGGCAGCGGCTTCCGGAGGACGGGAACCGTGCCCTGAGCTACCTCGAGCTCGGCGACCGGTTGATCCCGTATGTCAAGGAACTCGGGTTCACTCACATCGAGCTGATGCCCGTGATGGAGCACCCGTTCGACGGGTCGTGGGGATACCAGGTCGTCAACTACTACGCCCCGACCAGCCGGTTCGGAAACCCCGACGAGTTCCGGCATTTCGTGGACCGCTGCCACCGCGAGGGGATCGGGGTGATCCTCGACTGGGTGCCGGGGCATTTCCCGAAAGACGCCCACGGCCTCGCGCGCTTCGACGGCACCTGCCTCTACGAACACGAGGACCCGCGCCTCGGGGAGCACAAGGAATGGGGCACGCTCATCTTCAACTACGGCCGCAACGAGGTGAAAAATTTCCTGATCGGCAACGCGTTGTTCTGGATGGACGAGTTTCACATCGACGGGCTCCGCGTGGACGCGGTCGCCTCGATGCTCTACCTCGACTACTCGCGCCAGCCCGGCGAGTGGGTCTCGAACTGCTTCGGCGGACGCGAGAACCTCGACGCCATCAGCTTCCTCAAGCGCTGCAACGAGGTCTGCTACGAACGCTTCCCCGGCATCACCATGATCGCCGAGGAATCCACCGCCTGGCCGGGTGTCTCCCGCCCGACCTACACCGGCGGGCTCGGCTTCGGATTCAAGTGGAACATGGGCTGGATGAACGACAGCCTCCGCTACATCAGCAAGGATCCGATCCACCGCCGCTACCACCAGGGCGACATCACGTTCTCGATGCTGTATGCGTTCCAGGAACATTTCGTCCTCGTCCTCAGCCACGACGAGGTCGTGCACGGGAAGGGATCGCTCATCGACAAGATGCCGGGCGACATGTGGCAGAAATTTGCAAACTGCCGGATGTTCCTCGCCTGGATGTGGGCGCACCCGGGGAAAAAGCTGATCTTCCAGGGCATGGAATTCGGTCAGTGGCACGAGTGGCAGCACGGGCAGAGCCTCGACTGGCACCTCTCCCAGCTTCCGATGCACGACGGGCTCCGCCGGCTCGTCCAGCACCTCAACTGGCTCTACACGAGCGAGCCCTCGCTCCACGAGCTCGACGATACCAACGAGGGCTACGAGTGGATTGATTTCCACGACGCCGACAACACGGTCTGGTCGTTCCTGCGCAAATCCCGCGCCGGATCCGACATCGCCTTTGTCGTCAATGCCACGCCGATCATCCGCGGTGCCTACCGCGTCGGCGTGAAGCAGCACGGGTTCTACGAGGAGGTCCTCAACACCGATGCCGAAACCTACGGCGGCGGAAACGTCGGAAACTACGGCGGGCGCTGGTCGGACGAAAACTGGTCGTGGCAGGGCAAGCCGCACTCGATCCTCATCGACCTCCCGCCGCTCTCGGTCTGCGCGTTCAAGCTCCAGCCGTCCGTTCATCGGGAGCTGGCGGAACAAGTGCCGCCGCCAATGACTCCCAATGAACGCTCCGATTGACGATGAGATCCGGACGGTTGACCGCATGCTCAACCTCTGGCTCCCGAAGGAATCCGCCCGTCCGGTGACGATCCACCGCGCGATGCGCTACAGCATTTTTGCCGGGGGCAAGAGGATGCGTCCGGTTCTGTGCCTTGCGGCGGCGCGGGCGTGCGGGATCCGGCGTGCCGCGGATGCCCTGCCAGCGGCCTGCGCGGTCGAGTGCGTGCACACGTATTCGCTGATCCACGACGACCTGCCGTGCATGGACGATGACGACATGAGGCGCGGGCGCCCGACCTCGCACAAGGTCTTTGGCGAGGGGATCGCGGTGCTGGCCGGCGACGCCCTGCTGACCGTCGCGTTTGAAATCCTCGCCCGCATGAAACCGACCCCGCGGTATTCCGCAGGGGATTATTTCTCCGAGCTCGCCCGCGCCGCCGGGAGCCGGTTCCTCGTCGGCGGCCAGGTCGCGGATCTTGAGGGAGAAAAAAAAGAATCCACGCTGGCGGATCTGCGGTTCATCCACCGCGGCAAGACCGCCGCGATGGTGGTTGCGAGCCTGAAGCTCGGGGCGATGGCGGCCGACGCCACGCCGCGCGTGCTCGGCATCCTCGAGGAATTCGGCGACCACCTCGGGCTCGCATTTCAGGTGGTGGACGACATCCTGGATGTCACGCGGTCGAGCGAGCAACTCGGGAAGAGCGCCGGCAAGGACGCCGCCGCCGGGAAGAAAACGTATCCCGCGCTCATCGGCTTGGAGGCATCGCAAAAAGAGGCCGCCCGTCTCACGGGAAAAGCCCTCGCGTCCCTCTCGCCGCTCGGCGAACGCGCGGATACCCTCCGCACGCTCGCGGAAAAACTTCTCGCGCGACAGGCGTAGCCCTCAGCCCGCCGCCTCTTCAAACTCCCGCAGGCAGGCGCGCACGCCTCGCGGATCCCGCAGCAGAGCGGTTCCGACGAGGGCAGCATGAAAATTTTTCCGGACGCCGCCGAGCGTGGAGGGCGTGATTCCGCTTTCGGCCACGCGCAGGCATCCGACGGGGAGCTCGCCCGCCAGCGCGAAAACTTCCAGATCCAGGCTGAAATCTTTTTCCGAGGATCCGCCGGCCCCGACGAACCCGGATTGGGATTGGAATTTCCGGCTGTTGATGCCGGCGATCCGGGCGTCCGCCGGGAGCGAGCCAATTTCTTCGACGGTGTGAACCTCGAAAAGAACCTCCATCCCGAGCTCGCGCGCGAGGTCGTAAAACCCCCGTAGCCGCGCGGCGTCGAGCACGTTTGCCATGAGCAGGACGGCGTCCGCCCCGAACGCGCGCGCCTCGCGGATCTGGTATTCGTCCACAAGAAAATCCTTGCGCAGCACCGGCTGCGGCATGGCCCGCCGGACCGCCTGGAGCCGGGTGACATTCATCCCGAAATGACGCTGGTTGGTGAGCACCGAGACGGCGCGCACGACCGGAGATTCCGCATACGCGCAGGCCGCCTCGCGCACGTTCTCCTCCCGCATCGGGCCGACGCTCGGCGAGCGTTCCTTGACCTCGGCGATCAGCCCGAACGAAGAAGCCAGCGCGCCATAAAAATCGCGCGCCGGCGGCGCGTCGGCTGCCATCGCGCGGATGTCCGCCGCCGCGCGCAGAAGTTTCGCCTCCGCGACCTCCTCCCGCACGTCTTCGAGAATCGTATCAAGGATGGTTTTCATCGCGCTTCGGGTAGCTGCCGAGGACTTTCAGCGCCCGGCAGTTTTTCGAGAGCTCGCGGAAGAGGTCGTTCATCTGGAGGTCGTGGGTGTGCCCGTCGGCTTCGATGAAAAAAAAGATGTCGGCGCTTCCTTTCGAAGCGGGACGGTTGGCGAAGTGGTGGAGGTTGATGCCGAGCTCCTTGAACGGCTCGAGCGCGGAGACGAGCGCGCCCGGCTTGTCCTCGATGCGCAGCATGAGCATGGTTCGGTCGTGTCCGGACGGCGCATTCGCCTGCCGCCCGAGGACGAGGTAGCGGGCGGCGGATCGCACGTCCTCGGCGGCGGAGTCCGGGGCGACCTCGGCGCAGATCGAGAGGTCGGTGCTCCCCAGCGCGTCGAGCGTCTGGTTCACGATCCCGTGGGCGGGATCCTCAAGCGGTACCACCCCGCAGTCGGCGCGGTCGGAGGCAACCTCCTCAAAAACCCCAGCGATCTCGGCCGAAAAAATGTAGCGCACGCTCGAACCGAATTTCCCGTGGGCCGCCTGATACGACGGGCTGCCGAGCGGCCCGACGCACGCGATCGCGACGTCCTTTTCCACGGCGATCGCGGCGGACATGATCTCGCGGTAAATCGCCCGGATTGCCTCCGGCCGAAGCGGGCCCTCGCTGCGCTCGATGAGGCTCCGCAGAAGTTTGATTTCGCGGTCGGGCGAATAAATCGGAAGGCTCGACCGGCTTTTGATGACCCCGATCTCTCTCGCAATCGCCGTCCGCTCGTTGAGGAGCTTCAGAAGCTCGCCGTCAAGCGCGTCGATCCTGTGCCTCAGCTCGACCAGATCGCTCACCGGCCTCCCTCGTTTTCCGGAGGCTCATCCGCCAGATCTGCGAGATCGGCCGGATCCGCCGACTGAGGCACGGCGGCTTCCTCCAGCGGAAGCTCCGGCGTCTCGGCGGCGGGCGTCTCGGCGGCGGGTGGTTCCGCGGCGGGTGGTTCCGCGGCGGGCACTGCCGCCTGCGGGAGCGCGATCTTGCGCAGTTCGTCTGCGTTCGGGAGATCGTCGAGATCCTTGAGCCCGAAGTGCTCCATGAAAAATTGGGTGGTTTCGTAGAGAAGCGGACGCCCGGGAACTTCCGAACGGCCCGCGATGCGGACGAGCCCGCGGTCGAGGAGCGTCTGCATCACGCCGTCCACCGCCACTCCGCGCACCGCCTCGATGTCCGCCCGCGTGATCGGTTGGCGGTAGGCGATGATCGCGAGGGTCTCCAGAGCGGGGGCGCTGAGCTTCGCCGAGCGGTTCTCGGGAAAAAGCTGACGGAGCCACGGGGAAAAATCCCCCCGCGTCACGAGCTGCCATCCGGCCGCGCTCTCGCGGACTTCAAACGCGCGCCCGGCCGCCCGGTATTCCTCGTCGAGCTTCCGGATCGCCTCCTGGAAATCCTCGCGCTTCGGCTTCGCGTGGCAGGTGACAAACGGGTTTTCCTTCGCGCCCTCGGCCGCGCCCTTGAAGATCGCGGAAAGCTCTTTGGCCGAAACCGGCTTCTGCGAGGCGAAAAGAATCGCCTCCACGGCGCGGTCGAGTGAAAGTTCTTCGTTCATACCCGTGAGAAAAGGGACATTGCGTCGTCCGCCCGGTCAATCCAGATCTCGCCGCACTGGGCCTCCTGTCGCACGCGGAGCTGCTTGAGCCGGATGAGCTCGAGCATCGCCAGGAAGGTGACGACAATTTCGGCGCGGCTGGCCACATCGGCAAAAAGTTCCTCGAAACGCATGGAGACCCCACTCGACGTGACCTTGAGGAGATAGTCAATCTTTTCGGAGACCGTGAAATTCTCCTCGAAGATCTCCCGGAGATCCGCAGTTTTTTTCTCGAGCCGCTTGAGGATCTTCTGGAACGCATGGATCAGGTCGAAGATCCCGACCTCCTCGACGAGCAGGTTTCCGGCGGGCTCCAGATCCGGGACGACCGGCACGCGCGGGAAGAGCTTCTCCTGGAGCGCCTCGATGTCGCGCAGCTTCGCCGCCGCCTCCTTGAACTTCTTGTATTCGATGAGCTGCCGGATGAGCTCCCACCGCGGGTCGTCGGCCTCGGCGTCCTCCTCGGCCATCTGCTGGTCCACCGGCAGCAGCGTCCGGCTCTTGATGTAGAGCAGGTTCGCGGCCATCACGATGAACTCCCCGGCCAGCTCGATGTTGAGCACCTGGAAGGCATCCATGTAGCCGAGGTATTGCTTCGTGATGCGCTCGATCGAAATGTCATAGATGTCCACCTCATCGCGCTTGATGAGGTAGAGCAGGAGATCGAGCGGCCCCTCGAAGACGTCGAGCTTGACCTTGTAATCTTCCACTGGAAATTACCGCCGCCGGAACCCGCGCTTCGCCGCTTCGCGCTCGAGCTGGGTCAGGTGCTGCTTGTGATCCTTCCGCCGGGTTTTCCGCTTGCTGATCTGGCCGGAAAGCTTGTGGACAACCTTGTCGATCGCCGCATACAGATCGGCTTCGGCGTCCTCGCAGAAAATGTCCGGCCCGGGGATCGCCAGGTGGACCTTGACGACAAACGGCTTCTTTTTGTTCTGATCGTGGAGGAGGACGATGTGCGCCGCGAGAATCTGCTCCCCGTGCTCCTCAAGGTGCGTCATTTTCTCGGCAATGAACGAATGGATCGCCCCCGTGAGGGCAATATTGCGTGGGCTCAAGTGGATTAACATACCTCCATATTGGATCGGAATCAGGCCGCGTGCCAGTAAAAAGCGGTTTTCCCTCAGCGCGCCCCCTGCAGATCATTTACAATAAATGTCCCGCCCGTGACATTTATTGTAAAGCTCGGGGCGAAGGATCCCGGCCGAATCATCCGGCTTTCCTTTCCGGGCGGCCGTTTTGTAGAATGTCGGTCACATGGATAAGACGGTAAAAATTTTTGTGGCCGGGCATCGTGGGATGGCTGGGAGCGCAATCGTGCGGCGTTTGCAGGCGGGGGGATACGGGAACCTTCTTTTCCGGACGCGTTCCGAGCTGGATCTGCTGGATCGGACGGCGGTGCGGGCATTTTTCGAGGGCGAGCGGCCGGAGGTCGTGGTGGACGCGGCCGCGCGGGTGGGCGGGATCGTTGCGAATTTTGAAAAGCCGGTCGAATTTTTGCTCGAGAACCTGACGATCCAGAACAACCTGATCAGCGCGGCTGCGGATTCCGGGGTTGGCAAGCTCCTGTTTCTGGGGAGCTCGTGCATCTACCCGAAATTCGCGCCCCAGCCGATCCCGGAGAGCGCACTGCTCACCGGCGAGTTGGAGCCGACGAACGACGCCTACGCGCTGGCCAAGATCGCCGGCATCAAGCTCTGCCAGGCGTATGCCAGGGAGTATGGGAAAAACTTTATTTCCGCGATGCCGACGAACCTCTACGGTCCGCGTGACAACTTCGACCTCCACACGTCGCACGTCCTCCCGGCGCTGATCCGTAAAGTCCATGAGGCGAAGCTCCGTGGCGCGAAGGAAATTCCGATTTGGGGGACCGGCAGCCCGCGCCGGGAATTCCTTCATTCGGACGATCTGGCCGACGCCTGCGTGTTTCTCCTCGAGAACTACGATTCGCCGGAAATCATCAACATCGGCTGCGGGGACGACCTGACGATCCGCGAGTTGGTCCGGACGGTTTGTGACGTCTTGGATTTCCAAGGCGAGCTGGTCTTTGACGCATCCAAGCCCGACGGCACGCCGCGCAAGCTCCTCGACACGGCCAAGCTCTTCGCGCTCGGATGGAGGCCGAAGATCGCCCTCCCCGACGGAATCCGCTCGGCCTACGAAGGGTTCCTCGGCACGCAGGAACAGAAGACGTGACGGTCGCCGTAAACGTTGTCGATCCGGGCGACCGACGGCCAGAACTTGTGTTCGCGGAGCCACGGAGCCGGCCAGGCTGCGGCGGTGCGGCTGTAGGGGTGGCTCCATTCGTCGGAGGTGACTGCTGCGGCGGTGTGCGGCGCGTTTTTGAGCGGGTTGTCCGTCCGGTCCATCTCGCCGCGTTCGATGGAGGCCATCTCGCCGTGGATCGCGATCATCGCGTCGCAAAAGCGGTCGAGCTCGGCCTGTGATTCGCTCTCCGTCGGCTCGACCATGAGGGTTCCCGCCACCGGCCAGCTCATCGTCGGGGCGTGAAATCCGAAGTCCATGAGCCGCTTGGCGACGTCTTCGACCTCGATGCCGGCGCGCTGTTTCCATTCGCGGAGGTCGAGGATGCACTCGTGCGCAACCCGTCCGTCCGTGCCTTTGTAGAGGGTCGGGAAATACTTCCCGAGCCGTGCGGCGATGTAGTTCGCGTTGAGGATGGCGGCCTCGGTTGCATCGCGGAGTCCGCGCGGGCCCATCATGGCGATATACATCCAGGAGATGACGAGGATGCCCGCGCTGCCGAGCGGCGCCTGCGAGACCGGCGAGCTTCCCGGCTCCAGCGGATGTCCCGGCAGGAAGGGCACGAGGTGAGCCGCAACGCAGACCGGGCCGACTCCGGGCCCTCCGCCCCCGTGCGGGATCGCGAAGGTTTTGTGGAGGTTGAGGTGGCAGACGTCCGCGCCGATATCGCCCGGCCGGCACAGCCCGACCTGCGCGTTCATGTTGGCGCCGTCCATATAGACCTGACCGCCCGCCGCGTGCACGACGTCGCAGATTTCCCGGATCCCCTCCTCGAAAACACCATGCGTCGAGGGGTAGGTCACCATGAAACAAGCGAGGGCGGATCGGTGGGTTTCCACCTTCGCACGCAGGTCGGCGAGATCAATATTCCCCGCCGCATCGCAGGTGACCGGAACGACGCGCATGCCGGCCATGGCCGCGCTTGCGGGGTTCGTGCCGTGCGCGGAGGCCGGGATCAGGCAGATGTCGCGGTGGGCTTCCCCGCGCGAGCGGTGCCAGGCGCGGATCGCGAGGAGCCCGGCGAATTCGCCCTGCGAGCCGGCGTTCGGCTGCAGCGAGACGGCGGCAAAGCCGGTGATCTCGGCCAGCCAGGCTTCCAGCTGCGCGGCCATTTCAAAATAGCCTGAAGCCTGGCCGTGCGGGACGAGAGGGTGAAGCGAGGCGACGGAATCCCATGTGACCGGCAGCATCTCGGACGTCGCGTTGAGCTTCATCGTGCACGAGCCGAGCGGGATCATCGAGGTCGTCAGCGAAAGATCCTTCGCCTCGAGCCGCCGGATGTAGCGCAGCATCGCGGTCTCGGTATGGTGCGACCGGAAGACCGGATGCGTGAGGAAGGTGGACTTCCTGCGGAGCGCGGGCCCGATCATCTCGGGCAGATCCTTCGGAAAATCCCCGGGGTTTCCGCCGAAGACGTCGAGGATCGCCGCGAGGTCATCGGTCGTCTCGTCGAGCGCGATCGCCACCGCATGGTCGTCGAGCTTGCGGAGGTTGACCCCGCGCGCGGCGGCGCGGATCAGAAATTCATCGGCATGGCGGTTCCCGAGCCAGACGCGCACGGTGTCGAAAAACGGCCCGGGATGGACGGCATGGCCGAGGCGGTTGAGCGATCCGGCCAGGCGCAGCGCGTGCCGGTGGACGCGCTCCGCGATCGCGCGGAGGCCGTCGGGCCCGTGATAGACCGCATACATCGAGGCCATGACCGCGAGGAGCACTTGGGCGGTGCAGATGTTGCTGGTGGCCTTTTCGCGGCGGATGTGCTGCTCGCG
>Ga0194039_1001663_pt1 | contig 11725 bp, 12 predicted proteins | sample JunL228m_MetaG_FD_148679 | JGI IMG/M metagenome (GOLD analysis project Ga0194039, IMG submission 148679) | Anoxic zone freshwater microbial communities from boreal shield lake in IISD Experimental Lakes Area, Ontario, Canada - Jun2016-L227-8m | ecosystem: Environmental > Aquatic > Freshwater >...
ATTCAATATTATTCCCCGCTCGTCATCAGTCTTTTGAAGAGATATACTCATGGCTGTTTTAGTCCTCCCTCCGCATTCTTACACGACCAAGTGTCTGTTGTAGTAAGGTACTTCTTCATTGCTGAAGCCTTGCTCCGCATTGATGAGAGTTTTATGTCAAAGTACAAAGCGATCTCCTCCCCAAGATGAGAACCTCCTGTCCCACGCCGGATCATGTTCTCTCTCTGGCATGCGGTATAGAGGATCGTAGCACTCCAGAGCAGCGGGTCTCCCCGCAGAAGGGGGGATTCCGGATGGCTGGCAAGGTCCCTGACAAGATGGGCGCAGCATTCAGAGACCGTGTCGTTGGAAAAACGCTCGCAGAACTCATCACATCTGAGGCGGATCATGGTCTTTCTGAGGGTAGCTTCATTGGTTGATATCGTGGTGCTTAATGAGGGGTTGTCAGGATTTGTCTCTCCGCTCTTCATACCCCCGGTCTGGTGAAGGAATAAATCTAACACAACATTGGCGAACAGATCCATCTTTTTCTCATTGGCTGCGATCTTTGCCTTAAAGGCGGGATCTGTCGCAAGGAGTGCCTTACTCATATTAATTGCATCCGGCAGGTATCCATGCTCATGGAGATGCAACAGGAAGCGGCATATGACCGGAACAACCAACCCACCTCTCTCTCTGATAATCCGTGGAGTGTCTGCCATTTCAATCATAAGGCACTCCTTAACGGTTTTAGTGTTCCATTCTGAAACTTTCTTTTTGTAATCTTCGCACAGGATTGTGGAAAAATCATTGACAATAATGGCAGCACGATCACCTCGTTCTGTTCCATTTAACAAAATCTCGTCTTTGATAAATTCCGAGATCTCCTTTTTGAGATCTACTGCATCATTATCGATCATATACGACACTCAGGCATCTTCATCTAAAGGAGAATACACGTCATCCTCATCGCTGCTCATGATATCATTCAACATCTCTTCATATTCGTCAGGATAGATATCCCCAAGGTGCCATCCTGACGAGTACCATCTGATAGCGGTATTGGGTTCTTCCATATATCCACACACACCGGTATGCTTTTTTTAGGCTGGCAAGATTTTCTGTGCAATTTTGTAGTTTAAAATTCCATACGGATAATGCGGACTTTCTTCCCTACCCAATCCCGTGGAACCATTACTCTCCCGGAGGATGAAGATTGACTTGCCACTTTCTCTAATACTTCATATCCCTGCATGTGGATATCAAAAGGTTCTCGCGTCAGATCTTTTGTAACCATAGTAATCCAATTATGCATTAGTAATGCACAACAATTTAAAATTATCGCGTTAATCATTAACCGATGATCTCTGCAAAAGTCCCTGCATCCTCGTTACTTTCGGGAGACCTGAAAATCAATCCGGGACAATATCTCCGGGATCTGCCGGATGGTGTCGCGGTCTTTTTCTTTTTCTGGTTCGGACAGATTCTCGTAAGGCACTAAAGAGGGGTGGAGTTTCTGTGCATCATCGCGCTTCTCTCCGTAACGCCACCCGCCTTCCAGCTTCTCACTCATCCAGCGTTCGTGCTCAAGGGAGGAAAGATGCTCGGTCTCATCCGTGGTAAACCGGAATTCAAGGGGAGCGTCCCAATCGGTAACAGGTCCAATTTCACAGCCCACAAGCGATAATTTTGTCCAGATGAAATTTGCCTGCTTCCGGTTGGACTCCCGGTATTTTTCTCCAGCAATCCCATCTTTCTTTTCTGTGAGTGCCCCGAGTTCATCCCAGCTGACCAGCATATGGTTTGTCTCGCGGGTTTGTCCTTTCTTCTGCTCTTTTGTGCAATAATTTTCATGAATTGACCGGGCGAGGATCTCTTCTTCTCCTGCAAGAATGAGCTGGCTGTTGGCGGTGAGCTCAAACATGTTTACCGGGTGGATCTCGCGTATGCTCTTAAGCCCGACCTGTTCATCGGCAATGAGCTTTGCCACACTGGTATTATGATCCATGCGCACGATGAACCGGACCTCTCTTTCGGCAGTGTATTGATGGAGTGTTAAGGCGGCGTAGAGCCCCAGTGAATCATCATCAAGACAGATATAGGCAACAAAACCCCGGTCAAGAAGGGGATTTTTTAAAAACTCCCCGTTTTTAAAAGCGGCAGACCGGACATCCATGGTGAGTGCCCCCAGATCGCAAGCTTGGGAGAGTTTCGGGTATTGGATGAGCAGACTCTCCCGGATCTGCCCGGCGTTTACATCCATAAGAACGATCGTTAACCGGGTCTGTTCTCCTCTATGCGAAAGGTACCAGGTCCGGGCAATCCGGGTCAGAATACTTTCCCCCAGTCGTCCTGCTCCAAGGATTACAATAGGCATGGGAGCAGTCCCGGTTTCAGTGGAAGGGACGGCTGGATATATGTCGAGAAGCGTCCGGGCTCCTAGGGCATACTGGTTGAAGAACTCGATCCGTATGGATGAGTCTTTCCTTGCGGAAAATGCATGTTTCCTGATGATCCCGTAGAGTTGCGGATTTATTACCTGTATGATGCAGGTGAGTGTCTGGTGCTTTTTTTCCGGCACCATCCGCATCACGTTTAAAGCGACTTCCGCATTATCCTCATCCACATCACTTAAGGAGATCACATAAGCGGCTTTTTTCACACCAGCTTTTTTTAGCATGTTGGGATCGGAAGGCAGACCGTTAAGAACGATTAACCCCAGCATTTTGCAGGATTCAATGAAAGTATTCTTTGCATCGCTCTCGATAATGACCGGTTTTATCTCTCGTTTGACAAGGTCATTGATGACCAGAAACGACCGGGAGTTCAGGCCACAGACAATCACATGCCCGTGTTTGAAGAGAAGCGGCATGGTGTTGATTTTTTCCCGGACGTACAGGTAAATAATACCGGCTGAACTCGAACCAGCAAACGCACCAACTGCAATGCGGATAAAATCAGAATTTGCTGCACCAATGCTCTCTTTTATCGCGGGAAATGCAATAAAAATCCCAATGCTTGAACCGAGAATGGCAAGGATTGCCTGGATTAACATGTAGATGTCGGGTGTGTCCATAGTGACTCAACCCCCGTTATTGCCCGGCGTTGGATCAACGGGTTCGATACCGGCAAGATAGGTTTTTATCGTCTCTGCAAGGGTTTTGAAATACTGCTGTGCGGGAAGGGGAAACGCGTCAAACCATTGAGGGGTGTTGATGAGGTAATCCATGTTCTTTGTGGGGAGGATATCTTCAATCCTGAACGGGAGGATTATGAGGTTTCTTGTCACTGCCCGCGTCAGTTCGCGGATGACATGAGGGGAGTTATCCGAGCTTTTTGAAAATATCAGCACCACAACCTTACTCTCATCAATCGCATCGATGATTGAACCGGGAAAATTGGAACCGGGGAGTACATCGCGGGGCGCAATCCAGCAGAAGATCCCATCAGCCTCAAGATACGAACAGAGATCTTTGGCTATCAGCTGTTCAGGTTTTGAATAGCTGATGAATACCTGATGGGGTGGTTTTGAAGAAGATGTCCGGACCGCTGTTGCGGAACCCGTTGGAACTTCATCACCGATCAGGTCGGTGCCGGTATTTTGCCCTCCTGCCGGAGTTGTGCCGACAATCTCCTCTGCCTTTGTCTTCCAATCTTTTGCCTTTTCACGATAGAACTGTTCCCGTAGCGGGACTCGCCGTGAAAGCTTGAGAAACAGGGTTGCAGATTCCTCCGCAATGCGCTGCGCAGTTGTAAGATCTCCAGCTGCTTCAGCTGCTTCAAACGCCTTGGTATTCCTCGAAATTTTCTGGAGGAAATCGGCTGGAGTGTCAATTTTCATGGAAGCACAAAGTCACTCGCGGGGATTTCATAAAAAAGATTATGATGCCCCGAACTGTTTGTTCCAGTCTTCCTGTCGTTTGAGATCTGCAAGGGTCACGGGAGATTTTACCCGTGCAATGGCTTGGGTGAAGTCCTCCATGGTGAGTGGACCGGCTTTTAAGGTCTTTTTCTGTAACTCTTCAAACGGTAGCTCAGCCATGTTCTCAATATTGTCGAAGATATCTTTATTCACCCTGCGGGTCATGCTCCTCATTGCATCCCGGCAGACATTCTGGAGATCCCTACCAGAATAATGCTGAGTTACAGACATCTCCCCGATCTTTTCCAAGTCCACGTTCGATATATCGAGCCCTTTGGTCTGGATCCTGATAATATCCTGGCAGGCTTTCTTTTCGGGTAGCTGGATATAAATCCGCTTGGGGAACCGGGAGAGCACCGCATCATCAAGACTTTCCGGAGCATTTGTTGCTGCAAGAGTAAGAATCAATTTGTCGCTTTTTTTATCCTGAAATCCATCTAATTCTGCCAGAATAGTTGCCAGAACTTTCCGGGATCCCTCCCCCACTTCCCCTTCTCTTGATTGGGTGATAGAATCCATCTCGTCAATGAAAACTATTGAAGGTGCATGTTTACGGGCAGAGTCGTAGAGAGAAGTAATCAGTTTTGAGGATTCCCCAAAATATTTCGAAAGAATACTACTCGATTTTACGTTGAAGAACGTAGCTTTTAAGCTCCCTGCGGCAGCGGCGGCGAGAAGGGTCTTTCCGGTACCGGGGGGACCAAAGAACAGGATGCCTTTATCGGGTTTGATGGACTCAGGTTTACTCAGTCCTGCGATCACCACAGTCTCCATGATGAGGGTTTTTGTTTCTGCCAGACCCCCGATATCTTTCCATGTTACTGTGGATGTCTGGATCAGACTCTCTCCAAAATTGCTGAAGTCGTCTTCGGGCGCTCCTCCCTTCTCTCCCCGTTCAACCACCGTTTTCCGTGGGGCAGTCCCGGCCGTCTTGACGATCTCTTCCCATTTTTTTACTTTTTCAAGATGCGCCCTTCTCTGGTCAGGCACCTTTTCTGCCAGCTGCTTTTCCGTATTGGCGCAGACCTGTGCATATTTTTTTACATTTTCAATGTCGTTCTTCGCTTTTGCGTCATTGTACTTTCTCTCAGCATCCTTTAGTTGCGCGTACAGAACCCCGGATAGATCAATATTCATTTACTCCTCCTCACCTTGCTTAAGCGTACCTACTATCTGAATATACGGCACATGATTATTACGATATCGCTTTAATTCCTGATCACCGCTGATCTTTTAAAAAAAAATGAGAGATTATTCGAGTTCGGTTTTCTTAACCTTTGCAGGTTCTGGGGATGTAGTAACTGAACCCTCTTTACCTGACCGTATAGTATCAAGAATATCGGATAGATCATCTTCAGCTTCTATACCCACTTCCATAGTGCCTGAGGTCATATCGGTGATCGCATCAATCTGCGCGTCATCATTCATGGCATCGAGTTTTTGGGAGATCAGGTAATGTTCCATCTTCTCCGGATCAATTTTTTTGAGCCGTTTTAATACATCATCCGGAAGATCCTTTTCACGTTCTTTAAGTATGAGAATATTTGATACTGCCCGCAGCTGCTTTTCGATCTGTGACTGGGATGAGATCTTCATCTCCTTTTTCTGGAGAAGAGTCTTGATGCGCCGGGCATAACTCAACTCTTCTGATTTTGAGGTGGATTCTTTTGCCAGATCGTAGTTGCGCTGGACTTCCTGATCTATGCGGCGGACTTCTGCGTGGATCTCTTCTACCTTCTTGTTCAGCTGAATCTCAGTAACTTTCAGCTCGTCAAGACTGAACGTATCAATGGGATTTCCTCCCCCGAAAAGAGAGGATAAAAATCCCACGGTTAACTCCCCTCGGTGTCCTTGGTTTCTAATTGTTTTTCCATGGAGATGAGTTTCTGGGCATCCTCAACATCGATTGCGCCCGTCTCGACACCGCTCCATGCATCGAGAAGCTGTTTCTCGGTATCATCAGTGGACTGTTCAAGACTGGAGTCGGAAAGCGACATCTCAAAGACGTTGTTGAGATTGTTGAGCACTTCTTCAAAACTCTTGCCCTTCAGGTTCACGTTGATCAACGCATTCTCGAACTTTGAGGGTTCGATGTTGGTGATCTTTGACCAGATCGGGCTCTGTTTAAGCTCTTTCTCGTACTGCTTGACAATCACAAGGTTGGAAACAAACATGAACTGCTTGTGCATGGTCATGAACGCCTTGATCTTCAGTTGGGCCTGCATGTCAAGATGCTTGAGCTGCTGGGAGAGCATCTTCTTCTTGATAAGATCAGCACCGACACCCTGCTTAAAGAGATCCTTTTTCTGCTTTTCGATCTTCTGGATATCCTTCCGGGCAAGTTCAATGTGATTTTGCAGTCGCATCTCCTCTTCCTTGAGCTCGCGGGTATTCAGCCGGTCGACAGAATTTCCTCGGATAAAGTCAAAAATTCCCATTATGTGATCCTCATCTCGATATTATTGACCTGACTTTAAATAATTATTCAACGCTTGGGATTTGAATTTCTGATCAAATGGCTCATCCCACTTCCTTACCCCATAATCCTGAACCCCAGACTCACCTGATGCACAGCAACCTCCGCCTTTGTAATGGGTTATAACCCGACAGGTTTTGATAGTTGTGATGGGTTATAACCTGACACGTTATTGGGGGCAGGTGTGCCATCCCGCCATAGAATTGGGGTGAATTAATTCATTTTGTGTACGGTAAAACCCGGCTGCGGAACAGTCTGCCCACATGATTGGGCATGTAGAACTCCCTTTGCCCCGTGAAATCCGGGAAAAGTTAAATGGGTCGACATTTGTTGGGGATGCAAATCCCCCCATTCGTTAACATTATTAACTCTCCCTTAAGATTATGATTGAAAAGAACACTCACGGGAACAGGCATGGACACTCAATATGCAAATACCGTAAAATATCGTAAGTGCCCTTCATGCAGTGCAGACGTACTGTCAACCATGCAGTTCTGTGTGAACTGCGGTGCACGTATGTCGACCCGCACCTGCCCTCACTGCAACACACCCATCTCCGGCACATCAGAGTTCTGTAAGAACTGCGGAAAATCATTAGTCCCTTCAAAGAAATGCCCGAAATGCAATGTCCCGATCTCGGGAAATCCGGAGTTCTGCAGGAACTGTGGGGCACCGCTCCTCGAATCCAGCACCTGCCCATCATGCGGAGCGGTGATCAGCAAAGATGCTAAATTCTGCAATGGGTGCGGGAGAGTGATGGGACAGGAAAGCAGGACTGCGGGAATCGATGTAGCCCTGATGGAAAAAGCGCAGGAACTCTTAACCATGGTCGGGCGGTTTGGAACGATACCGGACCCGCCAAACCCGGACATGAATACGTACAATCCGTCTTCACTCAAAAAAACCGTCAACTCAATGGAAAAATTTTTAGAGACCGCAACTCCGGATCTCACTGTCAGCCTCAGCCGCCTGTACCTGAATCTCGCTACATGGTATAAGATGGATGTCCAGATCACCAATACCGGAAAAGCGCATGCGTTTTTCGTCACGCTCAGCTTCTCAAATGATTTTGAGACCCGGCGAATCAAACCTATCACCGTTGAAGCGGGAAGTACACAAGTAGTAGAGATTGGGATCCTGCCAAAGACACAGGGCAATATCCCCATCGAAGTCCGCATACAATACAAGGACGGCAATAACAAGGATTACACCAAGACCAGCGAATTCTGGATCGATGTCCAGCCCCAATCCAATACGCCCCATCTCTTCAAACCCGAAGAGGATATGCAGCAATCCCCGGCATATCAGGCAACAGCGCGATCCACGCAGCCCTCCTTGTCACAAGGCCCCGTCACCATGCGTTCCCTTCCTCCGGAAATGACGGAGAAATATGCAAACTCGGAGTTCATAGCAAAAGGTGGGTTTGCCCGGGTATTTAAAGCAAAACGAAAAGACGGGCAGTATGTGGCAGTAAAAGTGCCTATCGACCTCGATGAATCAACCGGCAAATCATTTATTGCAGAGATGCAGAACTGGACCAAACTCAACCATCCCAACATTGTCAAGATTTATGATTACAACATCATGCCGTTTCCATATTTTGAAGAGGAACTCTGCGACAGTGGCCTTGAAAAACTCAAAAAACCCATGGGCATCGCACAAGCGGCATGGATCATCTTCAACGTCTGTGAAGGCCTCAAATATGCCCACAACCTCAATATCATCCACCGGGACTTAAAACCCCAGAACATCCTCTTAAAAAACGGGATTCCCAAGATCTCAGACTGGGGACTATCAAAGATAGTGACAGATGTCTCTTCAGTGACCACTGCATCGTTCACACCGTTTTACGCATCCCCTGAACAGGTGACCAACAAGGCCAAGGATCAGCGGACAGATATCTGGCAAATTGGCGTGATTCTTTACGAACTGGTGACCGGGACTTTACCATTTACCGGAGATAGCATGATCGATATCATCTCCAGCATCCCGACAAAAGTCCCGCAGAATCCGGGAGATATCAATCCGGATGCAAAACTGATCGAAGGAATTATCCTCCGGTGCATTGAAAAAGATCCAGCTAAGCGCTACCAGTCGGTGATCGCACTGCAAAAAGATCTGGCCAGCTTCTTAAAGATCGATTATACAGAGTCGCTCCGGATGAGTGTCGGGGCAAAAAACCTCCGACAGTCTGCTGAGTACTGCAGTAAACTGTTGCTTGCCAACTTAAAAAGCGGAGATTTACGTGAAGCCTACAAATATGCCACCGATCTTGTGAATTATTCCGAAGGGGAAGTAAGAGAGCAGGTAAAAGAATTATCTGCACAGATCCGAATTCGCCTTGACAACGATATGGATGAAGTGCCGGAAGAAATTATTGAGGCAGCCGAACTGATCGCCCACAAGATCGGGTTGGGGCTGACTACCATATGATGAACGCAGAAAAAGAAAAACCCTGTATCACGATGAGGAAATATTCACCGGAACCGGAAATGAGAGGGATCATTACTGGAGAATTGTCATGAACCTTAACTGGTGCGGCAGAACCCATATCTGCGGGAGACCGAAAAATGAGGATGCGTTCGACATGCAGCAGATCGGTGATCACCTCGCAGCATTTGCAGTAGCCGATGGTCTGGGGGGTTTACCCGCCGGAGAAATTGCAAGCCGGTTAGCTGTCACTGCCCTGATAGATACGGTCCGTACTCTTGCCTCAATGGACATGACCAGTTCGCCTGCACAGATGAAGGAGATCTTAACAAAAGGATTTTTTGCCGCATCGCAGGCCATCGATGACTACTGTTCGAAGAAAACTGACCAAAAAAGAATGGCAACAACGCTTGTCGCTGCTCTCATCAATGATGCAAATGAGGGTGTGATCGCATATGTCGGGGACAGCCGGGCATACAGTGGAGAGGACAAACTAGTCCAGATAACCGAAGATCATTCGTTAGTGCAGGAACTGTTCCGGAGGGGACTCATAACACAGGAAGCGGCACGCCTGCATCCGGATAAGAATGTCGTGTCCCGGGTTGTCAGTGAAATCCCTGTAAACCCGGATATGAGAGATTTTCATATTGAGAAAAACACCCTCATTCTCTGCACAGACGGGCTTACCGATGCACTCACCGATGAGGAAATTTTCTCTGAATTAAAAGATCTTGATGTGAACCGGATTTGCACAACCCTCATCGACCGTGCCTTGCGGGTAAACCGGGATAATACCACAATTATCGTGATCAGAGCAGCTGTCAGGCCCTAATCACCTCATTTTTTAATTGCACTGGGAGTTATCCAGATAATAATGAAGAATTTTTAAGGAGATGCATACCTCAATAAAAAAACCATGATTCCAATGGCCACAAGCACCGACTCATGAAACGTTTCACAGTAAAAAAGGAACCACACACAGTGCCAAAGAACCTTTATTTGTAAACTCCAATAGTATCTTCATCGGCATAGTAACCCCATACCATTCATATCAGCGGATAAAACGGACCGGACTGCACAGCTATGTTCAAAGAAGGCAATCGCGAGTGTATTGACATACTCCTCAAATCATCTAGGAGCATCCTCGAAACGGGGCTCCCAATCCGGAATGAAACCTTTGAGAAGCGGCAGGCACTCTGGAATGAGATACGGGCAAATGCCGAACGATACAAAAAAGGGGAGTGCGGAACATTTCTCAAAGATTTAAATGCAGTTTTTTTATCCCATTTTGATGCTTCTCTCCTGCTCCTTGCACTCGCATTCCGGCAGAACAACGAACAGTTCGAAGGTGCAGGGTATTTCAGTGTAAGGGAGATCGAAGCCTATGAAACCATTGAGAAATTCAGTTATTTCAGGATTCTTACCAAAAGCGAGATTGCAAAAAAGATACGGTCCAAAGATGAAAAAACCTTAACACTGCTCAAGGAATATGCCGTGTCCATGAAACAGCATATGGACGAGATCCTTGGAGATGCCGGAGTCCGGGATACCATACGCAGTTACCTAAAGAAACAATGGAACGAGAACACAAAAAAGATCGGGGATGCGATTTCCAGTGCTGGTGTTGACCTTGACTGGTTTTCGAGCCTCCCGCTCACCACAAAAGATGCAGCGGGCCCCAAGCAGATCATCTACAATATCAATACCGGTAATGATGCTGCCATCAATCTCGGCACAGGAAATATTGTCAAAGATGCAGTTGTTACCGGTTCTACAATCGAATCTTCAGGAGGCGGAGGCACAACGATAAAAGATTCCGTTGTCACGAAATCCACAATCAAAACTGAGGGGAGTGGCGGGACGGATAAGGGTATCAGTATCAGTGACAGCGTCATCACCTCATCAACGATACAAACGATTCAGGAGCGTCCGGTTGAACCGGAAAAAGAGCCCGTAAAAGAACCCCCGCCACAACCCCCCCGGTATATGTGCCTCTTATGCAAGACCACAGCAAAGCCGGGTGCGAAGTTCTGTACAACCTGCGGTGCAAAAAATTCCATGGTCTGTGGCAGTTGCAGCTCTCCACTCGCACCCAATGCAAAATTCTGTCCACAATGTGGCCTGAAAACATCATGATTAAACGTTGACAGAAGACATAGATGGAACCATCAGTTGTTCATGATCCGAATCACCGCAAATTTATATAATTGTGGATCAAAATGACAGTACTTTATGGCTGAAATTCTGGAGACCATAGTAAGAGAGAATGTTCCCTTAGATGTCCCTTTGGAGTTAAGAGCGATGCTTCACCTCCGTGCCGGGGACCGGATACGCTGGTCGTATCAGGACGGCAGGATTGTTGCAGAAGTTGCCAGGAAACGAAAAGGTGCATTGTCATCACTCGTTGGAAAGTTTTCCGGTGAGGCAACGGATTCCGTAGCATCACATAATCTCATGGGTATGCAGTAATGGAAGCGATCATTGACTCGGTTGTGATCATTGGTGCGTATTACCGGAATGATCAGTGGCATACAAAGGCGTCACCAATCATACGGGCAATCGATTCGGGATCCTCACAAGCCTATATCACGGATTTTATTCTGGCAGAAGTAATTAATTTTCTCCACTAGAAGGTGGGGCATGCTGCTGCAGTCGAGGCACTGGAGGCGCTGGAAGATTCTGATAAGATCACGATCATAAGGATCACGGATGTGCAATATGCTTCCGGCAGGTTATGGTTCGAGAAGTATTCAAGACTTTCTTTTGTAGATGCTCTCACGGTTGCCTGTTTAAACCTGAACTCGGGTTCAATTAGGGAACATGGAGTAATCAAGTTTTTTTGCAAGGTCATGAACCTTTTTGGGAACCTCAGTAATCTCCCGTTCATCACGTATCCGGAATGCATACACCTTACTGAA
>Ga0194039_1001665_pt1 | contig 11721 bp, 10 predicted proteins | sample JunL228m_MetaG_FD_148679 | JGI IMG/M metagenome (GOLD analysis project Ga0194039, IMG submission 148679) | Anoxic zone freshwater microbial communities from boreal shield lake in IISD Experimental Lakes Area, Ontario, Canada - Jun2016-L227-8m | ecosystem: Environmental > Aquatic > Freshwater >...
GCTGAAGTGTTGCATTTACATCCGATGTGAGAGTCGTGCACATTGACTGCACACTTACTGGTGCATCTCCCCCAACAAGGACGCTTCCAACTTTCAGTTGCTTGCTCTTACGACGAGGCGCGAGAGTTGGCGGAGGGGATGCCGGCATTCCAAGGTTGACCATGGGGATACCTTACAAGTTGAAGTGGACTGGATTGAAAATATCAGCGGCAAGGAGCAAAAGTGAGAGTCCAACTAGGAAGACGAAGACCACCAAAGTAAGCGGAGTGAGGGATTCCACATTGATTGGCCGTGGATTCGGGCGGCGGCGGATTCGTGCCCAGACATTACGCAAGCCATCAATGATGGCAATCGCCATATGTCCTCCATCGAGTGGCAAGAGCGGAAGTAGGTTAAAAATTCCCACAAAAATGTTGAGACTCGCAATGATGAGAAGGAATGTGCCAATACGCTCATTCCAACCCAAAGATGCATTGCCAGCAGTTTGAGCTGAAGCTTCTGCAACTCCAATCACTCCCACTAGCCCAGCAGGATCGCGTACTTCATTGCCAAAAGTTTGACGCACTAACGCTGGAACTTTTGAAGGCAATTGCGTCAAGGAGGTGATGCTCCCTGTAAATAGATTTCGAGAAAGTTCCCAACTGCGGGATAGAGAAGTGCTGAAAGGCGCTCGAGCCATACCGATTTTATTTAAAACTCCAAGCATGCCGATTGTCTTGCCATTTACTTTGTGAGGGATCGAAGCAATTGGAATATCTAATTGTTCGTTACCCCGCTTAATTGAAAAAATATTTACTTTACCAGGAGAATTTCGAACAACGTTTATGTCGGTATACCAATCACTCACCGGATATCCGTTGATTGCTGTGAATTTATCGCCAGGAATAATTCCTGCTGCTTTGGCGGGAGAAGGAACTGAAGTAGAGGTACATGCCGCATTATTTGCATTAATACATGGCACGACTTGATCCACTGTTGAAGTTAATGAGGCTGTGCCAACACTGAAGAAGATGAGAAATATCAAGAAGAAACCAATGGCGAAATGCAGAAAAGAGCCGGCGCCAAGAACAATTAGCCTTTTTGGAGCCGAGGCCTTGTAGAACGCTCTGTTGGCATCACCCTCCGAAAGCTCTTCGCTGGCAGACATTCCAACAATCCTGCAATATCCACCAGCAGGAATTGCCTTTATTCCAAATTCTGTCTCCCCGCGCTGGGTGGACCAAATTCGCTTTCCAAAACCAAGAAAGAATTCTGTGACTTTCATGCCGAAACTCTTCGCTGTGAAATAGTGACCAGCTTCGTGAATCATTACTGAAGTAAGGAGAGCGACTACGAAGGCTAGAACTCCAATGAGACCCATCATGCTGCGCTTTCCTCTTTCTTAATAATCTCTTCCGCGACCTGGTGCGTATCTTGCTCGAGAGCACTGACATCACTGAGATCGCGAATCTCGCTCAGTGATGAACTCTCGAATTTTTCTACAGTTTTAGAAAGTACACGAAGAATTGAAGAAAACCCTATGCGTTCACTTAAAAAAGCGTTAACAGCGCTTTCATTTGCTGCGTTATAGATAGCTGGCATGCCCCGTCCGAATTCTCCAACTTTGCGCGCCAATGCAACAGCCGGGAATCTAATGTTATCAATTGGACGAAATTCCCAAGTGTTGCTCTTAGTCCAATCTATAGGTGTACCCGCGCGCGCTATACGTTGTGGATATGACAACGCGTAAGCAATCGGCCCCTTCATATTTGGAGGGCTTGCTTGGGCAATTGTGGAGCCATCCACAAATTCAACCATTGAATGCACAACAGATTGCGGATGGATAACCGCTTCTATTTGTGAATACGGAATATCAAAGAGATAGTGCGCTTCAATTATTTCAAGACCTTTGTTTACTAAAGTTGCTGAATTAATTGTGACTACGGGACCCATTGACCAAGTCGGATGTGCGAGGGCGTCATCAATTGTTACGTTTTCCAAGTCGGTACGATCTCTAAAAGCTCCACCGCTAGCAGTAATTACCAACTTTGATATTTCTGCTCTTTTTCCGGCAAGCATCGCTTGGAAGATTGCACAATGTTCGGAATCAACTGGGATAAGTCGATCGCGACCAAATTTTGTAACTAAATCTCCACCAGCAACAAGGGATTCCTTATTTGCGAGCGCAACAATATTTCCAGCCGCCAATGCAGAAAGCGTTGAAGCAAGTCCGATCGAACCAGTGATTCCGTTCAAGACAATATCAGCGCTCATGCTCGCAATCTCAGGAGAAGCCTGCTGGCCACAAATTACTGAAACTCCTGCCGGTGAATCTGAGGTGAATTCTTTGGCACTTGTACCGATTACCGGTACGCGAAACTTCTTGGCTTGTTCAGCTAAGAGTGCGTGGTTGCCTGAGCCTGCGCTTAGACCAATTACTCGAAAAAGTTCAGGGTTGGCGGCCACGACTTCAAGGGCCTGGACACCGATAGATCCAGTTGAGCCCAAAATCACGATGTCACGCATTCCACCATTCTCTCGCACTTTCCGGGTGTAGTTACACTTAAGCCATGTACTCAAAGACTCCGCTTGCTCAAGAACGTCACCTTGTCACTGCAATTCCAGGGCCAAAATCCCAGGAAGCCCTAGCTCGGAGAGCCGCCGCCACATCAGGTGGTCTTGGTCTGACATTTCCCGTAGTCATAGAGCGTGCTCAAGGTGCAATTCTTCAAGACATCGATGGAAACTCGCTCATCGACTTTGGGTCAGGCATTGGCGTAAACAATGTCGGAAATACAAATGACCGAGTTGTTAAGCGTGTGATTGATCAAGTTCAATCAATGACGCATACCTGCTTCACCGTCGCCCCATACATGGGTTACATCGAAGTTTGCGAGCTACTTAATGAATTAACGCCAGGTACTCATGCAAAGAAATCATTGCTCGTTAACTCTGGAGCTGAAGCTGTTGAGAACGCAGTAAAGATTGCGCGCCACTTCACAAAACGCCCAGCAATTGTTGTCTTTGAACACGCCTACCACGGTCGAACAAATCTCACTATGTCATTAACCGCAAAGAACATGCCATACAAGGATGGATTTGGACCATTTGCTGGTGAAGTATTCCGCATGCCTATGCCATATCCCTACCGTGCTATTACAAATGCAGCCACATTGGCAGAAGATTCATTTGAAGAAATTTCGCACCGAATTGAGAAGGAAATTGGCGTGCACAATGTTGCAGCCATTTTGATTGAACCAATTCAAGGTGAAGGTGGATTTATTGTTCCGCCAAAGGGATTCTTACCAGCGCTTGCCGACTTCTCTAAGAAGCATGGAATTGTTTTCATTGCCGATGAAGTCCAGTCTGGATTCTGCCGTACCGGTGATTGGTTTGCAGTCAATGATGAAAACGTTATTCCGGATATGGTCGTTACTGCTAAAGGAATAGCCGGCGGTCTTCCACTTGCAGGAGTTACAGGCCGCGCAGACATCATGGATTCAGTTCACGTCGCTGGCCTTGGTGGAACTTATGGCGGCAACCCAGTCGCATGCGCAGCGGCACTTGGCGCAATCGAATCAATGAAGGAAGATAAACTCAACGATCGAGCTCGCCACATTGGACAAGTTCTCGGTGACAAACTTCGTGAGCTTCAAGGTAAGTATCCGATAATCGGTGATGTCCGAGGTCGCGGAGCTATGCAAGCTATTGAACTTGTTAAAGCAGGAACAAAAGAGCCGAATACTCAAGCTATGCAGGATGTTATTAAATATTGCACGAGCAAAGGTGTTCTAATTCTGACTGCAGGAACATATGTCAACGTAATTCGTTTCTTGCCACCATTGATTATTTCTGACGCACTTCTGAAGGATGCGTTGGATGTCCTCGAAGAAGCCTTTGCTTCGCTTAAATAATTTATTTTAGCGATCTAGTAAATTACGAGTTGGCTGGTAGCTTCCACCATTCCTGCGAACGGTTATTGCGCTGAGCGCTTCTAAAATAACTCGATTTGCGAGCAATGCGGTGATGTCGCTGCTGTCGTAAGCAGGAGCAACTTCAACAATATCGATCCCAACAACTGGCAGTTCTGTGCAGATTCGACGCACAGATTCCAACAATTCTCGACTCGTCATTCCACCTGGCTCTGGAGTACCAGTACCTGGGGCCATTCCTGGATCAACAACATCAATATCTACAGATAAGAAAACTCCAACGCAGTCGTCAGTCAATATTCCAAAAGATTCATTCAATACAGCGTCTAACCCTCTGTGATGAATTTCTGTCATCTCATATGAGCGCATTCCTTTATCGCGCATCCACTTGAGAGTCGCATCGTCAGGCCAATAACCTCGAAGTCCTAGTTGAAGGAAACGATCACCACGAACTGCGCCAGTGTCTATTAAACGCCGCATTGGCGTTCCATGGCCAACAAGTGCACCAAATTGATCCTCGCCGGTATCTGCATGGGCATCAAAATGAATCATTGAAATTTTACCCATACCTCGATGATGAGCAATGCCCGCTACGTCAGCAGAGGCTATTGAGTGATCCCCGCCAAGTACAACAGGGATTGCCCCTGCTCGAGATATTTTTTCAGTCGCATCTTCAAGAAGCTTCAAAGAAGCAATTAAATCTCCGCCATTCATGAGCAAATCACCGGCATCAAATATCTTCAAATCTTTAAGTGGATCTACGCGAAATGTTAAGTGAGGGCGCTCTCCGTCATGTGGAAGATAATCTGCTCCGCGAATTGCTTGAGGACCCATCTTGGCACCTGAACGGTAGGAGGTTCCGCTATCAATTGGCGCTCCAATAATGATTACTTCGGCGCCAGCATAAGTTTCAGGCTTATCTAAATCACAAGATGGAATTCCCAGAAAGGTAAAGCTAGGACCATACATATTTCCAATATTTGTCATTTTGTACCCACCTTGCGTTTAGCGCTGACGACTTGTCCAAGTACCACAATAATAAGTGCAAGAAAGAACATTGCCGAGCCAATCACATTTGCCTGGGCGGGAAGTCCTCGCTCAGCGTGCGTATAAACATAAAGAGGGAATGTGACGGTCGTGCCGGAGTTGAAATTTGTGATGATGAAGTCATCGAAGCTGAGGCTGAACGCAAGGAGGGCAGCGCCAGCGATTCCTGGAGCAACAAGTGGAAAGGTCACCCTACGAAAAGTTTCACGTTCATTTGCATAGAGATCCATGGCGGCTTGTTCGAGGCGTGGATCTAGGGAGGCGATACGCGCTTTAACCGTAACAACTACGAAGGAGATACAGAACATCACGTGCGCAATCACAATCGTCCAGAATCCAAGATTCATACCTAAATTTAAGAAGATGGTGAGGAGAGAGGCTCCAAGGACGAGTTCTGGAGATGCCATAGGGAGAAAGATCAAAGTATTTGTTGCAGCTCTTCCTCTAAATGCGTATCGTCCGAGCGCAAATGCAATCAACGTGCCGAGGATAGTTGCGATAAACGTTGCCAATAGCCCAATTTTTATGGAGTTCCCTAGAGCAGGGCATACATCCAAGACTCCACATGGCTGCTTCCAGTTATTCCAGGTGAAACCTCTCCATACCAAATTTGATTTGATGTAGTCATTAAATGAAAATGCAAATGTATAAGCAACTGGAATAAAAAGATAAGTAAACCCAATAACCATGTAGATGCGAATGAGATTGCGAGAGAACCAGCGTGTAAGAGTTTTCATACCAACTCCTCCGTACCAGCCTTGCGAACATAAATCATGACCATAATTGAAATTGCAATCATGAGAATAAAGGAGAGTGCTGCGGCGGTTGGGTAATCTTGTGTGTTCAGGAATTGTGCATTAATGACATTACCAATCATCTTTGTGCTTGGATTTCCCAAAATTTCAGCATTTACATAATCACCTGCAGCTGGAATGAAGGTGAGAAGCGTTCCAGCGACAACACCCGGCATCGAGAGAGGTACAGTGACTCTGCGGAATGTTGTGAACGCATTCGCATACAGATCTCCGGATGCTTCAAGCACGCGAGGATCAATACGCTCCAAGCTTCCATACAGAGGTAGAGTCATAAATGGTAAGAAGTTGTAAGCCAAACCGATTATCACGGCAGGCACGCTTGCGGTGATATGGGTTGTATTCGAGATGAGGTGCAGATCGGCAAGCGTTCGAAACACTGGGCCGTTCTGCCCGAGAATCTGCTTCCAAGCAATTGTACGAAGGATGAATGAGCAGAAAAAGGGCGCAACAACTAGTACGAGAAGAATGTTCTTATATTTTCCAGATTTGAATGCGATTCCGTAAGCAAGTGGGTATGCAATGGCAAGAGCTAAAAGAGTTGCAATAAACGCATAAAGAAATGAGCGTCCAAACTGTGCACTTGCCCCAGTCAGGGCGTCCCAATAATTTGCCCACCGGTAGGTTTGGACGAACTCACCTATTCCAGCACCTGAGGTCTTAGTTGCCGTGCTAACCAAAGTAATAATAGGAGCAACAAAAAAAAGCGCTAGCCATAACAATCCAGGAGCCAGCAAGAAGTAAGGAACTAATGACTTCTTCTTCATCTCGGCGGTGGCGCCGCCAGACGTTCGCACGACTGCAGCCATCGCTACTCTTCCTCGGGATTTACTTCAGAACCTGCATTTACATCTTGTGAACCATCTAAAGCGAAGGAGAACGCTGGTTCCCATGTCAAAGTCACTTCATCACCCTTGTCGAGTGGAGGGACGCCATCATCGTTCTGCTCGAAAACCATAATTTCTTCTCCCCACGGCATCTCCACTTGATATTGAGTAGAAACACCTATGTAAGAAACGTCCACAATGTGTCCGCCTTTGAAGGTATTACCGGGGCGAGTATGGCCATCATTATCAATGCGAAGTTTCTCAGGGCGAATTGCATAAAGAACTGAGTTATTTTTGGAATGTGAACGAGCCTTCAAGACTTTAACTTTTTGTCCGTAGAGATCAACAACGTGGAAATCTCCATCTGCATCGATGATTGTTCCTTGAATGAGGTTGGACTGGCCTAGGAAATTTGCAACAAAGGCAGTCTTCGGATTGTCGTAAAGCTCAGCAGGAGTTCCCATCTGCTCAATCCGACCTTCATTCATTACGGCAATCGTGTCAGCCATAGTCATAGCTTCTTCTTGATCGTGGGTAACGTGAACGAAAGTAAGTCCAACTTCAGTTTGAATCCATTTCAATTCAATCTGCATTTGACGACGAAGCTTCAGATCAAGAGCGCCAAGGGGCTCATCCAAAAGCAGAAGCGCTGGGCGATTAACGATTGCGCGAGCAACGGCTATGCGTTGTTGTTGACCACCTGACAACTGCGTTGGTTTGCGGTCTGCTAGATGTGGAAGTTCGACGAGGTTGAGAACCTTTTCCACTTGCGCTTTAACATCTTTAACTCCGCGACGTCGCAAGCCAAAAGCGATGTTTTCAAAAATCGTAAGATGCGGAAAGAGTGCATAATTTTGGAATACGGTATTAACGGGCCGCTGATAAGGACGCTTATCAGTTATGTCTGTAGTGCCGATTGAAATCTTTCCAGAGGTTGGATCTTCCAAGCCAGCAATCATTCGTAGAGTTGTCGTCTTTCCACAACCCGAAGGCCCAAGAAGAGCGAAGAATGAACCTTCGGGGATCGTGAGCGTTAGGTCATCAACCGCTTTAAAATCACCAAAACTCTTTGTGAGATTGAGAAGTTTTAGATCGCCTTTTGCCGATGTGGAGGCGTCTGGCATTAACCGTTACCAATCGCCTTCTGGAATGACTTCGCATATTTTGATGTTTCAGCCGGATTCAACTCACGGAATACCTTGAGGTTTTTCCACATCGCATCAGTAGGGAAAATCAATGGGTTATTTACTTGCTTTGGATTAACCTTTGCCATCGCGGCTTGTGCGCCGGCAACTGGGCAGATATATGTAATGTAATTAGCCACAGTCGCAGCCACAACCGGGTCGTAATAATAATTAATGAGCGCTTCGGCGGCAGCCTTGTTTGGAGAAGTCGAAGGAATCATCAAGTTATCAGTTGAAAAAGTTCCACCTGACTCGGGAACTGCAAATCCAAAGCGATTTCCATTTTGAAGATTAAGCTGATTTATATCTCCTGACCAACCAATTACGGCAATCGCATCTCCGCTAATTAGATCTTCGGCATAACTTTGACCCTTTACCTGGCGGATATATCCGTCCTTGATCTTCTTTTGGATGAAATCAACAGCTTTCTGAAATTGCGTATCTGTAAATGGCTTTGAGATATCTACGCCTTGCCACAACATAACTAAACCAATTGTGTCTCGCATTTCAGAGAGAACTTCGATGCGTCCTTTATTTGCTGGAGCGAATAAGTCATCAAGAGTTTTTAGACCTTTAGGAAGGGCGCTCTTGCTCCAGGCTATACCAGCAATAATTCCAGCCCACGGAAGTGAGTAATGACGACCGGCATCGAAGGGACGATTGAGAAGTGATGGAAGAATATTCTTCTTATTTGGGACTGCAGCATCGTCAAGTTTTTGAACGAAGCCACTTGCAAGCCACTGCGCGGCTTTCCATTCGGTCATCGTGACTACGTCGTAGCCAATATCTTTCTTGAGTCGAAGTTGAGGAGAAACTTTTGCCGTAAAAGTATCGTTATCATCAATTGCTTCTTGATATGTAGCCTTTATCCCGGTCTTTTTCTTAAACGCTTCAAGCGTTGGATACTTCTTTGTCTTATTATCAAAATCTAAATACAAACCCCAGTTAGCCCAACGGACTGTTCCACCTGCAGCTTGTGCAACTGATGATCCTTCAAATCCAATCATTGTTGCGGCAGCGGCACCGCTAGCTCCAGCTAAGAGTGCTCTACGCGAGAGAAAGGCCTTTGAAACTTTCTCGAGTTCTCCTAATAGTTCGTTTTCTCCTGGGGGAATTTCGCGATTTATTTTTGACACTTTACGAGCCTTTCTCTTGGCAGAGCAGCGACAGGTGAATTAATCCTTATGATGGGAATACTAGACCGAAAAGATTAAAAATCGGTTACAGATTGAGGTTTGTCATCACATGCTTGATGCGTGTGTAATCTTCAAAACCATAATTTGAGAGGTCCTTGCCATATCCAGAGTGCTTAAATCCTCCATGAGGCATCTCTGCAACAATTGGAATATGAGTATTAATCCAAACACAACCAAAATCAAATGCTTTAGCAAGACGCATTGCTCTACCGTGATTACTCGTCCAGACGCTGGAAGCTAAGCCATAGGCCACTCCGTTGGCATAAGTGATTGCCTGAGCCTCATCTGTGAATTTTTGAATTGTAATAACTGGCCCGAAAATCTCATTTTGAATCATTTCATCATCTTGCTTGAGATCGGCAACGACTGTTGGGCTCCAAAAATAACCGGCGCGATCGACCTTGTTTCCTCCGGCCACAATCTTTGCGTGCGATGGAGTGCGATCGATAAATCCTTGCAATCTCGCCAGCTGATTAGCATTATTGACCGGACCATATAGAACATCTTCAGTCGGGGCACCAGTCGCAATATTCTCTGTTGCTTGCTTTGCTAACAAGGCTACGAAATCATCATAAACACTTGCCTCGACCATGACTCTTGTTGCAGCGGTGCAATCCTGACCTGCGTTGAAATATCCAGCGATCGCAATAGCCTCGGCTGCTGCTTCAAGATTTGCATCAGCGAAGACAACTACAGGTGCCTTTCCGCCTAACTCCAAATGGACCTTTTTCAGATCATTTGATGCGCTCTTTGCAACTTCCATTCCAGCGCGAACTGAACCAGTTATTGAAACCATTTGAGGAATCTTGTGTTCGATAAGCGCGCGACCAGTATCGCGATCTCCGGTAACAACATTGAATACACCTTCAGGAAGAAATTCAGACATTACTTCTGCCATCCACACAGTTGATGCTGGCGTTGTGTCACTTGGCTTTAGCACAACAGTATTACCAGCTGCTATCGCAGGCGCCCACTTCCAGACAGCCATCATCATTGGGTAATTCCAAGGAGTGACTTGTGCACAAACACCAATAGGTTCGCGTCTGATGAAAGAAGTCATTCCACGCATGTACTCGCCTGCGGATCTTCCTTCTAGATTTCTAGCGGCTCCAGCAAAAAACCGAATTTGATCAATCATTGGTGGGGCTTCTTCGGAAGTCGTAAGCGAAATCGGCTTTCCGGTATTTTCAGATTCAATAGCAATAAGTTCATCGGCGCGAGATTCAAATGCATCGGCGATTTTGAGAAGTGCTCTTTGACGTTCCGACGGTGTTGAATCGCGCCAGCCTTCAAAAGCGTTTGCTGCCGCATTTACTGCCTGATCTACATCCGTAGCGTTTGAAACCGGAGCAGTCATGTAGGCGGTTCCTGTTACTGGGTTAATAATCTCCGAGGTTGCGCCACTTGCAGAAGCTTGCTTCTTTCCATTAACAAAATTATTAAGAGTTTTCATGAGGGAGAGATTATCTCGGCTGCAGCCAGTTGACCACAGGCTCCATCGATTTCCCTGCCGCGAGTATCGCGAACTGTGACTGGAACTCCGTAAGTTTCAAGAATTCGAACGAATTCTGCCTCATCTTGATGCCTTGAAGCGGTCCACTTTGAGCCCGGAGTTGGGTTTAGTGGAATGAGATTGACGTGGGCGTTGCGATTTTTCAAAAGTCGACCAAGTAAATCTGAACGCCAGGCCTGATCATTGATATCCCTGATCAGTGCGTATTCGATTGAATATCTACGACCTGTCTTGTCAGAATAACGGTCTGCAGCATCCAAAACTTCCTTTACCTTCCAGCGTGAGTTAATTGGCACCAAGGTGTCACGAAGCTCATCATCTGGAGTATGCAAAGAAACTGCCAGTGTTACTGGAATGCCCTCGTCGCGAAGTTTATCAATTCCATTTACTAGACCAACAGTCGAAACCGTAACTGACCTGGCTCCAATACCTAAACCATCTGGTTGAGGAGCGGTGATATTTCGTACAGAGCGAATAACTGCGTTGTAGTTAGCCATCGGTTCGCCCATACCCATAAATACAACATTTGAAAGTCGAGTCTCTCCCCCAGGCAATTCTCCGGAGGCACAAACTCGCGCTGCCGCAACAACCTGCGCAGTTATTTCACCGGCTGTGAGATTTCGAGTTAATCCCGCCTGGCCAGTTGCGCAAAACGGGCAATTCATTCCACAGCCAGCTTGGGAAGAAATACAAACTGTTGTGCGATCGGTGTAACGCATCAGAACGCTTTCAACGAGTACTCCATCATGCAATCTCCACAAATCTTTGCGAGTCTTGCCATTATCAGCAGTCACTGTGCGAACAAGAGTTATCAACTTTGGAGTAAATTTTTCGGCAACCATAGGACGTAAATCCTTGGGGATATCTGTCCATGTTTCTGGATCATCGTTGTAATGCACAAAGAAATGAGTTGCTATCTGCTTTGCTCTAAATGAAGGTAATCCGATCTCCTCTGCAAGTGCCTTTCTAGCCTCAGGATCGAGGTCAGAAAAATGCTTTGGGGGTTTTACCTTTTGCTTTGGCTCATCAAATACTAATTTCAGTTCATCTGACATTTTGGTTATAACTTCCAATGTTTTATAAGTTCAAGCACAAACCAGACGGCTGGGCCAGTAAAGAGAACAGAATCAATTCGATCCAAGACGCCACCGTGACCAGGAAGAATTGAACCCATATCTTTTATGTTGAGGTCTCGCTTTATCGCTGATTCAATGAGGTCACCAGCCGTCTG
>Ga0194039_1001670_pt1 | contig 11710 bp, 11 predicted proteins | sample JunL228m_MetaG_FD_148679 | JGI IMG/M metagenome (GOLD analysis project Ga0194039, IMG submission 148679) | Anoxic zone freshwater microbial communities from boreal shield lake in IISD Experimental Lakes Area, Ontario, Canada - Jun2016-L227-8m | ecosystem: Environmental > Aquatic > Freshwater >...
AGCGTGTACAGGAAAGAGCAGCAGGATACACATCCACCGCAGATTGTCAATATAATGCAATCGGACCATGAACTGTTTTAGTTATGTGGACCTTTCAATGAATAATATTACGTTTTTATGGCTGTTTAATTTTTTTTTCAGAAAAACGTTCAGAAAAAAGAATTGTTTACTACAGACAATGTGACGAAATTGATAAGCCATATTCGACCGTTGTTTCATACGGGACAACAGGGCACGGCATGACACCCCTTTAGTCACATGGTAAAATTATTCCTGGAAGGAGGTTATACTGCTCAAAGCACCCTCTTTACCCCGGGTACAGCACGGATTAGGTGCGCTAACAAAAACGAGGAGCAGATTGCAAGTGGGAGCACCACGGCAAATTTGGCGAGCGGGGGAAGGGCAAAGCCTGCCAGTGCTATTGCAAGGAGAATGAGGATGACCGGGTGGATGATGTACACTGTATATGAATCCCCGGCCATTGCACGGGCAACAGACCCTTGTGTATTGGACCACCGTGAGAAGATAAAGAGGAGCCCGGTGATGATCATCACCCCGGCCATCTGCTCCCAGAGGGCAAAGAAAACTGCCTGCAAGTGGAGTCCTCCCGTGACTTGGGAAAGCCCTGACGGGGAATTCCGAATCAGGTAAACAAAGACCGGCTGGACTGCGACAAGGAGCAGGGCCGCGATTGCGCAGGTCTTACCGACACGGGAGGGGATATCGTCAAACCAGTTGTTTTGTGCCGCGTAAATTCCGATGATGAAGGCTGCGATATACTGCGGGAAGAACGGGAGCTGGAAACCAAAAAGCCACATGGATCCGATTGGCAGGAAGATACGGACAACAGCAGTGACCATCCCGAGAAGGATTCCGAGAGCAAAGATGGAAGCAAAACCCGGAAAAGGGTGCGGTTTTAAGTTGCCGGACTGATCCGGACGACAAACTCTGGTCCAGAGCAGGTACACAAAGGTTGCCACGAGCAGGAAGAAGACAAACCACATTGGTCCGAGCGCAACGCCGGTAAGCGGATTTAAGAGGGATGCCGGGGGCATGGGAAGTGTTCCCGTACCATTCAGAATAATCAGCAGGATAAGGGGGTTGATGAAGAGGACCCACACAAGGAGCGGGATACCGAGCCTTACTAAACGGTCGCGGGTGAAGAGGTTCCTACCCTTGCGCTGAAACGACCCCACAACGAAATAAGCTGACACAAGGACAAAGAAGCCCATGAAGAATGACTGGTTCAGCAAATCGATAACAGAGAGGATAAACGGTGTCGTGGTGCCGTTGCCCGTGTCGGTGAAGTACCAGGAGCCGGGGCCGCCGTAGGTGATCGAGCAGTGCGTTGCGATCACAAGGCAAATAAGGAGGATCCGGATATTATCGATATAAAGGAGTCGCGGGCCATTATTCTTTTCAGCAGCTTCCGCAACGGTCATAAAAAATATATTCAGATTTTGAAGCTATTTATTCCTGACCTTTTTATTTGAACCCCCCGTAAATAACCCGGCTGATCACCCGGAATATGAGGAACCCGAGTCCGGCAAAGAGGGGAATTGTCAGTACCCACACCCACAGGATCTGTTTTCCCACACCCCAGCCAACATTATGGACTCCGCTCGTGGAACCGTCTCCCATAATCGCTGAACTGATCACCGGGTAATACTGACCGGAATCCCCGCAAACGATGCCCGGTCATGTGAGGATACGTTTAACATACGGCTGGAAAAATCAACCGTGTTACACCTCTCATTCGGATAGGGGGATATATCAGAAAAATATTGAATCGGTGCTGTTTCATGAACCTATTTTTCACACGAATCCTCTGACTTTCGTAAAAGCCCAATCTTACAGAACAGGAAAGGTGCACCAGCAGTTACCCAGAGCCCAGCTAGTACAGCCCGTAGATATGTCATTACAGAGCCCTCCAAATACGGTGATTTTGTCAATGTACTGAGCGCAATCCAGATACAACCAAGGACAACAATTCCAATAAGATAACGTATGGCTTTTTTAGATATCGTGCCATCAACGCGGTAAGAAATATATTCTGCACTGATTATCGCACCGGCCAAAGCACCGAACAAAATACCCGCAGTCATAAGTACATCTCGCAGGGATAGGGGAGTTATTGATACATTGGTTTGCGCATATGCCAGTGCGAACCAATCAGCAGGTACCTGCCATGTACCGTAACTGAAGAGCACCAGTTGGGATAGAAGGATGACCAGACCCGATGCACACAGTGCGAGAAGAATCCTTACACCGATCGGTTTTTGTAACCCCCACGCAGCAACCGGCTTTTCATATCGCAGGAATAACAGGAGCACGATAAGAGCAAAAAGCCAGCCGGTGAGAATATCTGCAAGAAAGTGCACTCCAAGATACATCCTTGCAATCGCGACAAGGAAAATGAGAGTGATACAGGTAATCCATACCCATGTTTTTTTGAACCATGTCCCGATATACCCAAAGAATGTGAGAGAGACCTGGGCTGCGGCAGAAGGCATACCAAACGACGGTTCGGAGGCAAAAGCTTTCACCTCCGGACTAATCCAATAAGGGCGCGGAGCATGGAACAGGAGTTTGAGCATCACATTGAACGCAGCACATACAGAAATAAGGATCAACAGACGTAATCCGAGTGTCTTGTCATAGCACCAGAGGATCATCGGAATAATCACAAGATAGAATTCCGGTAGTCCCAGAAGTGAGATAATCTGCATACAGATTCCAAGACCGGGCGCATTTGCCTGTAAGAAAATATTGGGCCAAGTCTGTAAATCCATGTGATCCGTACATTCGATTTGTTTACAAATAAAAACAATAGAATTGGGTTACTGAATAATCCTGCAACCGTGCTTCACCATATTTAGAATGGAGTGGAAAAATACATTCACACAGCGCTCTAAAACTAATTTAAACCTCCAATATTACAAAATCTATACAAATAATCTGATCTTAAAAAGAGGTACAAAATGAAAAAAAGAATCTATATTGCAGGGCCCCTGTTTTCTCATGCCGAACTAAGATTCAATGAACTTGTAAATGAATTCGTAGAAAAAAAAGGGTACTCAACTTTTTTTCCGCAAAGAGATGGGAAAAAATTAGCAGATCTTTTGAATAACGGAGACTCTAAAGAAAAGTCAACAAAGATTATTTTTGATCTTGATGTTGATGAAATCAAGAAAGCGGATATTTTAATTTTTATTCTGGATGGACGAGTTCCGGATGAAGGGGCATGTGTAGAATTGGGTATTGCATATGCTTTAAACAAAATTTGTATTGGTTTAAAAACAGATTCCCGATATCTGATGGATAATTCAGATAATCCACTAATTTTTGGAGCACTTAAGGGAAAGATAGCAAAAAGTATTGAAGACCTTGAAAGGTTCATTTAATTTTTTATTTTTCAATCCATAAATCCGGGCAATTTGACAGAATATCCGTGTTTTTACTGGATGCCTTACGAGAAAATGGTATAGAAATAATTTTTTTTAAGGTTTCATGCCCTCGACTTCACAAGCCAATAAGAACGTTCACTAATGCACAATCATCGGAATTTACGTCTGCCACACTGCTTCTGAAGTATGCTGAAAGATTCATTCTGTAGACATTCATGCGGATTCACCGCGGAGCTCTGCAATGTACCATACTGCGCACTCCCTGACATTCTCATCTGTGTTGTTTAACAGGGGCTCAACAAAGGGGATTGTCTTTTTATCCTTAAAAGGCACCAGCACGTTCATCGCCCCCATCATCACTTGCGGATCCTTATCCGAGAGAAATTTAATTAACTCTGATACCGGAGGGGGTTCAAGAAATCGTAAGGAATCGTATACCGCATCCCAGACTTCATCACGAGAGTCAACAAAGAAAGGCATAATCTCTGCGATCCCCTTTTTGCGATTAAGGGCTGGCAGGAGACTGATGGCGCTGCACATCAACTGGAGATCGTCACTTTTCAGGAGGGGGATGATCTGATTATAGCTCGAGGGTTTGATAGCGATAATGGCATCCTGTGCATAGCTCCCAACCTGTTCATCAGCATCAGAGAGTGCAGTGATCAGGTAAGGCAGAGCACGTGCATCTTTGGTCTTTTCCAAAACTGATATGATCCGCATGCGGACCTCAGCATCCGGGTTTGTGATTGCCTTTAAGAGTGCGGGAACTGCGGGCTTACCGATCATTTCAAGGGCTTCTTCAGCCATGTTATAGAAATATTCGTCCTCGTGTGCAAGCCATTTGATAAGTTCAGGGATGGCAGGTTCTCCGATGTTGGCAAATACTTTTGGGACTTCATCCCAGAGGAGATTTTCTTCGAATTGTTTCTCTTCCATTGCATCCCGCATGTAGGGTAGTACAGTTTTTCCGGATTTTTTCAGAAACCTAATCGTTTCAACAACCTGCTCCGGAAACGGGCGTTCGAGGTCAGCGATCGCCTTTTTTATCTGGTATTCTTCCGGTGTTTTCCATGAAAATGAAGGCAGGTACGCAATAATGGGTTTTTTTGTCATGGGGGCTCCAGGGTTATGGTGATTATGCGTACTTATTCTGAGATTTGGGCGGATAAGGTCTTTGATGTGCGGGGTTTTTTCCATGAGAAGCGGGGTGAGGAAAAATGTATAAGATCGACCTCAATGTAACACAGCCGGTATCAGTATGGTGCGATTCTCCCTGCAAAGGCTTTTAGTAGAAATCAGATCAAGGAGATTTGTGCGTCACATGATATGCCATGCAGGTAATCACATGGCAGGCAATTTTCAAACATCGGTCAAGTCTAAACAAGGACGGTAAACATGAAAACGATCATCAAAAACGGTCAGGTCTTGAATGTCCACACATCACAGTACGAAAAAAAGAACATTGTTGTTGAATGCGATAAAATCACTGCCCTGACGGAGTTACCAGTCTCTGCCGGACAAGGCGATGTTGTCATTGATGCGGAGGGAAAATTCATCATTCCGGGTCTTATCGATGCACATGTGCATGTGACTTCTGCAACAGTAGACCTTGCAATGCCGCAATTGCCCATTACGTACATAACCTGTTGTGCCGCAAAAAACCTTAAAGAAGCATTGCAGAGAGGTTTTACCACCCTGCGGGATGTGGGTGGTGCTGATTTTGGGCTGGCGATGGCCGTAAACAGCGGAGTCATTGAAGGATCGAGACTGTTCTTTTGCGGGCGAGCCCTGAGCCAAACGGGAGGACACGGCGATTTCAGGGCCAAAACATATGATGGTGAGTACGGGGCGCCCATGCAGTCATCGGCAACCAGCATTGGCCAGATCGCCGATGGGATCACGGAGGTTCGGCGCGCCTGTCGGTCGGAGCTCAGGAAAGGCGCATCATTCATTAAGATCATGGCAGCCGGTGGCGTTGCATCCCCCGGCGATCGCGTCACGGACACTCAATACAGCGATGAGGAACTGGCGGCCATTTATGAGGAAGCACAGGCCAAGAGCTCGTATATTGCCGCCCATGTGTACTCGGCAAAGGCCATCCAGATCTGTCTGAAGCATGGTGTCAGAACCATCGAACATGGCAATCTGCTCGATGAAGAGACAGCGGCCATGATGAAGGAGAAGGAAGCTTATCTGATACCGACCGTCATTACGTATGATGCACTCGCCCGAAGAGGCGCTGACTACCAGTTCCCTCAGGTGAGTATCAATAAAATAGCCTCCGTGCGGGTACAGGCGCTTGAGGCAGTCAGGATTGCCCGTAAATCCGGGGTAAAAATCGGGTTTGGCACCGATCTGCTGGGGCCCTTGTGGGAGGAGCAGAGCAATGAATTCATCTTGCGTTCCCGCGTTGAGAAACCAATCGACACGATCATTTCGGCAACAAAGATCAATGCCGAGGTGCTGAACCAATCCGGAAATTTAGGGGAGATATCCGAGCAGGCATACGCCGACATTCTCATTCTTGGAAAAGATCCAGTCAAGGATATTTCGGCGATTACCGATTGCAATAATATCCGGATGATCATGAAGGCCGGAACGATCTACAAGAACACACTTTGAACCGCCGGGCCCCACAAAAGTGCTGTAATATAAAAAGTTCCGTCACATGACAAGGAGAGCTGATGCCTGATCCGGATGCTGAAGAGGAAGCGAGGTTTGAATCTGCCTGCAGGTTCGTAATTAAATTAGGTACACTGGCTCATGGATATGGTCCCCAGGCCAAACGACTTGAGTCGTACCTCTCCCGCGTGACAAAAGCGCTGGGATATTTTGGAATTTTTCATTCCACCCCAACCAGTCTCTCGTTTACCTTCATGAAAAAGGAAGACGAACCCTCGCAGAAACAGTATCTTGCTTCGATGCCAGGTACAGGGTTTAATCTGGCTAAACTTGCCCGGGTCGGCGAACTGGTGAACGCAGTTGAAGAAGGAACCGTCAGCATTGCCCAAGCGACAGAGACATTGGATGAAATCAACGCGATGCCACCCCCATACCGGAACTGGATGGTCGCACTCGGCTATGCACTGTGCGGGGCAGGATTTGCCGGATTCCTGCAGGGAAGCTGGGTAGATCTCCTTCTTGCGGCTGTTTTTAGCGTGGTCGTTTTCTGCATGGTTACGCTCTCGGTTCATTCCCCTGTGCGACTTGCACGGTGCATGCCATTCATATGCGCATTGGTCGCCGGGGTGCTCTCGGCCATGGCAGGTTTCCTCTTACCGGGAATAAATGTGTACCTGGTAACTCTCTCTTCAATCATTTACCTCATCCCGGGTTTTTCTATCAGCGTGGGGGTCATAGAGATGACCACGAAGCATTACATTTCCGGGCTTGCCAATCTGGCCAATGGCCTGATCTGCCTCGCCCTGCTCTTTGCCGGGGCATGGTTGGGAGTTACTTTAACCGGGGTGTTCCTGCCAATTCAAGGATCAGCGGCCGGATCTATCGGTCCCGGCTGGATTTGGGTATTTGCGATGATACTGGCTGCGGGACTGTGCATCGCCTTTCAGACACCTCCGTGCGATCTCTTCTGGGCGCTGGTATGCTGCGCGATTGCCTGTGCCGGAATTGTTCTGGGGGTCCATATCCAGGGAAGCAACCTGGGAAATTTCCTTGGCACCGCTATGGCGATGGTTTTTGCCAATGTCTGGTCGGACAAGACAAACCGCCCCACTTCCAATGTCATTCTCCCAGCATTCGTTTTCATGGTCAGCGGAAGCATCGGTTTCCGGGGACTGGTGGCCATATCAGCCGGAAGCACGACGCTGGGATTTGTTGAATTCATACATATGTTTGTGGTGGCAATCACTCTCGCAATCGGACTTGTTGTCGGAAACCTGATTTATAAGCCTAAAATCCTGTTGTAATATACGGCCGTATGGATTTCTTTGGTTTATTGAGAGTATACCGTTTGAGGTAAAAGAATCCTTTTTTATGGGCAAAGACCGGGCGTAATAATAAAAATTATCGTGTGGCTTTCCATGCAGGCAACGGAACGCAGCTTTGCGGTGATCAGCAGCAAGCACAACTTAAAAACGCAGGCACATTGAGGTTGATGCGGTTAAGGCCATCACGGCGGAGCAAAAAAAATTAAACATTTTGTTTTGGTTTTCATTCCAACATCTGAGTTTTACTTGAGTGGAATTACGGTCTCCTTTTGTATCACCCGGCTTGCTATCCAGTCAGCAAGGACACCATAGATGATCCCAAAGACAAAGAGCAGCCCGGCTCCTGTATAATTGTGGGCGAACAGAGGGACAATACAGAGCAGGAGACTAAAAATTGCCCCAAGAGCGGCTCCCCGTACGGCAGGATGAAGGGAAATCCCATCGGCAAAACCAATAACTAATCCCTGGATTGTCCGACCATAGAAGATCATCATCATGAACCAGGGCTCGGGCGTTACTCCCGGAGGCGCAAAAACCAAAAGGCTTCCTGCGCAGTACAGGCCGGTGAGTATGCCAATTGCCGTAGTAATTATTATCCGCTTTTTCCGGATCATTATTTCACTCACAAACAGAAGATCGGGGACAGGGAAAAGTTTTGCCATTCACAATCCCGGCCTGGTGCTGAAGTGTATAGAGGACTAAAAAGAATGGGATTTCCTGCAACCTGAAAGGGACACGGCAGTGAACCGTGCATAGCGATAACCTGCCTGCAATAAAAATGTGTCAACCGGACCGTACGAAATAAAAAAACGATATTCTGGTCGTGACCGTCCCGTTGCTGCGATGGTGAAATTTACCGCCATCCCGGCCCCTTTTCACGGCACGTGTGCCCGTCACCGGGCACAAGGAAAAACGGTTCCGTTACGAGGCCGGCATACAACCGAAGCTCGCCTTATTACGGTTCCTGAATGTGTGACACAACTAAAAAAATTTCAAATGCTGATTATTGTATCAGATCGTACTTCTGTTTGAGTTTCTGCCAGTATGGATCTTTCATCATCTGTAAAAGCCCGTCATCTATGATGGCCAGCAGCTTCGGGTCGTTTTTCCGGATGGCTACTGCATACTTATCCTGTGACGGGGTCGTTCCAATGATAACAAGAGGTCTTCCGGTTACTGCCCGCTGCTGGGAGGGGGTCTGGATGATGGAAGCATCGATCGTTCCGTTCTCAAGGTTATTGGTAAGTATCATAATGTCTGTGTACTGGGAAAGGTTTGAAGCCGGCATCTTTCCGGTCTGTATGAGGTTTTTTATTACCCAGTCCGCTTCAGTCGATCCTGCCTGAACCCCGATCCGGAGCCGGCCTTCATACAGGTCCTGCATAGAAAAAGGTGTTCCGGCCCGGATCGCAATGCTCTGGTTCACCGTGTAGTACGGAATCGAGAAATTCACTTTTGACTGACGTTCATCAGAAACCGTCATTCCCGACCAGATAATATCTACCGTCCCTGCCTCCAGCGCAGGAACAATATTGTCCCATGGTACTGCAACGAATTCTGCATCAAAGCCTTTCTGTTCTGCAATCCAGCGGGCAGCATTAATATCAAACCCTGTGAAATTCCCACCGTTATCTTTTGAAGTGAAAGGCGGAAAATTGCTGTCAACCCCAATGATATAGTGTGGTCGAACTTTTTGCAGGGTACTGGGGGTTGGTGCCGGCGCCGGGCCTGCTGGTGCAGATGTGCACCCGGCAGTGATAAGAAGCACAAATATGAGGGCAATGAAAACAATAATTGTTCCCTTCATAAATCTTTCAATGCCTGTTCAGGATTTATCTGTTTGTGGCTGTTTACCTGTACTCCAAATCCCCCTTTGGCAATCCCGTAGATATGAGCCCTTTCATAATCAGTCCCGCCCGATCCCGTTCATCCGGCTATCATTACTCTCAAATAGTCTCTCACCCCATGCCAACTATGGATACCCGATCCTTACCGGTAGTTGTTTTTCTTGCCCTGCTGATCCTGTTTGCCGGGTGTGTAAGTACAGCACCCCTCTCCGGCAATACCACAATCTCCCCGCACCCACTGGTTACACCATCTCCGGAGAAATCACCCGAAGATCTCGTCACCTTTGTCAGTGACGCGGTTGTCTACTCCCAGCGGACAGGAAAATCTGCTGCACTCCGTGAATTTTCAGACATGAACGGGTCATTCACCCGGGGGGACCTCTATGTCTGGGCCTATGACTTCAACGGGATAAACCTTGCACACCCCTATCATCCCGAGTACCTGGGACAGGATAAATTATCCTTAACCGATGCTGCAGGCGTCAGGATGGTTGAGGCGATGCGGGACGCTGCCCGGAACGGGAGCGGTTTTGTGGTCTACCAGTATGAGAACCCGGTAACCGGAATTATCGAACAAAAACTGGCTTATGCCAAACGGGTTGACGATACGTGGTGGCTTGCATCCGGTATCTACAGGCCGGATATGAGCATTCCGCTGCAGTCCCCTGATATGGTCCGGCAGATTCTCTCTGCAAAAGTCGATCATGCGGTCAGGTTTGCAAAAGAGACAGGCAGGGAAAATGCCCTTGCCACATTCAATAACGTATCTTCTCCGTTTGCCACGAATGGTACCTATATCTTCGCGTTTGACATGGATGGGACAACACTCGCCATGCCGTTCCAGAAAACCAGTCTTTTGAAAAACGAGCGCAACTTAACGGATGAAAACGGGATTGCGATTGGTGAACGAAAGATTCAGCTGGTAAAGGAGGGCGGGGGATTTTTCTATTACGTGTACACAAACCCGGCTTCAAAAAAACCAGAATTCAAAATATCCTATGTTACAGCAATCGATTCCAACTGGGCAGCAGGAGCCGGGATGTATCTGTCAGATATCCCCGCGGTATTTCCACAGGTACAACGCGAACGGCTGTTATCCCGTGTGGGTGAAGCTGCGGCATATGTCCGGAAGAACGGCCGGGATGCAGCTGTCCGTGAGTTCAATGATCCAAACGGGTCGTTCTCCCAACCGGATATGTTCATATTTGCGTTTGACCGGAACGGGACGATGCTTGCAAACCCCTATCTCCCGGGAATTGTAGGTACGAACCGTCTGGCTGACCGTGACCCGTACGGGGAATACCCTGTCCCCTATATCTTGAAAAATGCAGAGAATGGCGGTGGATTCCTGTATTATTTCTTTGCAGACCCCGCAAAGGATTATCGAGTCAGGTTGAAACTCGGGTACTCGCAGATGGCAGGCGATGATCTCATCGTAGGAGCTGGGATTTTTTCTGAAGGGGGATAATCAACCCCGCAAATATTTTATCTGCCCGGGGTGGATCGCGGATTGCTACACCGGCCCACGGATGAACTTTAATATGAGATCCAGCCAGTCCGGGTACGCAGAGTCCCCGTCCCTTTTTTTGCAACAACCCGGACAGTTTCTTTTTTTCTTTGATCCGGTAAGATACAGGGATTTTGTCCAAAAATATATGCATAGCCCCATCTCTTATTTCATCTGAAATTGATTTTTCCCTTTCACTATCGCGTGCAGTATGAAGGTGTTCGAACAGACCCGGGTGTTCTGAAGAATCTTCATATAATCCTGAATACTTACATAAATTAAAAAGATTGAATAACGATATTTTCAACTCAATTCCCTTTGGTTTACCATTTGAGGATATTGTCTTGGATACTAAAGGATGCTGCCTGACATGACCCCCGACCCGCTAGCTGACGTCGTCTCCGGCCAGTACCGGAAGTGGGTGTATCCCGAGCCGATCGTCGACCTGCCAGCGTGGCTGGCGGGAAACTGGCAATGGTTCGATCCCGCCCACGCCCACCGCATGTTCTGGCCAGACCGGGGCTACAAGGCCGACATGGACATCCTCGTCGCCGGCTGCGGCACCAACCAGGCGGCGGTGTTTGCGTACACGAACCCGGGCGCGAGCGTCGTGGCGATCGATATAAGCCAGCCGTCGCTCAACCATCACCGGCACCTCAAGGACAAGTACGGGATGCGGAATTTGGAGCTGCACCACCTCCCGATCGAGGACCTGGACACACTCGGCCGCGACTTCGACCTTGTTGTCTCCACCGGCGTCCTCCACCACATGTCTGAACCCAAGCAGGGAATGCGGGCTCTTGCCGGCTGCCTACGACCCGATGGCGTGGCCGCGATCATGCTCTACGCCCGGTACGGGCGGATAGGCGTCGAGATCCTGCAGTCGGTGTTCCGCGACCTTGGGCTCACGCAGGACGAGGCCTCGCTCGTTGTTGTCAAAGATGCAATCGCCTCGCTGCCTCAGGATCACCCGCTCAGGAGTTACCTCGCGATGGCCCCTGA
>Ga0194039_1001673_pt1 | contig 11690 bp, 5 predicted proteins | sample JunL228m_MetaG_FD_148679 | JGI IMG/M metagenome (GOLD analysis project Ga0194039, IMG submission 148679) | Anoxic zone freshwater microbial communities from boreal shield lake in IISD Experimental Lakes Area, Ontario, Canada - Jun2016-L227-8m | ecosystem: Environmental > Aquatic > Freshwater >...
CCCCATACCAGTGATACCCCCGGGATTCTGCCCCCGTGCCCTCTGCTGGAATGTGCTCGGACCAATGGGTGCCCTGTTCAACCCTGCTTTCGGGGAGACTTGAGGGCTGATTTTTCTAATGTTCGACTACGGTATGGGTCATCATCACGTTACCATGCCCATGTGCATTCGGGTATTCGCGTACCGGTACATCGAATGAGCGGAGAAATTCCATGTGGGGGCGACTGACGAGTTGCAAATGGTCGGGTCCGTCATGTTGGAGGACCTTTACAAACGACGGGGCTGATTCAATCAGCCGCCCTTTAACATCGGTCCGGTTTCCCACGCGAAAGAACTGGTGCCCGAATTTAAGAAACGATCCGATATCACGGGAACCCGAAGCACGGACAATCTTTGCAATGCGACGGAACTGGAACGTCCTGAGCGAGAGTGCCGATATGCAGGATTCTGAAGTGAACAGGTAAATGTCTGACAGGTGATAGTGTGCCTGCACATCCAGGAGAATTTTCTCGGCTTTCGCAAGGTCCACCCTCGGAGAAAATAAAAAAAACGGGACCATCCGCCTGATTCCCGGGACACTGTTTGTTACGTAACTAGCATAAGAAAAATCGGGAGCTCCTAACCTTACCCCGAAACGGTTGAGGAGCCATTGGATAATACCCGGTTCACGGAGTGACCTGTCATCTCCCACGAATGGGATCCTGGGGGCAGGTAATACTACGCGGGGAACTATATTTAATATTTCTTTTATCGGCAGCTGGACCTGTGTATCATTAAGAATTGTGCAGATATATCCGGTCTTTGAATTGATTGTCCCAGGAAGGCGTAAAATCCTCCGCGTATCTGTTGTCACCTTGCGGTCAACCATAATCCCTTCAGCAGTAATGCGGTCAAGGAGTCGGGACCTCGCTTTTATCGCAAGGTTTTCCCTGTCAAAGGGACTAGCACAGGGGTATCGTTCCGGGTCCTGCGCCACGACGTGAAACCCTTTGCTGCCGCTGAATGCACAGTAACGTATCGTGTAGTTGTTATCACGGAGGTACCCGAGCAGCCTGACCGTGTCATTCCTCGCATCTTCAAGATTATGAAGAGAAAAAGGCGACCGGTCGATATCAAAAACGAGGTCTGATGAGAGGATAATGTTACTCGTGAGAGGTGTACCGTTTCTGCTGCCGAGGACCTCGGGGTTCAGCCAGCAGCTCACTGAATAATACACATCATTCGGAGCAAACCGGACCAGCCACTTGCGAAGGCGGGTCTCATCACGTATCCGTTCATCAATCTTTAAAAAACGTCCGTTATCCAGGAACAGGCGGAAATGGCGATGGGGCAGATCTGAAAGGGCACCAAGATCTAACCGTGCCGTGCGATAGAATTGCCGGACCGGATCATTCATCTTTTCGGTCTTTTCAGCGCCCCGGCTGGATTAGCATTCCATATTCCTGCTGGTCGATGAACGAACGAAACCCCTTCAACGCATCGTCTGGAATTCCACGTGCCCGTTCACTCCTGATGATCGCTTCCAGTTCCGAACGCACCTGGTTGGCGTCCATTCCCGGTGCAAGGCGTGATCCATATCTCATCTGGACCCAGAGAACGATCCGGTCATAGTCAGGAGATGGACTGCACTTTTTTGTTTTTGATAGGAGTGCGGAAAACCAGCTGGTGGTCGACGGGGCGGATGATACAACGGGTGCAGGAGGTGGGGTCGGGGATGATCCGGGGGTGATCAGCAGACGTGCCCCGCATTGCTCACAGAACTTCATGTCGCCGGTGACGTGAGCACCACATTGCTCACAAAAAAATACCATACGTATGGATTCATACGAAAGCTGATAAGGATTGCGATGTGCCGGAAAATTTCCCTATTACCGCGGACTAACTCGGAGTCGACCGACTCCACATCTTTGACCGTGATACCAGGCCATGGGCCGGCAATACGGAATGTGGCCAGATATTCTCCTCCGTTACGACCAATGCGAGGTCCATCCACTTGGCAGAGTTAATTGGTGGCCAGGCCCTTCCACTCTTGCTGCAAATATCGGTGATCCCTGGCAATAATGTCCAAATTGAGTGTATTATAACTATTTATGGCATGTTTGGAGCGAGAGTTCGCCCCCCGCAGCTCTCTGGTTGTAGGATATCTATATATGATCGATTAATCCAGATTCTACTTATATTAAGGTGATTTACATGGATTTTGGAAAAATTGTTGGAGATTCTTTTGCGTACGCAAAAGAAGGTCTTGTTGGACACTGGGGGAGATGGATTGCCCTGATCATTCTATCATTTTTACCGGTGATCCCAATCATGATCGGCGTCATTTTCGGCATTGTGTCAGTACTCGCGAACCCGGAGTCGTTGAACATGGCGGTGTTAATTCCGACGGTCGTTATAACAATTATTCTCGCTATCATTCTTGCATTACCGCTTCTAGGGTATACGGTCCGGATATACCGCGGGGATTCGCCTACACCGGACATAAACAACTGGGGTGCCCTGTTCTCTGACGGGTTGAAGATTTTCATTATCTGTCTTGTCTACGCAATCCCGGTAATCATTATAGGCATCGTTGTCCTTGGGAGTGCACTATTGACAATCGTCATGTCAGCCTCAGAAGCCATGGCAAATCCCAGTAACCTGATGGGGTTGTTTGGAGCCGTTATTTTCGGTATCCTGATCCTCGCCATTGTCGCGTTTATCATATGGCTTATTGAGGCAACGGCTGTCGTCCGGTTCGCCAGGACAAACAGTATTGGGGAAGCATTTAATTTCGGAGAGATATTTTCCCGTATCGGTAAAATCGGTGTGGGATCGTACATCGTCGCCCTGATCATCCAGGCCATCATTGTGGGCGTGATTGTGTTCATTCTGGAGTTGATACCGTATGTCGGAGTTATCCTGGTTCTCATCGTTTCACCGATTATCCTGCTGTTCCAGGCACGGTACCTCAGCCTGCTTTACGACAGTGCTGGTGCAGATGCACCCGCAACTGTATAAATCTCTCATTTTTTAAAAAAGATTTTTTTAAATAATACGTAGTTGGCTGTAAAAAATCCAAAAAAAATCAGGGGGGATGCTTTGACATTGATCGTTAAGAGAAACCCAAAAATGCGATTTTAATCAACCATTATTTTTATAATGTTATTTTCGACTGAAACTTCATATGTCTTGAGATCATGTGTTTTTATCATATCCATAATTCCACCACTTTTTGTTGTAGACATCACTGCATGGGATACTCCGCCGAGATGACCTTCTTGGAGAGTCTTTCCCGTGGTCACGTCGAATCTGGCATGATGAAGTGCACATTCGACAACGTTACTCTGTAATGTACCCCTGGAGAGGGGACCATTCATATGTCCACATCGGTTATCAGTGGCATAGATTTTACCCTCGATATTTACCAGGAGAATTTCTCTGCCCTTAACCTCTACGTACTTCATTGAGCCTGGCGGTACTTCCGATATTTTTGCAGCATCTATCAAAGGCATGGTATCTCCAATGTGGGATATTCATCGCTATATGGATATGTTTTTGCTCGTACAGGCGCTAAACGAAATGAGGTACGAAGCCCGATGCAGCTAAATATTTGAAATGTGACGTATTTAAAAAAAACCGGTGGGTAAATAAAAGATATATATCAGTTTTTTTTAATTTTTGCGGGGTCTCCTGTCCTGATTCCACATGTTTTCTGGTGATGCCTTCGCCAGTCAGCACAGGATCAGATCAATCACTATTTTTCTATAGATGTTAACTCTAGTGTGAGTACGGGAAAAATTTGTCATGCCCAGGGATGCAGATCACAACCCCGGTGTGTCCGGTATCAATTGCGGTAAATGAAAAGAGTACCACCTCGCAGTGTACCAATAATCGCACCGTTGGAATTGCTACAAGACCCCTTCGGATACTAATGTTCTGGATTGCACTGGGTTGACTATACTGATGCTGTAGGTAGCAGTTAATGTGGATCACCGATGACGAAACGATTTACGATTGTACTGGTGATCTGCCTGGCACTCGCAATCCTGGTCGCACAAGCATGGGGGGGCTCACTACAGGACATCCCTCCCGGTGGTACCGTATTCATCGGTGAACAGGGGCTTAATTTAACGGGAATTCCTTCAGGGACGACCCTTGCCTGGTATACTGGTACCGATATCGTGGGCCGGAGTGTACCGGCAGCCACGATTACTATTGTAAACAACGCCAGTTTCTATGTATCCCCATCTGAATTCTCAAGGCGCATGGGGAACTGGTACATCGGGGACAGCGGGGAGGTAGGATTTTCCGTCAGCGACCCCTCGCAGACCATATATGTTTACGACCAGCAGACACAGAAGGATGTGACCAACAGGAGCACCCCCTCAGGTCATTTCCTGGCTTTCCGTGTAGAAACCAATATGTACGTGGTCCCGGCACAGCGCCCCGGTGCAGCCGGTTTCTTAACCATCCGGGTCAGGGCCCCTGATGGTACCGTGTATACCCGGCTCTACCAGGATGATGAGATCCTGCTTAACCTGGCAGACCTTGCACCTGATGCAATGCCCTGGTACTGGGTCCCGCTGGAAAAAAACAGCGAGGAGGGATGGTCAACCGGTTTCCGTGGCCCGGAAAGAAATTTCGTATACCGTGAAGGCACCTACACCTTCTGGACAGAGTCCAGCCTGAACGGGATGAAGGACACCTATAAGGACGCGTCAGGGAATGATTTCACCGGGAGGACTGTCTCGGCAATCCACTCCGTCACCACGATTCCCAACAAAGTGAAGATTGTCGCCAGTAATGTATCTGTCGTCCGTGGCAGACCGTTCACAGTGACCATCACCGGCACCCCTGAATTCATCTACTACCTCTGGGTCGAGGGTACCAGCTCCATGAGTGGTTCGGCAGGTGACCAGCCCCCAGCCATCAAGCTCTCGCAGGAGGGTGTCCGGATGGACCCGAAGAACGGACCATGGCCTATCGGGCAGTATATGCCCCAGGGTTCAAAAAAGACAATCCAGCAGGACGTCGCGCAGCGCTACAACCGCGAAAATGTCAATGGTGTTGTATACTATGCGGCTGTTACCCTCCCGAGCTCTGGTAACCGCACAGTAGCGTTCTCCACGACAAAGGATACAAAGGGCAATACATATTCCATCCGTGTTGAACGTCCGGAGCCATACGACCCCCCGGCATCAAACAAGGGGGGCGACAGGACGTTCAAAAGTGACAAAGTCAGAGTAATGATTGAAGAAGGCGGGGTAGAAATGAATGAAGGAGGCGAGGCTAGTGATGATCCGGCTGCGGCAATGGCTCCCGGGACCCAGGGCTACTTCTTTGGTGAAGAGGTAACGCTCACCGGGACCAACACCGATTCTGACTTCACCTACCTGTTCATCACAGGCCCGAACCTTCCGGCAGCGGGTGGGGATATAAACGACCCACGAAAACCAATCAGCCTGGAGGACCCGGATTCCTTTGCCCGCGCTGAGGTTAATGAATCAACCTGGGAATACGTGTGGGAGACCGCTAAATTAAGTATTGATACCGGGGCCTACACGATCTACGCGGTTTCAAGCCCGGTCAACAAGAGCCACCTCACGGATCAGAGCAGCTGCGATCCCGATGACCCCGAGTGCGAGGAATACGACCCTCCCCTCTATTCCACCCTGTCAGTCATCCTGAAAAAACCGTTTATCAGCGCACGGGCGTCACCGCCTGTCGTTGCATCCGGTGATGAGTTGATTATCCGTGGTATTGCTTCAGGCCAGCCGGAGGATGGTGTTGCAGTCTGGATACTCGGTAAGAACCAGGTCCTCTACCAGGCCCCCAGTGTCAATACTGATGGCACCTTCGAGCTGGAACTGTCAACAGCACAAACCGCAGCCATGGCGGCAGGCCAGTATTTCGTCGTTGCACAGCACCCGATGACGAATGAAATATTCGATGTCTGGCCCGCGTCCTCTGTTGCAGGCTATAACAACAAGGCCCTTGTTGTGGGCAGTTACCCGGTATCCGGGAATACCCTGTTTAAGTTGCAGGGTGAGGGCAGCCTCCTGGGGTCCGATGCAGCAGATGCACTGGTCCAGGCGCTCAACAACCCCGGTATTGATGATATCTACGCAAAACTCCAGTTCCTGGTTGAAGTACCAATGATCACAATTCTCCCGGTAGACGGGAAGCAGGTCGGTGATAATTTTACCCTGGCGGGCACTACCAACCTGGCAGCCGGTGATAAGGTCCTCGTTGAGGTCATCTCCTCCTCATTTGGGCCAGCCGCGAAGACAGAGAGTGGGGAATTCAGCGGCACATCCGGGACTGTCACAGTCCGGAAGGTGGCGGATGGCCTTAACAGGTGGTCATTCCCGGTCAATACCGCCCCATTCACGCCTGATGAGTACCTTGTCCAGGTTTCTGGCATCACGGTTGACGCGCAGGCATCAACCCGTTTTAGCGTTGCCCCGTTCAATCCGGCAACCCACCGGCCTGTCATGCCCTATGTGGAGATTGCGGAAGTACCGGATACGATTGTAACCGGGCCTGTTCATGTCAACACAACAATGAGCGATGAGGATGCCTCGGATGAGTCTGATTATCTTTCTATAGGGGCAAAGGAATCAAAGCTGGCTCGCGTCATCGGGTCCCCGCCCACAACTTTCCTGACCCCCGTGGAAACCATTGCACCGGTCGAATACACAACCACCACTGCAATACCCCCGAGGGCAACCGTCCCCACCACCAGGCCGACCATTCAGCCGGGATTGGATGCCCTGATTACCATTATTGGTCTTGGTGTTGTTGCATCTCATGTAAGACGTAAGAACTAATTCAAAATCCAAAAATTTAGGCTGTTACCCGATGGACCCCGTGTGTGAACCCGGTCATTTTCAACTGTCTTCCTCCAGGCGATGACTGGCGGGTTTGATTGATATATGGGCCTAATATCTCACGAAAATACGATTGATGGTGCAACCCGACACGAAAAAACCATGCAAACGGTTCCACCAGGTGAATCATCTGTGTACCGGGACGATGAATGGCACTTTTCCTGCTATTTAAATTATAACAGTTGTATTTATCATTGTGTAACGAGCACGTTAATTCATAATCCACGAGTTCTAGGTGATAACGCTTGACGCAGGTCGAAATATATCTGGAAAATGCGAGAAAACAGTTACTTGACCTCTCTCTTCGGAACCGTCTACTCAATTACCGGCCTACAAAAAACCGGACCCTCCGGGTACATGATGAATCTATCAGGGAACTCTATGATATTCTTGTAATCCAGGGAAAGACGATGCAATTTCACCCGGTGGGTGCATTGCCAAAAAGTTCTGCTTCAGACAGCTCACCGGATATTTCAGAAACTGCAGCGTCACAAGATGCCGGCGATGAAACCGGGTCTTCCATATGGAAATTACCCGATTCAGAAGAAGACCTGCCCAGCCATCTGACTGATCTGTTTCTTGAGACAAAACTTGAAAAAGAACCATTACAGAAACGTCTTTTTTACATCTCGAATGAAGCGGCCTCAATTGTCGAAGAACAAGGGTATACCGTCCTTTATTTAGCATTGGGATTTCTTGAGTGGACTGACGGTGCCAGCCCGGTAAAATCCGTAAAATCACCACTGGTCCTGGTCCCTGTTGAATTAACGCGGGAAAAAATACAGACGGCTTTCAAAATCAGGTGGACGGGCGAAGATATCGGTTCAAATATTTCATTGCAGGAGAAATTGAAAGAGTTGGGTGTTTCTCTTCCCAACTTTGAAATGCCTGAAGATAAACTGGGTGTTGATACCTACGTCAAACAAATCGAATCTGCAATATCACAATATCCGCAATGGAAGATCCTCGATGATACCTACCTGGACTTTTTTAGTTTCAAAAAATTCGTGATGTACAAAGATCTCGATTCTTCTACGTGGCCGGATGGGAACAAACCCTCCGGTCACCCGGTAATGCAGATTTTATTTAACCCTGATGTAAAACAGGAGACGGGCCCGGGATTTTCAGACCAGGACGTTGATGTAAAGATTACATCCGAGTCCTCATATCATATACTGGACGCCGATTCATCACAGATTGCTGTAATTGAAGATATCAAAGCAGATAAAAACCTGGTAGTTGAAGGGCCCCCGGGAACGGGGAAGTCCCAGACTATTGCAAACGCGATCGCTGAAAACCTGGCCATGGGTAAAAGTGTTCTTTTCATCAGTGAAAAGATGGCGGCACTTGAAGTGGTAAAAAACAGGCTGGACGCGATCGGGTTGGGCCCGTTCTGCCTCGAGTTGCATAGCAAAAACAGCACGAAAACGAGCTTTATCCAAGAATTACAGCGGACTGTTTCGATGCAGGAACCCTCCGGAATTGAACCAGGGGAACAGCTGAAACAACTGGACCAGTTAAAATTGCAATTAAATGCCTATGCCCAGGCTCTTCGGACACCCGTTGGTTCGAGATCAAAAACCCCCTATGAATTGTTCGGGCAGAAAGAGCAGTCCAGGTGCTACTTCCAGTCTCTGGGAAGAGAATTCTTAAGAGTCCCGTTACCCGGGATTGAGAATTGCCCTGATTCGGAATGGACACTCGCAAAGGAGTCCCTGCAGAACGCTGCTGAAATATTCGCATCATTAAACGAATTAGCAACGCTTCCCTGGCATGGATGCAATCCGGGATTACTCCTGCCTATCGATAATGATGAGCTGTTGACGATGATCCGCAATGCAAAAATCAGCAGCAGAACACTCCAGGAAAATATTAACGAACTGGTACCAGTAACGGGTATACGTCCCCCGTCAAGTATCAGGGAATTAAAAAACTCTCTCGATGCAACCCGGTTGATTATATCACAGGAACCAATCGATACAGCAATCCTCCGGAATGAAGGGTGGAATGCACCAGACGCACGGGTAACGGCATTAATAAACGCAATTTTTGCATTCAATGAAGAAAATTTCCGTATTGGTTCGATTTTTAATGCGGATATCTACCGCATCGATACAAAACTTTTACGGTCGGAATTTCGTTCCGCCGCAGAATCTAATGTACTATCAAAATTGTTTTCAGGCAACTATCGCCAGCTGAAAAGCCAGGTAACTGCATATTACCAACGTGATCAAAACAGGTCGGATGAAGAAATTTTAACCGATCTCGACCGGGTAACCAGGTGCCAGGAACTCCGGTCAAAAATCCGGGCTCACCGGGATACGGGGGTGTCATTCTTTGGGTCTCTTTGGAATGACGAACAGAGTGATGCGTCGGGTCTGCAAAGATTTTCTGAATGGATTTCGTCCTTCCGGTCCCGGATACTCGAAAATGTATTTACCGATCGGACCATAGAAATTTTGAGCAAGGGTGCCGACCTGCAAAGAATCGGGGCCTGTGTTGCAGCACTGCAACATGCGATTACCCAATTCGAGGGAACAAGGGATATTTTGTTTACACGGTTACAATGTAACGGCCCCGAAAAATTCAAGTCCCCAATTGATGCGGTTTTATTTTCTGAACTGGATAACGTGTATGAAGATTGGGAAAACGCATTTCCTTTCCTTGACAGCTGGTGCCGCTATACGGTAGCTGCAGAAAAATGCAGGAAAACCATGAGTGCACCCGTATTGCAACAGGTGGAAAATAAGATCCTGTTGTCAACAGATGCAGTCCCATGTTTAATGGGAAATGATGCAGACATCCTCTTGCGATCCGCATTCACTCAACTCCCAGCCCTTGCAAATTTCTATTCAGGTTCACATTTGAAAACAATTGAATCGTTCCAGGCACTTGACCGGCAATATATCAGGGACAACAGGTCACGGCTTGCAACAAAACTCTATGCAAAAATACCAAAACTATATGGCGGGATATCAAAGGATTCTGAAATGGGGATATTAATCGGCGAATTTAATCGCAAAAAGAACCATATGCCCATTAGAAAACTTATGACTGAGGCAGGAGGCCTCATCCAGAAGATTAAGCCTTGTTTCATGATGAGTCCCCTTTCCGTAGCCCAATTTCTTGATCCAAGAACGGTAAGATTCAATGTAATTATTTTTGACGAGGCCAGCCAGGTCAGACCACAAGATGCGCTTGGTGCAATCCTGCGTGGGAACCAGGCCGTAGTTATCGGGGATTCAAGGCAATTACCGCCTACCTCGTTCTTTGAAAAATTAATCGAGATGGGTGATGATACTGAGACGATTGACGATTCACCATTACCGTCTGATATGGAGAGTATTCTCGATCTCTGTAAGATGAGGTTTACCACAAAAATATTGAGCTGGCACTATCGTAGTCGTCACGAATCTTTAATCGCCGTTTCAAATGAACAGTTTTATGATAACCACCTCTTCGTTTACCCGTCCCCGATGAGCAGGACGGATGATATTGGCTTGAAGTTTGTATATTGTGCAGATACCGTGTACGATCGTGGGAAGACCCGGTTGAATCGCGAGGAGGCAAAAATTGTTTCCCGGGCCGCAATTGACCATTTCAAACAGTATCCCGATAAATCCCTGGGTGTGGGGACATTCAGTACCGCACAACAACAGGCGATTATCGAGGAGATTGAGGCCGCCCGGATACAAAATCCCGGAATGGAAGACTTTTTTACAAAAGCCCGGGCTGAGCCTTTTTTCGTTAAAAATCTGGAAACCATCCAGGGAGACGAACGGGATGTCATATTCATCAGTGTAGGGTATGGAAAAGACAAAAATGGTATACTGACGACGAATTTTGGTCCCCTGAATGTGGATGGTGGGGAACGCCGGCTCAATGTCCTCATCACACGAGCCAGGGAATGCTGTGTCGTATTCTCCAATTTCCGGTCTTCGGACCTGGTCATCGATACTGCCTCTTCATTCGGCGTCAGGGCGTTCAAAGAATATCTCTCGTATGCAGAGACCGGCGTGATGATTTCTTCCTCACTCAGTGAAGGGGACCAAAAATCCCCGTTTGAAGAATCGGTTTACAACTTTTTGAGAGACCATGGGTACCAGGTCAGGAAACAGATTGGCTGTGCAGGATTCCGGATTGATCTTGCGATTGCAGACCCATCTGCCCCGGGTGAATTTATTCTTGGGATAGAATGTGACGGGGCGATGTATTATTCCTCACGGGTTGCACGGGACCGTGACCGTTTACGACAGCAAGTACTCGAAGGGCTGGGTTGGAAGCTGTACCGTGTCTGGTCTACGGATTGGTACCGGGACCCGGGAACGACCCAGGAACAGCTAATGGCCGCGGTTAACCGTGCAATCAATACGCCGGGACCGGCACCTCTTGTGAAAAAAGAGCCGGTTATTGCGATGCAACCCGAAATAAATGCGAGTCCTGGTGAGGATGCGGTAGGTGTCCCTCCGGCGAGTGCAACGAACGGATCGGTGTTCGATAAAATTCCGGCATACATTCAATGCACAAAAGAAATGGTGGATTGCAGAACAGAATTCGATGATACGACTGATAGTAACCTGGTCGCGAATATTAAGATAATCGTGGATATTGAAGGTCCGGTCCATCGTGATGAGTGTATTGCCAGGTTAAAGAATTTTTATGGTTTAAAACGGGTTAGTCCAAAGATTCGGGGCCGCATTGAAGAAATTATTAAATCAGGGGTGGATCATGGCCTTATTACGGCAGGCACAGATAATTTCCTGTGGCCCAAAAAAAGACCGGTTACGATTTTACGGCGACGGGTGGGTGGGCCCGGGA
>Ga0194039_1001676_pt1 | contig 11669 bp, 11 predicted proteins | sample JunL228m_MetaG_FD_148679 | JGI IMG/M metagenome (GOLD analysis project Ga0194039, IMG submission 148679) | Anoxic zone freshwater microbial communities from boreal shield lake in IISD Experimental Lakes Area, Ontario, Canada - Jun2016-L227-8m | ecosystem: Environmental > Aquatic > Freshwater >...
GTTTCTTGCCCAGTAAGGATAACCCAGCTTTTTTTCCATCTCCCGGGCGATAACATCAGCCTGATAAATATCATTAACCTTGATTTCCAGGCCGGTGACCATCCCTTTCATATTAAGGAATTCCTGGGCGTCCGACAGGGAAATGTATGCCAAAGTCGAATCATATTCGTAAAATCCCGAATCAAAGACGCCGGCAACCAAAAAGCGCTTCATTTTCGGGATCATCCCCATCGGTGTCGAGATGCCCATCGGCGATACGACGGTAACGGTTTCAAAGAGATAAACACCCAAATGTTTAGCTAACTCCTTGCCGATAAGGATGCCGGGAAGCTCGGAGATATCATTGGGAAGTTTTAAATGGGCGCGTTCGGTCACCTTGAGATAGGCTATTTTGCCGTCCCTGATTTTTCCCAGGCTGATGACGCGAAAGGCGCTCTCCGGTTCCAGACCTCTTAAAACGACACCCGTAACGCCCTGGTTACTTTTCAACATCGCCTGGCTGTATATGAAGGGCGTCGAGGCAACCACGCCGCTTAATCCTTCCACATTCTTTGCCAGCTTGTCATAATCCTTCATGGGTCCCGTATACTCCATTAGCAGGATATGGGAGTTCATCCCGAGAATCTTGTTGCGGAGGTCCGTTTCAAAGCCGTTCATCACGGCCAGGACAATGATCAGCGCGGCGACGCCCAAGGCGATACCGCCGATCGACAAGAACGTGATAATGGAGACAAATACCTGTTTCCGCTTGGCCTTGAGGTACCTGAGGCTTATGAAAAATTCAAAGGACATGGACGTCTATAGCTCCCTCCCCTTTAAGGGGAGGGTCGGGGTGGGGATAGGGTTAATGGCTCTCAGTTGGGGAAAGAGGATCACATCCCGAATGGAAGCCGAGTCAGTGAAGAGCATCACCAGGCGATCGATTCCGATGCCTTCCCCGGCCGTTGGCGGCATGGCGTATTCAAGGGTTCTGATGTAGTCCTCATCCATCTGGTGAGCTTCTTCATTTCCTGCTTCCCGCTCCCGGAGTTGCATCAGGAAACGACCCCGCTGATCATCCGGATCATTGAGTTCCGAAAAGGCGTTGGCGATTTCCTTGCCGCAGATGTAAAGCTCAAAGCGGTCGGTAAAATCCGGATTCAAGGCATTCCGCCGGGAAAGGGGAGACACCTCTACGGGATACTGGGTGACAAAGGTGGGCTGAATAAGGTTCTTTTCCACCTTTTCTTCAAAAATGATCATGAGAATTTTCCCCAAGGATTCTTTTTCATCCACTTCCAGCCCCAACTTCCTGGAAAATGCGACTGCCTGCGATTGATCATCCAAAACACCAGGTGCGACCTCCATGTATTGAATAATGGCCTCTTTAACTGTGATCCGCAGCCACGGTGATGTTAAATCGATCTCTGCTCCCTGGTACGTAAACTGCAAAACGCCGAAGAGATTGCGGGCGATGAAAATAAAGAGCTCCTCGGTGAGATCCATCAGATCCTCATAGGTTGCATACGCCATGTAGAATTCCATCATGGTAAATTCGGGATTATGGAAAGTGGAAATCCCCTCATTCCGGAAATTCCTGTTGATCTCGTAAACCCTTTCCAGTCCCCCGGTTACAAGTCGCTTCAGGTACAGTTCCGGGGCGATACGCATATACAGTTCCATGCCGAGGGCGTTATGATATGTTTTGAATGGTTTGGCCGTTGCCCCGCCGGCCTGCGCCTGCATCATGGGCGTTTCCACTTCCAGAAAATCCCTTTCCTCCATGAAATCCCTTATCAACTTGATAATCCGGCTCCGCCGGTAGAACACTTCCTTGACGTCGGGATTCATGATCAAGTCGAGGTGACGCTGGCGATATCTGGTTTCGACGTCTGTCAACCCGTGCCACTTCTCGGGAAGAGGGAGAATGGACTTGGCGAGGAGACGTATTTCCTGGGCTTCAATCGTCAATTCCCCTGTTTTGGTTTTGAAGATCCTGCCGCTGACATAAACTATATCTCCGACATCGAGGCGTTTGAAGAGGGCGTAATCCTGCTCAGTTATAAGGCCTTTGTGGATGAATGCCTGTAGTCTTCCCTTGCGGTCCTGAATACTTACAAAGGAGGCCTTCCCGAAATTTCTGATCGCCATCAAGCGTCCTGCCAGAGAGAATGTTTCCTGGATTTGGGTCAGGGATTCCTGCTCCACGTCTCCAAAGCGGGTCTTAAGTTCTGTCGAGGTATTATTAACCCTGGCATCGTTGGGATAGAGATCAATTCCCGCTGCTCTGATGCCGGCGATTTTCTCTTTGCGTTTTCTTACCAGTTCGCTTTCTTCCATTTGATAAATTCCCCAAGCTAAATAAAGTGCATTTTGCTATATTTTTTTCTCCCATTAGTCAAGGAGGATTTCTGGATCGGAGTTTATGAATCATATTGCCATAAGGGAAGAACTTATGTATGGTCAACGAAAATTGCGATTCCATGAAAAGGAGGACTTATGGTCAACAAGGTCATGCTGATAGGCAGATTAGGCGGTGATCCGGAGGTGAAGTACACGCCGGATGGTCTCATGATTACCAATTTCACGCTGGCAACAGATGAACAGCGGAAAGACAAGAATGGTGAGCGGATACAGAAAACTGAATGGCACCGGATTGTCACCTTTGGAAAACTGGCGGAAATATGCGGCAACTATCTATCTAAAGGAAGGCTGGTCTTTATCGAGGGGAGGATTCAAACCAGGGCCTGGGAAGACAAGGAAGGAATAAAACGATACACCACAGAGATCATCGCTGCCAACATGCAGATGCTGGAAGCCAAGGGCCAGCAAAAGGTTCAGGGTCCGGCAACGACGGAGGGTTCAACCCCTCCCTACTTCAGCGCCGAATCCCTTCCCGATGATGATGTCCCGTTCTGAGAAGGGAATGATGCTTATTTAGGTTCGATCTTCTTGTTTTCTGGAGTTACATCAATATCTTCCGGTTCCCGGGTTGCTTTTTTGAAATTCTTTATCCCCTTCCCGATTGCACCGCCGATTTCGGGAAGCTTCCCGGCGCCAAAGATTATCAAGATGATTACCAGGATAACAAGAAGTTCCGGCATGCCAATACCAAACATAAAGAGTCTCCTTTCTAGAGATGGCTTGATTTATTAGAACGTTCTTAAAACATTGTTTCCCAGTTGTCAATTCTTCTGTGGGTTAATTCGAGACAACTTGGGTTGCGGGACATGTAGGGGGACACCATTTGATGGTGTCCCCAGCCCGCAGGGATCGGAACGTGTCCCCGGAAGAAATCAGGGGAGTTTGAGGTGTGTAACCTCTCCCCTCTTTCCCAGGGAAGGAAGGGTTTTATCTTGGAATGAGACCAGAACGCCTCCGGCATTGCCAATGTCAATGATAAAAGATTCCCGGGCCTTACGTTCTATCCGGTTTCCCGGTTCCATCATCATTTGTTCAGGTTGCTTCTGGTCGGTGGAGATCCTGATCCATGTCTTTTCCACCGCTTCAATCTTCAGATCAAAGGTTTGGTCTTGCTTCTGGCTGCCGACGTTCTGGTTAGCAGTACTTTGCCCGGGCTGGGTAACGATAGGGGGCGGTGATACGGCGGGTGCAGTTACTGGAACGTTTGGTGGGGATGTTGGGGCAGGTGTCGTCGCAGGCACCGTTATAGGAATTGGTGGAGAAGCCATTTTCTGTGAACTTGTTTGACGAACGGAGAAGAGATCCATAACATCGTTGACATCAATAAGTACGATTAAAACAATTAAACCGAAGAGCGCGATCGTAGCGACTACCCAGAGGAGAAAACGGATATTTCTAATCTTTTTTCCCTTTTGGGGTCGCTCTTTATGGTCTTCCTCCGGGACCTCATGGATTTTATCAAGGGATTTCAGGTAGCTTTCATATTGTTGCAGGATGGGCTTGTTGTCGGTTTCAAGGATCCCGGCATAGGTCTTGATGAAGGTTCTCGCGTAAACCGGTTCGGGAAGAAGGTTGTAATGTCCTGCTTCGATGGCTGCAAGATTGGTTACAGTAATTCTCGTTACCGAAAAAATATCCTTCAGGGTGAGTCCCCTGGCTTCCCGGAGACTCTTGAGATCGATAAATTCCGGTTCTTTGTTGACGATAGCGATTTCTGTTGATAGAGGTGCAGAGGTTTTCATGTCTGTTCCCTTGTGATGATGCCTATCTGATATGAAAATACCCCTGATCTTTATGGTTATCGAATACTATGTGCTATTTTCTCGCTGCAAGCCGATAAATAAAGCTATTATTTTGTTTAACATCAATTACGAAGCCATGCAAATAAAATGATTGAAGGAATTATTAATCATGATGAATGTGGAAACAACAAGGGAGATTATTGCTGCGAGTTCCGATTATAAAAGACTGGCCGTGTCGGCGGCGCGGGAGGCGGGAGGCTACTTGAAAGATCATCTTCATGGCCGCCATCTTGTCCGTTTCAAGGGGGAGATCGATATCGTTACCGAAGCGGACCAGCAGGCCGAGAGCATGATCATTGCGGCCATTCGTAAGCAATACCCGGATCACAATATTCTGGCAGAAGAATCGCCGGCCACACATACCGGTTCTCTTTACCGCTGGATCATTGATCCCCTGGATGGGACAACCAACTACGCCCATGGCTATCCCGTCTTCTGTGTTTCCATTGCCCTGGAATGGGATGGAATCTGCATCCTGGGGGTGGTATTCAATCCCATGCTGGAGGAGATGTTTGTGGCGGAAAAAGGGCAGGGCGCTTTTCTCAATGACAAACCAATTGCCGTCTCGCAGACAGCGGAACTTTTCCGGAGTCTGCTTGCGACCGGATTTCCGTACGACATCCGTTTGACCAAAGAGAACAACATGGACCATTTTGAATCGATGGCCGTAAAGGTCCAAGCCATTCGTCGTGCAGGTTCGGCGGCCCTGGATCTGGCTTATGTGGCAGCAGGCCGCTTTGACGGATTTTGGGAATTGAAATTGAGTCCCTGGGATACTGCTGCCGGATGTCTACTGGTGCAGGAGGCGGGAGGGGTCATTACGGATTTACATGGAGAAGCGTTTATGTTGACGGCTCCCCATGTTGTCGCATCAAACGGCAAGATACATAATCAGATCCTGTCCGTATTACACGAGTCAACCTTATGATTTCAGAAGCTGTATTCAAACTCCAGAATGATCCGGTCATTTTTTTGCCAGCGGCCGTAGGTGCTGTCGTTTTGACCCCCGAAGAACTCACCCGCTAGTTTTGAAATCAGGCCATCCCGTAATTTGTATTTTGCCTCCAGTCTCTGAAACCGTCCATAATCAATCTGGTCGACCAGAAAATTACAGACGAACTGAAAAGACAACTTGTTATTGTACTCAAAATTGATGCGGCTCAGGATGTCATTACGGCCCAGGCGTGATTTCTTGGAGCTGGAGACAAAGTTTGCCGCGTTCTGGACTCTGGTGATGATCTCATTGGCGTATTCGGCGGTAAATTCGATCTTCTCCAGCCAGAGCTTTTTGGCAAAGTCATCAAAAGTGTAAGTAAATCCGCCCACGTAATTGAAATAGTCGTCATCTTTTCGATCGTAACTGAAATTATAGACAACCTCCCCATGAAATTCCCAGCTTTCATAGGTCGTGGAGAAACCGGCGGCGTAATCATCCACCGTCACAACTTCCTTGATGCGCTGGGGTTGGGTGCTTCCTGGAGTTGGTCCCGGCACTTGTTCCTCCCGAATGACATAGAAGGGATTGGGACCGTGATAAAAGGAGGCAAAGAGATCCCAGCCGTGAAACCCCTTCTTCTTGAATCGGGCAAAATAGCCAAAGTTGGCATCGCCCTGGGGAATATCTTCCCTCATATTGGCGTTTCCTGCGTCGTAGAGGTCGAATTCCGTGGAGTCTCCCTGCTTCTTTTCTCCCATCCAGCGTGAAGTCTCGCTGGGTGTCTTCTGGGGCTGATAAACGGGGAGAAAGGCGGCGGTCAGTGTCGTTGCTTCCGCTACGTCGTAATCCATTCGCGCCTGCCAGATGTTGAGATCCTTGACGTCCATGGGATCATTGAGGTCCTGGGGACGCATCCGGTCGGAAGGCAGGTACAGTGTGGACATGCCATTGGTAAGGGTCTTTTTCCCGACAAGAAAGTTGAACGAGTCCCGGCTGTAATTGAGATATAAATCGCTTACATCCAAGATGCGTCGCCGCCGGTCCATGTCCTGCCAGAACTCATTGAAAGAGGTGCCGGAATAGGTGTTTTCCTCGTTGCCGTACTCGACCCAGCCGCCGACATTAAGGGCGAAGTTCTTGTAGCTGATCTTGTCGGAAAACTTGAAAAGGGCGCTCCCGAAATCGTTTCTTGTATCCGCTCCCTCCCTTTCTGGTGGATTTTGCCAGTAATGCACCCCCCGCAGGCGGAGACTGCCGTGAAAGTCGTCCACAAGCTTTGAGAGAACGGTCGGCTGCTTTGCCGGTGCCTGGGGAACCTTCTCCTGACCCTTTTGCTCCGGTGGGGCCGGCGCCGCCTTATCCATTTCCTTGAGCAGATCGTCTTCCTGGAAACGGTAATCCGTCTGCCCCCAGGTGAAAGGGGGGCAGAGGAGATATATGGCCAGCAGGAGGGCTAAACTTTTGAGAAACGGGTTCATTCTCATCGGTAATGGACTCCTTTACTCCAGATGTTTGCCCGACAAAATAAACGTATCGGTGAAGGTGGAATCACTTACATTGGTATTGACCTGGCGGGACTTGGTTGACGTCACCGTCTTGTGACTCTTTTCCAGGTTGTTCATGATCGTCTGTTTGGGTCGCATTACTGAGCCGGATACCGTCTCATACTTATAGTTGAGTTGAGTTTTCTGATGTTTTTCACGCCTGTCATAGAAATCCGTCTTCAGTGTGGTCAGGTTAACCTTTTCGATCCACATGATCCGCTTGGCATAGCCGGTTTCCTGCTTTTTCTTGTCATTGGCGGGAAGGGCCTCGATCACATAACAGTCATAGGCCTTTCCCTCATGATTGAATTGTTCCGAGCGGAGGATGTTGTAATTAAAATTGTCCAGATCTTCCGGTTCCATATCTTCATAGGTAAAATCGGTTCCCATGAAGTAATTTTTCTTGCCGGCCTTGGCAATGCGCTGCTCTGTTTTTTTCGCCGGCAGATAGAGCCACTGATCGTTGTCTCCGCCTTTTTTCTCCCAGGTCCGCAGGGCCGTCCCGCGGATGTCTCCGGGGCTCAGAAACACCACAAGATAGCGATGCAGGTCCTTGCCGACTTCCTTTGCATAGCGCACGACCTGGCGGTTTTCCTTGGACCCGCTCTTGTCGACGAGCATCATGTCCTCATTCCCGATTTCCGTCTTGACCTTATGGCGCTCCTTCTGTTTTTCCATGACCTGTCTTCCCGTCATTTGCGCTGAGACAACGGAAGCGCTGAAAAGAAATAAAATGCCGATAACCCATATAATAGTCTTTTTTGTCATATCTGCCTCCTTTTGATAAGCTGACCTTGATTAATCTTAATTATCCTGGGCTGCTTCCTTCTCCAGCCGTTCAATCCTTGCCTTGATGTCCTCCAACTCTCTCCGTTCCGGAATGTGGAGTTTCCTCAAAAAGAGGGTCATGACTTTCTCCACCTGATCCTCCATTTCATCCGTCCATTTGGCATAGAACCAGAAAGCGGTAAAGTCCGTCATAACCTTTTCCGTTTCGCCTTCGATGGTATGGCGAGTCTCTTGTGTCTTTTTCACGAGACCTTCGACAGCTGTCCGGGCTTCCTTTCTCCCGACTTCTCTTTTTTCTTCCAGACTGTCGACGACGCCTTGAATTTTATCCGTTGCCGCAAGGGCCGCCCCTGCACCGATCAGCACTGCTTTTTTTGCCAGTTCCAGCATCGCTTTCTCCCTTCTGACCCGGTATCGAAACCCTTTATCATCGATACTTCCATATACTATGAAATCCCGTTGTGTCAATGACCATTTCGGAGGTATTTCCCATTGACAGAACAGGGCGTTTCCAATATGCTGACCTCCACATTAGCCTTTTAACCTTCCTTTTAGAGGTTTTTCAAGCAGATCATGAAAACTGAAAAAACAAAAGAAGAAAGCCCGTCCGGCCTTTCCGCATCTTCATCTCCCCCCTTTGCCAGCCGCTTTGAGAGCATCGGCGTCAAGGTCCCTGAGCAGCGCCTGTCCACGAAGGATTTGATGAGCGGGGTGAAAATGTGGGGAAAGCTCGATCTCGAGAGGCTCACCGGCATCAAAGAGCGGCGTGTATGCTCGGAAACGGAGGATTCCTATACCCTTTCCCTCAACGCCGCCTTAGATTGTCTGAAGCACTCACGATACAACGCCGAAGATTTGGAGATGATCATATGCTGCTCCATTACCAAATACAAGGATGGCACGGCTTACGTGTGGGAACCGACCTTTTCCCTGTATGTCAAGGAGGCCATCGGTGCGCCTCGCGCCTTGAACTTTGATATTGCCAATGCCTGCGCCGGGATGCTGACGGGTGTTCTAATTATGAATGATTTTATCCGCCGTGGGGTCATCAAGTGCGGTATGGTTATCTCTGGCGAAAACCTCACGTCAGCTAGCCGTAACGCCGTCCCCAAGGTTAAAACCATTCTCAGCGGCCAACTGGCATCGCTGACCGTCGGCGATTGCGGCGCCGCAGTGATTCTGGAAAGATCAACGGAAGGTAAGGCGAAATTGGAATTGTCGAATTTTGTCACCCTCGCCAAGTATAGTGATCTCTGTATAGGGGGGCCCTGTCGCGACGCGCCGGGGGCGCAAATGACCACCCAGGCCAGGAAAATTCATCAGGTAGCAATCGCTGATACGCCCCCGATTATGGGGAGGGCACTGCAAGAATTCGGAATAGAATGTGGGGATATCGATCAACTTGTCCCTCACCAGACTTCCATGCGGGCCATCTATTCGGGAGGCAAGAGACTGGGCCATTATTTTGGCAAGCGGGTGAAAAACATGGTCGTGATCCTGCAGGAATATGGAAATACCGCGTCAACATCCCACTTCCTGGCCCTGTACCGTTATCTTAATGAAAAGCGTTTCAAGCCCGGAGAGAAGATGATGCTTATGGCCTTGGCTTCGGGATTGACTGTTGGCTTCGTAGTTTTTACTATGGATGATTTGGTGGATCGTTATGGGAACGAAAATTGATGCGGTCGGTTTAAGCACCCCGGGATTCTTCCGTCGGGGCTCCATCGACATGGAAATAAAGGCGGCAAAAGACTGCTTGAAAAGTGCCCAATTGGACCCGAATTTACTGGGAATTCTTATTAATGCAGGGATTTATCGTGATCGCCATATCGGAGAACCCGCCATTGCAACTTTCATTCAACGGGCTATCGGCGCCAATGAGCTCTTTACCGGTGATCGCACCACCTTTTCCTTTGACTTGACCAACGGCGGCTGCGGGATGCTTACCGGCGTGATGGTCGTGGACGGCTTTCTCCAGTCAGGGATGATTGATCACGGGATGGTTGTCACTGCCGATACCGACCCGGTTCCCGGTGAAAGCCAGGGCTACAACTATACCCCTGCCGCCGCTGCCGTACTACTGTCCCGCTGCGAGGAAGGGAAAGGGTTCATTCATTTCAAGACAGCAACGGAGGCCCGTTTTATTGATGATATGAAGGGCAGAATCGAATGGAGGCAGCATAACCGGAAGATGAAAAATATTCTGGTTATGAGCCAGACAGAAGGATTTGCCCAAGCCTGCGCCCAATTTACCCTGGAAAACCTGGATGCTTTTTTGAAAGAAACATCTCTCAAAATGAAGGACATAGATCTTATCATTCCATCCCAGAGCCCGACAGGATTTCTTGGCGAGCTCAAAAAGAAGAAGGGTATGGAGGAGAAGCTCGTTGATGTTACCGACGAATTGGAGAATGTGCACACGGCGGGAATCGGGTTTGCCCTGGAGCGGGCCAGGAGTTCTGGACGCTTTGCTGCCGCGAAAAATTGTCTCTTTCTGACCGTTGGTGCGGGGATAACGGTATCTCTTGCCCTCTACCGAAATCTGTGACGGCTTTGTAAAAAGATCCGGATGCAGCGTTGCGCTGCATCCTTCGTCACTGCGGCGTACGACAAGTACTCCTCATTCCTCAGGACTTACGCGCCTTGCCTGCGGATCTTTTTACAAAGCCGTCGATGGTGACTATTTTTTGACTTTTTACGAGTTCATCAAGTATTATTTATCAGGATCATGAAATTCGAACCAGCCGATGCTGTTGCCGACAAAATCCCCCCCCCCTTTGATATCGCCCCGCACCGGCGTTTATACCCTTTCACGAGCCATTGGCTGAAGGCCCCCGGTTATTTTTATCACTACCTGGATGAAGGACAGGGGGCGCCGGTTGTGGCTGTCCACGGCAATCCTACCTGGTCATTCTATTACCGCGAGATCGTGAAGGCCCTGAGTCCATCTTACCGTGTGATTGTTCCGGACCATGTGGGTTGCGGACTTTCCTCGCGACCGACGGACGAGGTCTTTGACTACACCGTGGAGGGCCATGTCGATAACCTCGAAGCCCTTCTGGATCATTTAGGGCTGACGAGCAACGTCACCCTGATCGTTCACGACTGGGGGGGGATGATCGGAATGGCCTGCGCCGCCCGGAGGCCGGAACGGATCGCCCGGATAGTCATTCTCAATACCGGGGCCTTTCTTATTCCCGCGGAAAAGACGCTGCCCTGGCAATTGTCGTTCATCCGCCATTTTCCGGCTATTCCGGCACTGCTGGTGCGGGGTTTCAACGCCTTTTCCTATTTTGCCACTTTTCTGGGCGTGGCCAAGGCAATGTCCGGGGAGGTGAGGGATGCCCTGACAGCGCCCTATGACTCCTGGGAAAACCGGATTGCCACCTTGCGCTTTGTCCAGGATATTCCCGTTTATCCGGAAGACAAGAGTTACGCCCTCGCAAAGTGGACGGACGAGCACCTCCACCTCTTGAGCCATATCCCCATGATGATCTGCTGGGGGATGAAGGATTTTGTCTTCGACAAGATTATCCTGGCCGAATGGCGCCGACGGTTTCCCAAAGCGGAAGTGCACACTTTTTCCCAAGGCGGGCATTATATCCTCGAAGATGAAGGGGAAGCTATTGTCGTTCTCATAAAGAATTTTCTGAAAAAACACCCCCTTCCCGGATAATTTTTACAGGTAGGGAATTCACGTAGAAAAAACATGGAAAATACAACTGTCAGCGCCTCAAAACTCAACGGCACCTTGAATCTCAGTGAGCATCTCTCCCGCGTCGCCCGCCTCCTTCCGGACAAGAAGGCCGTTATCTGTCCTGCTGCCCCCGACTCCGGAACCTTTGTCCACTGGACCTTCCGGGAACTGGAGGAGGAAACGGACCGCCTGGCCCACGGTTTTCAGAAGGTCGGGATTACCAAGGGGGTCAAAACTATCCTCATGGTCCGGCCGTCCCTAGAGTTGTTTGCCATCACCTTTGCCCTCTTCCGGGTAGGGGCTATTCCGGTGATGATCGATCCGGGCATGGGCCGGCAGAAACTGGTGGAAAACCTCTCCTCCATTGGTGCCGAGGCCTTCATCGGCATCCCCCTGGCCCATATCCTGAGGGTCCTTTCACCGGGAAAATTCTCGACCGTGAAGGTAAAGATTACCGTTGGCCGGCGCTTTTTCTGGGGGGGATATACCCTTAATGC
>Ga0194039_1001677_pt1 | contig 11668 bp, 10 predicted proteins | sample JunL228m_MetaG_FD_148679 | JGI IMG/M metagenome (GOLD analysis project Ga0194039, IMG submission 148679) | Anoxic zone freshwater microbial communities from boreal shield lake in IISD Experimental Lakes Area, Ontario, Canada - Jun2016-L227-8m | ecosystem: Environmental > Aquatic > Freshwater >...
GAGCAAGAAAGAGATTTTTGTGTAAAATAGCCATAGATTATTTTCGGAATCTCCGCGTTGAAATGGAAAGCCACAGGAATTTTCCCCTTAGGCTTGTCAGGCGGCGCGAACCTTGATAGCAGATTCCCATGGCAATGGCTGTCCACCGACCACAACTCACGCTCGCCGAGAAGCTGTATCTGCCCGCGATCTTCGCGGGGCTACTGATCACGCTCCGACATCTCGTGAACCGCCTGCTCGGGCGGACGAAGGTCACGATGCAATATCCCGAGGAGAAGTGGGACGCCCACCTTCCCGAGTGGTATCGCGGGGCGCCGACGCTCGTGAAAGACGAGTGGGGGCGCGAGCGGTGCGTCGCCTGCCAACTGTGCGAGTTCATCTGCCCTCCCCGCGCGATCACGATCCAGCCCGGGGAAATTCCGGCCGGCGAGCGCTGGGGGAAAGTCGAGAAGCGGCCGCAGGAATTCGAGATCGACATGGCGCGCTGCATCTACTGCGGGCTCTGCCAGGAGGTCTGCCCGGAGCAGGCGATCTTCCTGCGCAAGGACTACTCGCTCACCGGCTACAGCCGGGCGGAAATGGTCCATCGCAAGGCGAAACTCTACGAGTTGGGCGGATCCCAGCCGGGGCTGATCAACAAGTGGAACGAAAAAAAGTAGCCGCACGCACGCGCGCCTGATTAAAATCCGCCAATTCCCTATGCCGTTAGCCCTTTTCTGGATCTTTGCCGCCCTGACCATCGCCTTCGGGGCGGGGGTGGTTTTTTTCCGGAGCCCGGTTTCGAGCGCGATGAGCCTTGTGATGGCGTTCGTCGGCCTCGCGGCGCTCTTCGTGACGCTGGACGCGTTTTTCATCGGGGTGGTGCAGGTGCTCGTCTACGCCGGCGCGGTGATGGTGCTCTTTCTCTTCATCATCATGCTCCTGGATCTTCGTGCCGATCAGCGGCGACCGGTGAAGCTGGCGGCGTGGGCCGGTGGAGGGATCGTCGTGGGCGGGTTCATCGCCGTGCTCTCGCAGGTCGTTTCCTCGCTCCCGGCACTGCAGCAGACGAAGCCCGCGCTCGCCGATCCCGCAGCCAGCGATGTCGCGATGGTCGGGCTCTTGCTCTTCCGCTCTTTCAACCTCCCGTTCCAGATCCTCGGCGTCCTCCTCCTGGTCGCCACCGTCGGAGTCGTCGTCCTCAGCCGGAGGGAGCTCAAATGAATCGGAGTTTTCAGTTTTCAGCGGAAGGCGCGGCGAACGGCCCCTTCCTCCTTCCTCCTTCCTCCTTTTCCTGACGTGCCGACCCTTGCCAACTACCTTTTTGTGAGCGGCCTGCTTTTTTCGATCGGGCTGGCTGGGGTTTTGCTGCGCCGGAACATTCTGATCATATTCATGGGGCTCGAGCTGATGCTCAACGCGGCGAATCTTTCGCTGGTGGCTTTTTCGCGGTTTCACCTCGGGCAGGACGGATGCCCCCGGTATAACGCGCAGGTGCTGGTCTTCTTCATCATCACCGTCGCTGCCGCCGAGGTGGCGGTCGGCCTGGCGATCATCGTCGCGCTCTACCGGGCGAGGCAAACCACGCGGGTCGAGGATCTCGACACCCTGAAATTTTGATGAACACCGTTCCCTGGATCATCCTCTGTGCTCCGCTCGCCGCTGCGGCGGTGATTCTTTTTTTCGGGCGTCACTCGAAGCCGCTGAGCGCGGGGCTTGCGATCGGGTCGGCGGCGGTCGGGTGCGTCCTGAGCTGGTGGCTTTTCGCGCAGCCGGATCCGGTCGAGCCGCTCAAATTTTACTGGATGGATTTCGGCGAGGCGCTGCGGATTCCGATCGGAGTGACGGTGGATCATCTGAGCAAGGTGATGATGGTGGTGGTGACGACGGTGGCCACGCTCGTCTTCACGTATTCGCTCGGCTACATGAAGGACGAGGAGGGATACTGGAGGTATTTTGCGGGGCTCGCGCTCTTCCTTTTTTCGATGCTCGGGATCGTGCTCGCCGACAATTTCGTGATGATGTTCATCTTCTGGGAGCTCGTCGGGCTGAGCTCGTATATCCTCATCGGGCATTATTTCAAGAGGGACAGCGCGGCCGACGCCGCCAAGCAGGCGTTCATCGTGAACCGGATCGGCGATTTTGGATTTTTGCTCGGCATCCTGTTTCTCTGGGCCGCGACGGGCACGCTGATGTTCGGCGAACTGGTCGGCAGGGTGGGGGATTTTGCGGAAAACCCGATCTACCTGACCGTGGCCTGCGTGCTGCTCTTCTGCGGCACGGTCGGCAAATCCGCGCAGATGCCTCTCCACGTGTGGCTGCCGAATTCGATGGAGGGCCCGACGCCGGTCTCCTCGCTCCTCCATGCCGCCACGATGGTCGCGGCCGGCGTGTATATGCTCGCGCGGATTTTTCCGATTCTGGAGGCGGCGCCCCATGCGCTCGACGTGATCGCCTGGGTCGGCGGGATCACCTGCTTTGCGGCGGCGCTCATGGCGACCCAGCAGGATGACATCAAGCGGATCCTCGCGTATTCGACGATTTCTCAGCTCGGCTACATGGTGCTCGGGATCGCGTCGGCCCCGACTCCGGACGTGTCGTTGTTCCACCTCTTCACGCACGCCGGCTTCAAGTGCCTGCTCTTCCTCTGCGCCGGATCGGTGATCGTCGGCATGCACCATGAGCAGAACATCTGGAAAATGGGGGCGTTGAAAAACAAGATGCCGTTCACGTTTCTGGCGATGGTTGCCGGGAGCCTGGCGCTTTCCGGGTGCCCGTTGACCAGTGGCTACTTCAGCAAGGACCTGATCATCGCATGGGCGGTTGAGGCGCACCCGTTCCTTGGCTGGCTTTCCGTCGCCACCGCCGGGCTCACGGCGTTTTACACGTTCCGGCTTCTGTTTGTGGTGTTTCTCGGGAAGCCGCGCGGCGAGCACGCCAAGCACGCCTGCGAGTCGCCGGTCGTCATGCTCGTCCCGCTCGCCTGCCTCGCGATCCCCTCGCTCATCGCGGGATTTCCCTCCATCGAAAAAATCTTTTTTCACACGATCGAGCCCGAGCGGGTGCCGGCATTTCTGCACCCGGTGCTTCTGGTGCTTTTTGCGGTGGGCGTCGGATCGGCCTACCTGCTTTACCGCGCGGCCGACAAGGATCCGGTCTCGATTCCGTTTTTTGCCAACCGGCTCTACATTGACAGCGGGTATGCCTGGGCGGTGAAGAATATCCAGGACGGGGGGGCGCTGGGGCTTTCGTGGGTCGACCGGTGGATTGTGGATCTCTTTGTTGTGCAGGTTCCGAGCAAGCTGGCGTGGGCGTGCGGGTTTGTGCTGCGGTTTCTGCAGATCGGCAACATCCAGGCGTATGCGTTTTTCTTCGGGGCCGGCGCTCTCGGGCTTCTTTACCTTTTAATTTTCCGATGAGCCCGCTCCTTTTTCTCATTCTGGTTCCGCTGTTTGCCGTCGCGTTCATTCTGGCTGGAGCGCCCGCGCGCTTCACCGCGCTCGTCGGTTCGGCAACCAACCTCGTGTTCGTCCTCGTCCTCGTCGCGCTCTACCAAACGGGCGGAGCGCAGCCCTACCAGTTCGTTTCCTCGTTTCCGGTGATTCCCGCCATGGGGATCCACTTCACTTTGGGAGCCGACGGGCTGAGCCTGCTCATGCTCCTGCTGGCCTCGCTGGTCACGGTGGCGGCGGTTGCCGTCGCGCGCACGCCGGAGAAAAGCCCGCATTGGTATTACGCGAGCCTGCTTTTGATTTCGGCCGGCGGGATCGGCGCGTTCGCTTCGATCGATCTGTTTTTCTTTTACATGTTTCACGAGCTGGCGCTGATCCCGACATTTTTGCTGATCGGGATCTGGGGATCCGGCGACCGGCAGGCGGCGGCGTGGAAGGCGACGATCTACCTTGCGCTCGGCAGCTTCGTCCTTCTGCTCGGCCTCATCGGGCTCTGCCTGATCCAGCCGGACGGGATGCGGACGTTTGATCTGCGTGCGATCATCGGCCTCGCGGAGGCGGGGCTGCTGCCCGAGGCCAACTGGGTTTACCTCCTGCTGCTGGTCGGATTCGGAATTCTCGTTTCCCTTTTCCCTTTTCACACCTGGGCGCCGCAGGCGTATGCCAGCGCGCCCGCGCCGGCGGCGATGCTCCATGCGGGTGTGCTGAAAAAATTCGGCCTGTATGGTTTGATCCGGATTGCGGCGCCGGTTTTTCCTTCTGCGGTGGCCGAGTATTCGAACCTCCTCCTGGTCCTGCTTGTCGGCAACATCCTCTATGTCGGCTACGTGACGATCTCGCAGCGCAAGCTTGACTGGATGCTCGGCTACTCGAGCGTCATGCATATGGGCTATATTTTTCTGGGCTTCGCGGCGCTCAACGTCCTGAGCCTCACCGGAGCGTCGCTGATGCTCTTTGCCCACGGCCTTTCGATCGCGGTGCTTTTTGCCCTCAGCGGCGAGTTGCGCGAGCGCACCGGCACGCTCGACTTCGCCGAGCTGGGCGGCCTTGCGAAGCCGATGCCTGCATTCGGCCTGCTCTTCGGGTTCGCCGCTTTTGCCGCGATCGGGCTCCCGGGGTTCGTGGGATTCGCGGGCGAGCTTCTCGTTTTCTTCGGATCCTTTATCGGCGGTGACCTCCTGATGGGCACGTCCGGCGGCAGGGAAATTTTCCAGCTCAACAACTACCAGATCGCCACGGTCTGCGCGGTCTGGGGCGTCGTCCTCTCGGCCGTCTACATGCTCCGCGCCTACCGACGGATCTTCTTCGGTCCGCTTGCCGCCCGCTGGGCCGGTCTGAATGAAATCTCCGGGCCCGCAAGAATCGCCGCTGGCGCCCTGATCGTGGTGATGCTCGTCACCGGATGTTTCCCCGGACTCCTCATCAAACTCATCGGAGCCGCCCCGCTATGACCCCCGGTTTTCCACCCGAATTCTGCGTCCTTTTTCTGGGCATCATCCTGCTTCTGGCGGATTCGTTTTTTTCCGGGATGGACAAGCGGATCCTCGCCTACATTGCCATTTGCTGGCTTGCGGTTTTCTTTGCGGCGACATTTTTTCTTCATGCCTCTCCGCTTTGGCCGGTGCCGAACGGGTTCTACGAGACCGACGCGCTCGCGCTCTTTTTCAAGCGCTTCTCGCTCGCGGCGACGATATTGACGCTCGTGCTTGCGGTCGAATACGCACCGGTCGTCGAGCGGTTTATTCCCGGATCGAAGCCCGGCGCCGGGCTCGGGGAATTTTTTATCCTTCCGGTCTTCACCTGTGCCGGGCTGATGTGGCTGGCCTCGTCGGCGGATTTCGTGATGATCTTCTGCGCGCTCGAGCTGGTGACGATCTCGTTCTACATCCAGGTCGCCTACATGCGGCGGAGCGCGGCCAGCCTCGAGGCGGGAACGAAATACCTGATTCTCGGCGCTCTCTCGACCGGGTTCCTCGTTTACGGGATCGCTTGGATATTTGGAATCACCGGCCAGACGAGCCTGCGCGGGATCTCGCTCGTTCTCGGAATGGTTCCCGTGGCCGGCCAGACGGCGCTTCTTTTCGGCATCGGGCTTGTGCTGGTGGCGCTCGGGTTCAAGGTCGCCGCCGCTCCGTTCCAGTTCTGGGTGCCCGATGTTTACCAGGGCGCGCCGACCCCGGTGACGGCGTTCCTGTCGGTCGGGTCGAAGGCGCTCGGCTTTGTCGTCCTCATGCGTGTGATCGAGCCGTTTTTCATCGCGCCGTTTCTCGCCGCGAAGATTGGGAGCGCGCTCGTGTTTCTCGCCGGCCTGACGCTTCTCTACGGGAACCTCGCCGCGATGCCGCAGACAAATCTCAAGCGGCTTCTGGGGTATTCGAGCATCGCGCATGCGGGCTACCTGCTTGTCGGAGTGGCCAGCCTGGGCGCGCCGGGAGCGGGCCGCGCGGTGGTGTTCTATTTGGTCGGCTACCTGCTCATGACGTTTCTCGCGTTCCTTGTGCTTGTGCCCGTGGCCAAAGCCGCCGGAGGCGATGATATCTCGCATTTCAACGGGCTGGGGCGCCGGGCGCCGGGGCTCGCGTTCGCCATGCTGATCGCCATGCTCTCGCTGGCCGGGCTCCCGTTCACGGTCGGCTTCCTCGGGAAGTTTTTCATCTTCGTGGCCGCCATGCAGCAGCAGCATTTTGGGCTGGTAATCCTCGGCGTGGTGACCGTGGCCTGCGGGTTCTACTACTACCTCAAGGTCGTGCGGGCGATGTATTGGCAACCCGCCCCCGAAGAGGCGCCCCCGATCGAGGTTTCGTCCCTGACCCACTTTACGATTGCCTTTCTCGCCGCATTGATCCTGCTCCTTGGGATCTACCCGAAACCGATCCTGGAATTTCTTCCCTGAAAAATCATGCCGCTCCTCGACAAGCCGCTCGCCGAACTCCGCGAATATCGCGGGATCAATCCCCGCCCCAAGGATTTCGATGACTACTGGAAGCGCGCGCTCGCCGAGCTTGACGCCACCGACCCCGCGCCCGAGCTCGTGCCCTGCGATGCGCTCGGCGCGAAGAACGTCGAGACGTTCGACCTGTTTTTCACCGGCATCGGCGGTGCGCGGATTTATTCGAAATACCTGCGTCCGGCGCGGTCTGCGACCCCCGCCCCCGGGCTCCTCCTTTTCCACGGCTACACCGGGCACAGCGGGGACTGGCAGGACAAGCTGCCGTTTGTCGGCCAGGGCATGGCGGTCGCCGGGCTCGACTGCCGCGGGCAGGGAGGTCGCAGCGAAGACCCCGGCGGCGTGCGCGGGAACACCCACCACGGGCACATCATCCGCGGACTCGACGAAGCCCCCGACAAGCTCCTCTTCCGACAGATTTTTCTCGATACCGTGCAGCTCGCCCGCGTGCTCGCCGGATTTCCGGAAGTCAGCGAACTCTATTGCATGGGCGGATCCCAGGGCGGGGCGCTCGCGATCGCCTGCGCCGCGCTCGAGCCGCGGATCAAGCGCTGCGTCTCGATCTTTCCGTTCCTCTCCGACTACAAGCGCGTCTGGGAAATGGACCTCGCCAAGGACGCCTACGGAGAGCTCCGGACGTATCTCCGGATGTTCGACCCGCTCCATGAGCGCGAGGCGGAAATTTTCAAAACCCTCGGCTACATCGACGTCCACCACCTCGCGCCCCGGATCAAGGCCCGGGTCCTCATGGGTCTCACCCTGATGGATAACATCTGCCCGCCCTCCACCCAGTTCGCCGTCTTCAACGGCATCCTGTCGGAAAAAGAATCCGCGATCTACCCGGACTACGGCCACGAGGGGCTCCCCGGATTCCCCGACCGCGCGTTCCGTTTCCTCACCGCCTGAACGGCCGCCAGCACGCGCGAAGGAAAATCGCTGAGAAGTGGGGGCGGCATCGCTGCCTGCGGTCAAACCCTCCGAGGGATCATCCAAAGGACTGGTGTCTACTCGTCAAAATCGGCGTGGACATCCCCCAGGAGGATCTCTCCGCGGAGGATTTTCTCTTCGCAGATTTTCTCTTCGCAGTTGCCCGGCTCCCTCGCTATTCTCCTGTCTGTCGGTCTTTTGCAGCGGGGATCGGGTCGAGGATCTGTTTGGCTTTGAGCAGGCGTTTGCGCAGTTGTTCGTAAGGAACGTCCTGGACGTCCAGATCCTGCTCGATGGCTAACGCTGCGGATTCCGCTGCGGATTCGGAAAGAATCATGAATACCGGTTCCATGCGGATCGAACCGAAGGCGATGTGAGATGCCGAGAGCGCGAACGGCACGAACAGGTTTGTGCATTCACCCCGGCGGGGGATGATCGCGCGATACGAGACCGGATACGGCGGGCCGGAGTGCACCTGCACGTCGCCCTCATTTTTCACCGCGCCGTCCACGACGATCCGGCGGCAGTTGTGCGAATCCATCGTGTAGGCGGCGAGCCCGACGGAGTCGCCGACCTTCTCCGTTCCCATGCAGTGATGCTCGGTCATGACGACATCGCCGACAAGCCGACGCGCCTCGCGGATGTAGATCGCATGCGGGAAACCGCCCATATCGACAAACTCGTCCTTGGCCCAGCCCCATTTGGAGATCTTCTTGCGGAACGCGAGCGGCACGTCTTTGTCCTGCGTCCAAAACCAGAGGAGGCCCTTGATCCAGCGCACGTGGGTCTGGAAGATCTCCTCGCGCTTCCGGTAATCCGCCTCGGGGAATTCGTGGTTCATCCCGATGTAATCGGTGGATACAGCGCCGTGATTGTTCATGTCCACCTTGCCATTTATGAGGGCATCGAATTTGTTGAACTCTGGCGTGAATCCGGCGCGGCAATACCGGGCCAGCAGCTCGTAGGACGAGCGGTCGTAGCCTTCGGGCTTCGTGAACGGGATCCGGTTTTTTGCGCGATCGGTCAGGCACAGGCGGAAATTGTATGCCTGCACGCGCTTGTCGCCGGTTCCGGCTATGTGCGGCCCGGGGTCGATGCCGGGGAGTAGCCCGCTCGAGGGGTCGCCTTCGATGCGGTAGGGGTCCACAGAAAATTGGAACTGGTGCTCGTTGAGAACCTGGGAGCCGTTCCAGCTTTCGCCGTATTGCGAATTGGCTTCGCGGCCGACCGTGTAGCACACCCCGGCTTTGGCCATGAGGTCACCTTCGTAGCTGGCATCGATGTAAAACTTCGCGGTGACAGAGATCCCGTTCTCGGTGGTGATGCGGTGGATCCGGCCGTCCTGCAATTCCACTTTGTCGAGGAAACTGCCGAAATGGCACGTGATGCCTTCTTCCGCGAGCCACTCACTGTAAACGCTCTCCGCGACATGCGGCTCGAAGCGCCAGTGTTCCTCGAGACCGTATTTTTTTCCCACGCGGCGGTAGAATTTGCGGGAAAGCCCGCCGATCGCCTGCTTGTTGCCGATGTCCGTATAGCCGAGGCCTCCGGCGGTCAGCCCGCCAAGATGCCGCCCGGGTTCCAGCAGGATGACTTTCAGCCCCCGCCGCTTGGCCGCGATCGCCGCGATGACCCCGCCCGAGTTGCCGCTGTAGATGCAGACCTGGCAGTCGAGGGCGAGCGGTTGTTTGTCGGCAGGCGGAAAATAGTAATGTGGCGAGGTGGCGGATTGCGGCATGGGGGTGATGGTGGTGGAGAGCGCGGTGAGTCCGGCGAACAGCGGACAAATCGCCGCATGATGACGGAGCGCAGCTGTTGTTCGCGGAATCTACCATTTGCCCGCGCGGGGAAACAAGGAATGTTTCCATCTCATCGCGAGAGGAAGGAATGTGAGAGATAAAACCAAGAGAGCGATGGTTTGGGGTTCCGGGATTATGGCGAATATGGTGTTAATGCTCCCTGTATAAGGTCCGTAATCGATTGCGTAGGGGAGGCTTCCTGCATACTGGTTGTAGGTGATGTTGAGTTCCCCGCCTGCCACGTCGCCGGCATTCCATATTTGGGCCGTGGTGATTTTCGCGGTTCCCTCCGGAAGCACCCCTGTGTAGGAGACGGAGGGGTCGAGGGGATCAACAAAGGAAACCGTGGCGTTTTCGGACTGTTGGATGATGCCATCCTCATTAACGTCCAGCCAGTTGAGGCCGACCGCGGATACTTCGTGGCCGGTACTGCCGCTGGAAAACGAGAATATTGTGGCCTGGTTGGTTTTGAGCGCGTTGAGGAGAAATGACGAGGTGGGGAGACCATCGGTCATGTAGGAGGGTTTGGGGTAGGTTTCGCTCCAGAAGTCCTCGGGGAATATGCCGGAGAAGGAAACGTTCGTGAAACCACGATCGACTTTGATGTATTGAGTGAGCGCGTAAGGGATGTGATTGTAGAGGGTGCCATTGGCGGTCGTGGCCATGTAGGGCGCGGACATCAGGATGGTATTCGTGGATACCCATGATGAATAAGTGGAGCCGGTGAGTGCCGTGCCGAAATATGAGGAATTCGCGCCCTGGAGAAACGTGAGCGCATTCGTGGAGGATGTCGGGACGCAAGCCATGTTCCCATTAGGATCCATGCTGTATTGGTCAAGCCAGCCGAACAGGGAAAGATTCTCGGAGGCGGAATAGAGCGTGGCGGCGTTCGATTGCGAGATGGCGAGCGAGACGGCGACGGTGAGTGCGGCGGTGAGTTTCATGTGATCAGCGGTTTATCGGCGGGCGGTTTCTTGCGATTCCCTTGTAGCGAAAGCAATCCGTGACATGGTCGTTTACCATGCCGACCGCCTGCATGAAGGCATAGCAGATGGTCGAACCCACGAAGTTGAAGCCTCGTTTCTTCAGGTCTTTGCTGATCTGGTCGGATTCCTTCGTCTTCGCCGGCAGATCCCTCATGCCTTTCCGGGCATTCTGAACGGGGGACCCATCAACATAGCGCCAGAGAAAGGTGTCAAGAGTTCCGTATTCTTCCCGGATGCTCAGAACGCCCTGCGCATTTCTGATTGCCGCTTCGACCTTGAGGCGATTTCGCACGATGCCGGGGTCATGAAGCAGTCGGGTGATGTCCCGTGGGCCGTATCTGGCGATGCACTCAATGTCGAAGTTGTCAAATGCCTTCCGGTAGCTCTCTCTCTTCTTCAGGATCGTCAGCCAGCTCAGGCCAGCCTGAGCCCCTTCCAGAACGAGGAATTCAAAAAGTCGCCGGTCATCATGAACCGGCACGCCCCACTCGTCATCGTGATACGAAACGTAGAGCGGATCGCTCCCGCACCATACGCATCTTTTCTTCTGCATGTTCAGGGAATCGAGTGGGAATTATAAATTCGTTGCCCCGGAATGTCGATGCGTTTTCTCATCCCACAATGCGCAGCGAAGACCATTTCAGCAGGATCTGCGGCGGCAGAGGAAAACCCGACATTCCTTATGAAATCCCACAACGCGACCGACCGCCTTTTTTCTAATTTTCGATCGCCCGGGCCGTGCGTCCCTCGCGGCCTCGCAGGCGGAGGAGGATCGGAAGGCCGGGGTATTCCCATTTCTCGCGGATCCGGGCGCAGAGGTAGTTGACGTAGCTGTCGGGCAGGAGGCTGGGGTCGTTGACGAAGAGGATGAACTGCGGGGGCTTGATCGCGGCACGCCCGGTCTCGTTCACCTGCGTGATATAGAGGAGCTTGAACCGGCGGTTGCCCTTGATCGCCGGAGCCTGCCGCTCGATCGCGGCGCGGAGGACGCGGTTCAGCTCCCCGGTTCCCGCACGGCGCGTCGAGTGCTGGCGGACTTTTTCGACCGTCGTAAAAAGGCGGCGGACATTTTCTCCGGTGAGAGCCGAGAGCACGACCACCGGCGCGTAGTCGAGGAAAAAGAGCTCGCGCCGCACGCGGGCGACATGCTCGCGAACGAGCTCCGCATCCGGCTTGCCGGGCGGGGCCACGAGATCCCATTTGTTCAGCGCGATCACGGCCGGCTTGTTCGCCTGCTGGATCAACCCCGCAATTTTTTTGTCCTGCGAGGTGACGCCGGTCGTCGCGTCAATGACCAGGATGTTCAAATCCGCACGGCGGATCGTCTTTTCCGAGCGCATGACGCTGAAGACCTCGACCGATGTGTTGTGCCGCGACCGGTGGCGGATGCCCGCCGTGTCGCAGAGGATGTAGGGTTTGCCTTCGCGCTCGGTCGCCACGTCCACCGCGTCGCGGGTCGTGCCCGGGAGGTGGCTGACGATCGTGCGCTTGTCCTCGAGGATCGCGTTCACGAGCGAGGATTTTCCGACGTTCGGACGTCCGACCAGCGCGAGTTTCGGCGCGTCGGCTTCTTCCGCC
>Ga0194039_1001680_pt1 | contig 11657 bp, 12 predicted proteins | sample JunL228m_MetaG_FD_148679 | JGI IMG/M metagenome (GOLD analysis project Ga0194039, IMG submission 148679) | Anoxic zone freshwater microbial communities from boreal shield lake in IISD Experimental Lakes Area, Ontario, Canada - Jun2016-L227-8m | ecosystem: Environmental > Aquatic > Freshwater >...
TCGTTTCTTGTCGAAATACCGGCAATAGGCATCGTTGACAAAGATGTGGGTGCCGTCCGGAAGGAACCGGCAGATAAATTCGGTCTGGTCTTCAACAACGTTGCGGTAGCGTTCCTCGCTCTTTGCCAGTGCCTCCTCTGTCAGCTTGCGATCACGATTCAACATGGTGATAGCAATCTGGTCAGCGAGCTGGCTGGCAAATGCGATCTCATCGCTCTCCCAGTGATGCGGACGGTCAACATGCTCAAAACAAAGAACCCCGAGATTCTGACCAGAGACCCGTATCACCGTATCCAGCATTGAGGTAATGTGATTCGGTTTAAGGTAGCCCTCGACATATCCCGCCGTTCGTGGATCCGTCAATGGATCATGGGCATCGATATAATTTGCCGTGCTCAAAGCGTCAAACTCGTTTACATATTCATGACGTTCAAGTACAAGGTTCGATGAGTGTCGATCATGCAAGACCTCATACAGGTCAGTACATCGTAGTTCTTCTTCGTTGTTGTTAAACAACCATACACTCACCCTTTCTACACCAAGAATTCCGGACGAAACTTCAGTAAGTATGGTTGACAGTCCATGCACATCTCCTGAAAAAAGTAAAGGTGAGAGAGAGAGCATGCCCAGCACGTTTTGCTGTTCCAGAGTTCTTTTTAACGTATCTATCAGGTTTTTCTCAGCCAGTTTGCGTTCGGTGATGTCCCTGATGTTGCACTGGATGATCTTGTGATGGTTCACCGGGTAAACATTACTGATGAACTCGACGTCAATACTCCGCCCGTCTATGGTATCAAGGGGCAGATCTTCGTACCGGATATAGCCGTTCGTTTTGAGTTCGGTGAATGCATGCTGGGCAAGGGTTTTGTCTTTTATGAACCCGACTTCCCAGAGATGTTTGCCGACAAAATACTCAAGGGGATAACCCAGCATATCGATAAGAAACTGATTTGCATCGATGATTGTCCCTGTCCCTTCATCAAGGATTAATATACCGTCCTGCGCAGTTTCAAAGAGGCGGCGGTACTGGAGTTCGGATACCTGCAATGCATCTTCCGCACGTTTCCGTGAAGTAATCTCGGCGTTCGCACATATTTAAACCTAGTATTTGAGATCTCACATCAATGGAATCCAACTCACAAAAGGCTTGAAAGCAAGGGGTAAAGGCTTAGTAATATATCTAAGAAAATAATATTAATATGGGATGAATGCACCAGTTATCTCAATTGAACGTGTTGGCAACATACCTGTAATTTTGTATACTCTTCAAAAAACAGGTTTTATAGATCTTATAAACGAGGCATTTCCCGCCCATAAAAATTGGGACGGTCTTCCTATAGGTGAGACCGTTGCAGTCTGGATTTGTTATCTGCTCACTCAGCACGACCATAGGATGTGCAAAGTCGAAGGATGGATAAGTTCCCGACGTCAGATTTTCAGAGTATTTTTTAAAAAACCGATTTTCAAAAAATATTTTACCGATGATCGACTGGCTCAGGTTCTGGACAAATTCTCTGTCTCGGAGGACTGGAATACGTTTGAAAATCGATTTAATGAAAGTTTCATTCGGGTCTATGGAATTGAGCTAGATTGCATCCGGATAGACATGACAACAGCCAATTCCGGGGGGATTGTAACTGATGACGGAATCCTTCAGTTTGGCAATACGAAGGATGATCCAGATCGCCCTCAAGTAAAGATTGCTCTTGCAACATTGGACCCGTTAGGAATTCCCTTAACTGTCAAGGTAGTGCCAGGAAATTCTGCCGATGATCCACTTTACGTGCCGATTATAAAGCGGATTTTTGCATCTACTGCAAAAAAGGGTTTATTATTTTTAGGGGATTGCAAAATGGGTGCAATTTTAACACGTTGTTTTGTGGCTATGAATGGGGCGTACTATGTATGCCCACTGTCAGAAGTGTCGCATTCTTCCAAAGCGATATTGAAGGCAAAACAAAGTTTTTCTGAAAGCAATGGCTTATTTACGCCGGTGTTTAGAGAGTATGAAAATGGTGAAATTAAGTGTATTGCAGAAGGATTCGAAGAAACAATCATTCGCTCAATAAAAGTCGATGAAAAGATTATTTCTTGGTCAGAACGTCTTGTCTATGCAAAATCGTTAGTGCATGAAAAAAAAGAACTTGCCAAACTTGATTCGGACATTGAACGCGTGCGTGAAGAGATTCTTCGAATGAATATACGAAAGCAAGGGAAAAAGGTTTTTCAGAATTTGACTGAAGTTCAGACGAAAGTGGACTCCATCCTGAAAAAATACAATGTCCGAGATGTGTTTTCAGTCTCCATTGAAGAGACGTCCATCCCCGAACCAAAGGGGAAGTATGGGAATAAACCTCAGCGCATCATAGAAACGTCACTATTTCGAGTCACTCCCCATGTTGAGGTGTCTGCATATGTGAAAGCAAAAGAGCTCTTTGGATGGCGAGTGTATGCCACAAATAAGGCTGCCGAAGATTTATCTTTCGAAAATGTTGTGCAATCCTACCGTGACCAGTTTATAATTGAGCACGAATTCCATCGCCTGAAAGGTGTGTGCCTGTCACTTACACCGATATACATCCAGAAGGATAATCGTATCGACGGGCTTGTTAAATTCCTTACGATTGCTCTGCGAGTTCTTGGTTTGCTGGAAATTCCCCTTCACAATTCTATTAAAAAACGAGGGACCTCTCTGGATGGATTGTTCGAATATAATCCCAAAAAATCTCTTGATAAACCTAAAGCTGAGCGTATTTTGGAGTTTTTTGATGACATTCACCTGTCAACGGTTGAGATAGGAGATCAAATTTATCACACCATAACGGGTTTAAGCGCTAAACATCTGGAGATTTTGGCGTTGATGGATATTAGAATTGAGGCGTATGAGATATTGGGGAAAATTCAACAAAGTGAGATTTAAAGTGTGCGAACGCCGAGTTATTGTCTCAAGAAGAAGATCCGGGATTGATAATCTGCTCTTCATGAGTGGAACAAAGATGAGTTCAAGTTCATGTATGGGTCGCCCGGCTAATAATTCTTCCCTGACCCGCTCAAGTACTTCATCGGCATTCCTGTCATGGATCACCACATGATTAACTGAATATGAAAGGCTACCCATCGTAAACCCCCGCATTCCCCCATCCCGTGCAAAAAAAGGAGAGAGAACGACCGTATGCACAGGTACCCGATACAGATTGATAATTTTCATGTCATACCGGGCAAACCTGAATAAATCCTCTTCAGACAGCCCGGTCTGCTCCTCTATATGGAGGATGGATCTATCCTCCAGCCAGAAGAGGAGATCAACAAAATCATCCCGGGTTTCGACTTCTGCGAACTCTGTGGGCCGCACACGGGTAATTCTCGGAAGGTTGAGCCCGAGAAAATCAAGAGTCTGATTTTCAAATAGCGCTAATGCTTCCTTAAACGCCCGATCATAATTTTGATTCGAATATTTATGAGTTATCTCAATCAGTCCTCTTTATTTGATACATTTGGATATTGTCACCATTTTTTTTTTACAATCAACCCTTAACTACTGAATATTATGTGACTTCATGGATATCAAATCCTGTGTAATCCATTCTTTCATCATACCCCATATTCGGAGAATCGCCCCATTGAGAGATACATTCTCCCTGCCGGTAAGTTCCGGGTGAAAACCGGTCCCCACCTCAAGCAGGCTTGCCACTCTGCCCCTAATTTTAATCGTGCCACTTGTTGGTGCAGTCACCCTTGAAATAATTTTGAGCAGGGTGGACTTGCCAGTGCGACCAATGATGCCCACAATTTCCCCCTGCCGGACATCAAATGAGACATCCTTTAATGCACAAAACCTGTCGTTGGTATTATTCAACTGCTCCCGGTTGACTGCGCCTATCCTCGCGTTGGGATCCTCAGTTCCCCGGAATTTTGCCCAGCCGCTTTGTAAGTCATGCTTTAATGTACCATGGCTGATAGTGCCGAGGCGATATTCCTTACTTAGGTTTTCTACACGAATCACGACATCGCTCATATGACTGGTTCTCCTCAATCAAATGGTATCCATGAATGTTTTTTCAACACGGCTGAACATCACAATTCCAACGGCTAATATCAGAATGGTCATAGTGAGACTGACTCCCAATACCCAGGGTTGTATCGCGCCGGAACCGAGAAACGCGTACCGGAACGTCTCGATGATCGCAGTCATGGGATTGAGTGCGAACACCCACTGCCATTGTGCCGGGATCTGGGATAATGGATAGACTATTGGGGTTGCATACATCCAGAGCTGGACACCGAACCCTAAGGCAAACGCCAGGTCCCGGTATTTGGTTGTCATGCTGGAGATCAGGATCCCCATACCGAGTCCGAGCGCTGCCATCTGAACCAGCAACAGGGGTACGAGTAAAAGCCATCCATTTGGGTGAATATCTGCTCCGGTCAGGTAAAAATAGCACAGGAAGGCTAAAAATAATCCGAACTGGATTGCAAACGCGATAAGATTTGATATCACTACTGCAATGGGAACCACAAGGCGCGGGAAGTATACCTTGCCAAATATGCCCGCATTGGTGATGAAGGTATTAGAGGTCTGGGTCATGCAACTGGCAAAATATGTCCAGGCAACTGTACCTGACATATAGAATAAAAACGGGGGTAAACCATCGGTTGGAATTTGAGCAATCCTGCTGAAGATTATGGTAAAGACTACGGTTGTAAATAGCGGCTGCAGCAAAAACCATAGCGGTCCCAGAATGGTCTGCTTATAGTAGGCAACAAAATCCCGGCGCACAAAAAGGAGGATCAAATCCCGGTATCGCCAGAGTTCTGATAAATTAATGTCAAACCATCCGCTGCGTGAACGAATCTCCATGGTCCAGTTGGTATTATCGTTGTCATCAGACATCGATATCACCCCGTTGGAGAAATTCCGATCTCAATAGCATGCCCCCATACGCGAAGTACTGATCCATCCTCTTGAAGTATAACAAGCCCCCGATGAGGAACTGTTCGACCAAATCCCGGAGATCTGCATTACCAGCCGGGGGAAATAAACTTTCGTCGTGATACCCGCATTACTCACCATGTTCGTGGTCGAACGGGAGAGCCCCTCAGAAAGGAGCGTCCCGGGAAGGAGGGCAGCAAAGGAAAAAAGAGGATAGGGGACGACATCCGAGGGAATCTTTGCAAACCCCCCGAAGAAGAGAGTGAAAATAATCATCATGAAGAGCGGCTGGATGTTCCCCCAGAGAAAACCAAGGGTCGTCAGTTTGTATCGGATCTTCACGTGTCGCGAGACAAAACTATGGAGCAGTTCCCGGTACTCCCAGAGTTCGGATAATTCAACCGGTACCCACTTTTTTGGCGGGCGGATTATGAGATGGGTTTTATTCCCATTCAGTGTCTGGTTTTCTGGCATCACAATATTCCGGTTATTGCCATTTATTGTTAATTGACGACTATTCTATTAATTGATTCGTAAATTTATGACATTACACATCCGTTTTGCACAATCCCCGGATCCAAAAATAGTGGATTGTGAATTGGATATTGGGTGTGATTGAGCGATGTTGGATACTATTTGTGCATAATCTCCCCCCACCAGCACATTCCACCCACCCTTCAGCGTCTCCACCCATTCAGTCGTATCTCTTAGAGTAATACAGGGTACTCCGAGAATATACGCTTCCTTCTGGATGCCCCCGGAATCAGTCAGGATCTTGTCCGCATGACTCATCAGTTTAAGCATATCCAGATACCCCAGCGGTTCGGTCGTGATTATCGTTAAAGGCAGTGTGTTCCATAAACCATATTTCTCCAAACATTTCCGGGTTCTCGGGTGAACGGGAAATATTGTTTTATTGCCGGATTCCCTGATAGCAGAAATGATTGCCACCATGTTTTTCCGCGAATCGGTATTGGCCGGGCGATGGACCGTCAGAACCATGTAATTATTGTTAAGCCCGAACCGTTCAATAACCCCGGATTTTTCTTCCGCAATAATACGGTTGTACTCCAGCGCATCCACCATCACATCGCCAACAAGAAAAACACCCTTTGTGACTCCTTCCTGTGCAAGATTGTCAACAGAGGTCTGCGTCGGGCAGAAGAGAAGATCGGAAATATGATCCGTAATGATCCGGTTAATTTCTTCCGGCATCGACCGGTCAAAACTTCTTAGCCCGGCTTCTACATAGGCAACGGGAATATGCAGTTTCGCAGCTGCAAGGGCACCGGCAAGGGTTGAGTTCGTATCGCCGAATACGATTACCAGATCGGGCTGTTCTGTAATGAGGACCCGTTCAATTTTCTCCAGCATCTCTCCTGTTTGCATTCCATGACTTCCGGAACCAACGCCCAGATTGTAATCCGGATGAGGGATGTTCAACTCTATAAAAAAAAATCTGACATCTACGGGTCATAGTGTTGACCGGTATGTACAATAATCTCCTGGTGTTCCTTTCGTAATTCCCAGGAAAGGGGAGCACACTTGATGAATTGTGGGCGGGCACCAATGATTGAGACAATTTTCATAGAGGAATCCTGTATTTTTTTTCAAGAATGCTGTTTATGTAGTGTCTGTGTTTCGGGTATAATTGATCTTATTCCCCACACCGTTCCACCCGATGATCCCAACAATCTCGCCCTGCTCCACATCGAACGACACATCTTTCAGTGCTCAAGAACTCTTCAGAACGAGGAGCCCGGTTGAATCGCCAGAACGGAGCCTTCCCCGAATTGACAATCGCATCGATGAGCGTGTGATATTGTTCCTGCGGTTCGCCTATGGTGTATTTCTTACCGAGATTGCGGACGCAGATGACGGGGTTATCGGGGGACATGAGACGAATCGTTCCGAAGTATGTGATACTATTATGGTATACGTGAAGGATGAATTAAAGTATCGTCATCACTGTCCGCTTCACGGGTGGCACAGATCCGTGGCTCTTCGATACGTTTGTGTAACAGCATACCATCTTCTTTCCTAAAAGAACCCATTGGTATAAAAATCCATTTGCTGGGGCGTAATCAGCGCATGTTATATTGAAACCCGGTTACATCTCTCACAGGTCCGGCATAAAGGCCGTCTTTCCGGGTAACCATATTCCCAGAAAAAATGTCAGCCGGTTTTAATGAACACAGCATCAGATATCGCTTTGAAATGAGGGTCACCGGTGACCACCTTATGCCCCCCGGTTCGGGCAGTTGCGAGAATGAGGGTGTCGGCAATCCCGCCTTTGAATCCCTCATTTCTGAATTCGCCGGCAAGAATGGCAATCTCTTCCGTCACCGGAATAACAAGACTCCTGATACCGATCTCTGAAACAACATGGGAGATATTCTCCGGATTCTCGTGGTTCTGATGGAGGAATTTTATCATTTCGGTCAGGGTAATTGTGGATGTGAACAAGTCAAGGCTGTCATTTTCGATATACTCGTTCACGCGTGAATCTTCACCGAGATAATATTCAACCCAGACCCACGTATCAATGACGAATCCGATGAGAATCCTCCTCCTCGCGGGTAAAATGACCGATGCCTGGTAATTTTCCGAATGACGACGGGAGATGTTTCCGTCGCTCGCGGATCAGGAACAGAATTGCCTGATCATAGGTCTCGATGCCGGACTGTTCTTTGATTTTATCTAGATAATCCTTGGTATGAGGGGTAACCTGGATAGTGGTCTTATGAACTTTTCCCCTTATTACGGTCAGATTCTGATCCTGGGGGTGATGAATTGCCTGAGTCATACTATAGACTACAGCAGGACACATTATTAAATTTCGTATCAAAAAACGTCGCAATCCAGCAGACTGTATCAACAAAACATACATTACCCTTCATGAGCTCCCCGCTTAGGAATGCCATGCAGGTAATGTTCGTGCTCAATTTCACGGAGTTTTATCCAGATAATCGAACCGGATAAAAAAGGTTCTACCGCCCGGTATGTTCCGTGTAGAATCCGGCATCCTCTTCAAACCTTGGACACGATGAGTTCTCTCTCTTTCGGATGCATGCATCTCAAATGACAGAATACAGATATAACGGGCATGATCAAAATAGTGTTTTTCCCATGGGTATCGGGGATATAGATTGATCTGATCAGTCGGATGCCTCCCAATAGCATCCATTAGCGTACATTTTAAACACGGTATCTTCGCCGGTTTGCCTCAGATCACATCAAAATGGCGGTTTCAGAAAAACCGTGTGACGGAATTCCCCATTTTCTGCAACCTGTACTCCTACGGCCAGCATAAAACCCCTATTAGATCCCTCTCTCCCACGACGGATAACTCCTTTGACAGGCGAGTGCCTGGACACCCTGTGGAACATGGCTCCCAAAAGGTCTCTTAAAAAAAGGGGTTGGTCTACCCCTCAAAAAACAAAGGGTCCGTACCATCAACTCTGGTAACATTCCGCCCGATGATGCCGACTACCTCCCTGGGGTCCACATCAAAAAATTACACATCCTTTAAGCGCTCTAGAACTATTCATCGAAGAAGCCCGGTTGAACGGCGCTTTCACCGAATCGACAATGGCATTACTGAGCGTGTGAAGTCCCAGCAATCTGCCGACGGGGTATCTCTTGCTGTGATTGCTGACATGGATGGTGAAATTATCGAATGACATAACCCAAAGAATCCTTTTTCTCAATGAGGTTACAACCGGTAGTAGGAAATCCCATGATCTTCTGCGGTTATCCTGTCAATCATTCCACGGACATCAACAAGAACCGGATGCACATTCATCAGGTTGCGGATGTTATCGATACTCATCGATCTGAATGTTTCATGTGCGACAGCAACGATAATAACATCCACTTTTTTATCAAGTGCCGAAAGCGGACAAAAACTCTGTCAACAAAACGGACATTAATTGTGGCACTCTACATGTATCAACAAAACAATATCCCCAAAATAAAAATGAACGCGCCTATGGGTGCACAGACAATCAATGTTTCAATTTTTTTTGTTGAATTGCAAAGTCCCTGTTATTTCGCGCAACCTCATCATCCGGGTCAATGGCAATTACTCTGTTAAAGGAATCAATAGCTTCTGCATACTGTCCGAGTTTTAGTAGTGCCATCCCGTGATTGAACCACGCATCGGCGTATTCAGGATTGATGGCAATTGCTTTATCATACGAGTCGACCGCTTCTGTATAGCGATTAAGATTACCTAGCGCGAATCCGCGGTTGTTCCATGCCTTGGCGTAATCCGGATTGATGGTAAGTGCCTTGTCATACGAATCCATTGCTTCTGCATATCGATCGAGATTACCTAGTGCGAATCCGCGGTTATTCCACGCTTTGGCATAGTCCGGGTTGATGGCAAGCGCCTTGTCATACGAGTCGACCGCATCAGCATGCCTACCGAGATCAGTTAATGCTAATCCGCGGTTGTTCCACGCCCCGGCAAAATCCGGGTTGATGGCAAGCACCTTGTTAAATGAGTCGAGTGCTTCTGCAGGGCGTCCGAGATCAGTTAACGCTAATCCGCGATTGTTCCATGCCCCAGCGAGTTCCGGGTTGATGGCAAGCGCTTTGTTAAATGAGTCAACCACTGCTGCATGCTGTCCGAGATAATGTAGCGCATTTCCGCGGTTGACCCACGCTAATGCGAAATCCGGGTTGATGGCTAGTGCCTTGTCATATGAGGCAACCGCATCAGCATGTTGTCCAAGTTCACCGAGTGCTAATCCGCGGTTATAGAACGCATCGGTGTAATCCAGGTTAATGGCAATTGCTTTGTCATATGAGTTGACCGCATCTGCATGTCGCCTTAGCTTACCTAGCGCGAGTCCACGGTTGTACCACGCTTCAGTATAGTCCGGGTTGATGGCGAGCGCCTTGTCATATGAGGTGACCGCATCTCCATGTTTTCCAAGTTCACCTAACGCGAGTCCACGTTTGTACCACGCATCAGTGTAATCAGAATTGATGTCTATCGCTTTGTCATATGAGTCGACCGCCTCTGCATGCCGCCCGAGCTTACCTAGCGCGAGTCCACGGAGGTTCCATGCTTTGGCGAAATCCGGGTTGATGGTAAGCGCCTTATCGAATGAGCCGACGGCTTCTGAATACCGATCGAGATTAGTTAATGCTAATCCGTGGTTGTACCACGCCAAGGTGAAATCCGGGTTGATAGCAAGTGCTTTGTCATAAGAGGCCAGGGCTTCTGCATGCTGACCTAGCTTACCTAGCGCGAGTCCACGGAGGTTCCATGCTTTGGCGAAATCCGGGTTGATGGCAAGTGCTTTGTCATACGAAGCCAGGGCTTCTGCATGCTGACCGAGCTTACTTAACGCATATCCGCGGTTGTTCCACAGATTGGCGTCATTTGGGTTGATGGCAATTGCCTTATCAAACGAGTTGACCGCATCAGCATGCCGCCCGAGATCACTTAACGAAAATCCACGCAAGTTCCACACTTTAGCAAAATCCGGGTTGATGGCAAGCGCCTTGTCATACGAGTTGACTACTTCTGCATGCTGTCCTAGATAATGGAGTGCATTTCCGCGATTGACCCACGCCAAGGTGAAATCCGGGTTTATAGCAAGCGCTTTGTCATATGAGTTGACCGCTTCTGCATACCGTTTGAGATTATCGAGTGCGATTCCCAAGTTGTACCACGTACGGGAATCATTTGGATTAATGGCAACAACTTTGTTATATGAGTTGACCGCTTCTGCATATTGTCCAAGATAGGTGAGTGTATTTCCGCGGAAGTTCCATGCATCTACGAAATCCGGGTTGATAGCAAGCGCCTTGTCATATGAGTCTACGGCTTCTGCATCCCGACCTAGTTTACCTAGGGTTAATCCGCGGTTGTACCACGCATTGTCGTCATTTGGATTGATGGTAAGCGACTTGTCGAATGATACGATCGCTTCTGCGTGCTTTTCAAGTTCACCTAACGCGAGTCCACGGTTGTACCACGCATCAGCGTAATCAGGATTGATGGCTATTGCTTTGTCATATGAGTCGACGGCTTCTGCATGCTGTCCGTGTTTACCTAGCGCGAGTCCACGGCTGTACCACGCATCGGCGAAATCCGGGTTGATAACTAACACTTTGTCAAATGAGGCAAGGGCTTTTGTATGCTGTCCAAGTTTACCTAGCGCTAATCCGCGATTGTACCACGCATCAGCGTAATCAGGATTGATGGCTATTGCTTTGTCATACGAGTCGACGGCTTCTGCATGCTGTCTAAGTTCACCTAGTGCAAATCCGCGTTTGTACCACACATTGGCATCATTTGGCGTGATTGCATTTGCCTTTTCGAATGAGTTGATCGCTTCAGCATGGTGTCCAAGTTCAATTAACGCTAATCCACGGTTGTACCACACATCAGCGTATTCAGGATTGAGGGCAATCGTCTTGTCATACGAGTGGACGGCTTCAGCGTGCTGTCCAAGTTTACATAGCGCTAATCCGCGGTTGTACCACGCATCGGTGTAGTCAGGAACTATGGCAATCGCCTTATCATACGAGTCGACCGCATCTGCATACCGATCAAGTTTAATTAGCGCGAGTCCGTGGTTGTACCACACACCGGCGTGCTGTTCAAGTTCACTTAATGCTAATCCGCGGTTGTACCAGGCATCGGTGCAATCTGGCTTGATGGAAAGCGCCTTTTCGAATGAATCGACTGCTTCTGCATGACGGTTGA
>Ga0194039_1001681_pt1 | contig 11657 bp, 13 predicted proteins | sample JunL228m_MetaG_FD_148679 | JGI IMG/M metagenome (GOLD analysis project Ga0194039, IMG submission 148679) | Anoxic zone freshwater microbial communities from boreal shield lake in IISD Experimental Lakes Area, Ontario, Canada - Jun2016-L227-8m | ecosystem: Environmental > Aquatic > Freshwater >...
TTCCAGGTGGGAGCAAAGAATAGTGTCTACGACCAAATTGGCGTCTTGCTGGGGTCCGCTACAAGCACAGCACTCGGACTCTCCGTTGATCAGCTCGATACCGCTGCACACGCGAAGGCATTCTTAACGACGCTTGACGACGCCATCGGTGATCTGAATAGCACACGAGGAGATATCGGTGCGGCGCAAAACCGACTTGGGTATGCCGCTGCGAACCTGGCAACAACCATTGAAAACACCCAGGCCGCGGAATCGGTTATCCGGGATGTGGACATGGCGGCTGAAATGACGTCCTTCACCAAGAACCAGATCCTCGTCCAGGCCGGTACCGCCATGCTCGCGCAGGCCAACCAGTCTGCGCAAAATGTTCTGTCGCTGTTCAAGTAAACATCACTCAGAAACCATTAACCTGAGCCCTGTAGGTTGCAATATCTACAGGGCTTATTTTTTGGCAGCTTTCTTGCAGCTACTGGAAATAATGTTTTAAGTTAAGTGAAGATTTTACCGATCATACCAGTGGAGGAAATTCAACCATGTCAGACAGTACAAGCCTCATCAGCGGTCTTTCCAGTGGAATTGACTGGACAACTATTGTCGATAATCTGATCTCCATTGATCACAAAAGAGTCGATCTGGTCACGGCAAAGAAGACTGCAGAGCAGGCAAAACTTGCCGCATGGCAATCCTTGAACACCAAGTTGTTGTCTCTGGATACCGCAGTCGCGGCGCTGAAAACCCCGGAAGACTTCAAGAGCTTTAAGGCCGATTTGTCCACCGACAGCAGTACGGTCAAGGCTTCGGATCTGTTATCGGTAACTTCCTCCGCCTCCGCCGCTCCCGGATCCTACAGCGTGAAGGTTACTGCCCTTGCCACGGCACAGAAACTCTCTTCGAAGACGTTTGCAAGTTATTCCTCCGCCCTCGGCGCAGATTATGCCGGTGATCTCCTGATTAACGGCCGGGTCGTCACCGCAACCGCCACAGATACGCTTCAATCCCTGCGAGACAAGATCAACAACGCCAACACAGGAGATACTGCGACGGGAGTTTCGGCCAGTATTGTCTCCTACGGGGCGAACGATAGCAGATTGATTCTGACGAGCGATGCCACAGGCGCCGGCGGCATCGGTCTCTTGAACGGCGGCGCCACGGATGTCCTCAAAGAGTTCGGCTTCTCCGACAGCACCCTGTCCGCCAAAAACCACCTCGCCGGCGGGGACCAAAGCGACGCCTTTGCGAGCACATCGACCTCCATCAAGTCCCTTCTTGGTCTCTCAACAACACAAACCGCCGCCGACGGCAACATCGTCATCAACGGCCACGCCATTGGCGCCATCGACTTGAGCACCGATACCCTGACCTCTCTCCAGACAAAATTCGCCACTGCAGGCGTCGATGTGTCGGTTGTAAGCGAAACCGTCGACGGCGAGACAGTCTCCCGCCTGATGATCATGGGCACGGCCAACACCTACACAGACAAGAACAACATCCTCCAGACCTTGGGCATTTTAAAGCAGGGAAATGGCGACCTCTACGGCGTGACGGGAAACGTAGCCAATACCGCAGAAGGTACGGCGATCACCTCTGCCACCCTGCTCAAGGATATCGACGGGTATCTTGGCTTCCAGAACACGGATTATATCACCTTCACCGGTACCGACACCACCGGCGGCAGCGTCTCCGACAGCACGTTCACAATTTCCGACTACGCCACCGTAGCAGATCTCCTTACCAAGATTAACACCCTTTACGGCGATGTCACGGCCAGCATCTCCGAAAGCGGGAAACTCGTGATCGAAGCGAATGCCCCCGGCAACAGTGGTCTGGCCGTCGCTATGACCGTCATGAATAAAGACGGCGAATTCCCCAATCCCCTCACCGACAGCCCAGACGGCACCCTGAAATTCGCTACCGTCAACGATCTGGGAAGCGACATCCTCGTAAGAAAGCGGCAAATGGTGGCAGGACAGGATGCCTCGCTGACCATCGACGGCGTAGCGATGACCTCCTCAGACAACACCGTGGATGATGCGATCTCCGGGGTTACCCTGAACCTCCTCAAGGCGGACATGGGCACGACCATTTCCCTGACAATCGGCAACGACGTTGACACAATAATGACAAATATTTCGACCTTTGTCACCAGCTACAACGCCGTTTCCGCCTTTATCCAAGGCCAGCAGACCTACGATACGACCAGTAAAGCAACCGGTGGGGTGCTCTTCGGTGACGGAACCCTTTCCTCCATCAAGTCCGACTTGACTTCCATTCTAGTCGGAACGATCGGCGGCATCTCCTCCAACTACTCTACCCTCGGCTTGGTGGGCATTTCTGTGGACACGGCGGGACAACTCAGCATCGATTCCTCCAAGCTTCGCGGGTATCTGAATACCAATTTCGACGATGTACAAAAACTCTTTGTGGCAACCGGCCAGCCGAGTTCGCCCAGCCTTGAGTTTGTCGACCACAGCCTAAAGACCAAAGCAAGCGGCGACACAGGTTACGCAGTCAACATTACCCAGGCGGCCACAAAAAGCATGTCCAACCCATCCGATGCCTCCTCCCTAACCGGCGATGAGACGCTGACGGTCACGTCGGGCACAACAGCGGCCGTTATCTCCCTGACGAACGGCATGACCATGGCACAGGTGGTCAACACTATCAACGACGCTCTGGATGCGGAATATATGGGGATCACCGCAACTCTCGACGGCAGCAATCATCTGGTTTTGACCCAGGACACATACGGGACCAGCACCTTCACGATCGAACAGGCCAACAACCTGCTTTGGACCGGGGGGAAGCAAACCGTCAACACCGGGAAAAATGTGGCGGGAACAATCAATGGCGAAGACGCAACAGGAGCCGGACAGGTCCTCACCGGAAACGCCGATGATGCAAACGTCGACGGATTGTCGATCAAATACACCGGTTCCTCTCCCGGAAGCGTCGGCACGATCAAACTGACATTGGGTGTAGCCGAACTCTACAGCCGCGCCGCTTTCAATATTACGGACGACATCGACGGTTATCTGGCCTTTAAACAGGATTCGATTGCAAGCAACATGAGCAGCTATGACACGCAGATCAGCGAGATGGAAGCCAGGTTGGCACTGAAAAAAGAATCGCTCCTCAGCCATTATGCAGCCATGGAAACGGCGCTGAGCAAATTATCAAGCCAGAGTACCTGGCTGACGGGACAGGTAGCGCAACTCAATAAATCAACCTGACAAAGCAGGAGCCATATCATAAGGAGGATAAATAATTATGTATGAAGCAGCGACGAAATCCTATCGAGAAACAAATTTTCTGTCCGCAGACCCGCTCAAACTGATCCGCATCTGTTATGAAGGGGCAATCGGTAGCCTTAAGCTGGCACGGGACGCCTATATCGCCCGAGATTATGAAGCCAAAGGAAAGGCACTGGTGAAGACCCTTGATATCATCCACGAGTTGAACGCATCTCTGGATATGGAAAAAGGGGGAGATGTCGCAAAGAACCTGCGGGCGCTGTATCTGTATATGAGTCAGGCCCTTATCGATGCCGATCTCAAAAAAGACCTGAAGGGTTTTGATGCGATGATCCACATGTTGGAGGAACTGGAATCAGCTTGGCAAGAACTCGCCCTTGGACAACCTGAGAGTGTTAGTACCTCGCCATCCGCGGTTCTTCCTTATGAAGCAAAGAAGATGGACATGGTAAGCCGCATGGCGTGGAGCGCGTGATGTATGAACATATTCTAAATAATCAGGTTGACATCAATCATGTTCTGGAAAATAAGTTAAGAACCTACGCCGAGTTTTTGTCAGCAACACTGGAGCTTAAAGATGCCTTTGAAGCAGAGGATATGGGTAAGATTGAACAACTGACTATGCAACGTGAAGATATGATCCGCTTCGTCAACGGACTGGATCATCAAGTGAATCAAACTAATCGGGACGATGGCGGCAGCGGTAAAAAACGGGCGGTAATTACTAACGCTTTAAACAAGATATTGCAGAGAATAATCACAGCTAACAAAGATTGTGAGAAAGTAGCGACTGTAAAGTGCAATTTGGCAAAGGGAGATCTGAGAATGATTCACCAACAAGAGAAAGTGATGTCCGGGTATGCCAATAAGCCGCGCGGGATACCTAAGTATCTCGACGTACGGACTTGAATATTAAAGTTTTTTTTTAGGATGCCGATAGTAGGATTAAAGGATAAAGATTAAAGGGAGGTGATAGAGGTGAATATCGGTGCCGTAAATACTGCAAGCGCCACAACAGGCGTACAGCTGGCTATGGCAATACCGCTTCCGGGCAGCTCCAAAGCGGGTCGGCCGCCGGTTCAGTTAGAAGAACAGCATTCCACAGAGAATGAACGAATGAAACAGATGGTTCAGGAAATGCAAAGCCATATTGACAGCATGAACGTCAGTCTTGCGTTTTACACATATGGAGAGCATGGCGATAAAATTGCCGTAGTCGTTGCCGACAAGGATACGGGCGAGGTGATCCGCGAAATACCGTCGAAAGAACTTCAGAATCTATACGCCAAAATGAGGGAAATAACCGGCATCTTCTTCAACACGCAGGCCTGACACACATCACATGTTTGCAGACGACAGCTACAGACCTGCAATATAATATTACTTAGGTAACGTCATATTGCACAGGATATTGATCATCTTCAAGAATAACCTGACTTGCTAATTTATTTTGTTTGTTTATCACTAAAGGAGCGCGTAGGTTTGCGGTTATCTTTACTGGTTCCGAACGGACGGTAAGAATGACCATGAGCTCGATATCTTCCGCCTTCTCTACTTCCAGCATTTCAATCGTCTGGTCATCAATTTCAGGCTCATAGTCGGATTTAATGACGAAGGGGTTCATCGTAATAAAGGCGATTGAACTGTCTTCCAGGGATTGCAACCAATAAAAAGGGCTCCCCTCTTCATGGATTATCATGACAAATTTCTTCAAACTATTAAAACCAAGTATCCCACACTTCATGTCGATGATTTTTGACTCATCAACATCAATCTCACCAAAACGACTTGTTTTGCTTTTCATGATAATTCCTCGCAATCTTTAGGTATTCGTTATTTTAATCTCATTGTTGACAAAATATCTTTTATTTTGATAGAATTATTCTGGGCTGATTCCTGGTTTTGTTCCGTAATTATCCGATATAATTCTTCACGATATATTTTTGTTTGCCTTGGCGCTTCAACTCCTATACGAACCTGCCGCCCTTTGATTTCTAGAATCGTAATTTTAATATCGTCGCCAACAGCTATAACTTCCCCCAACTTCCTTGTCAGGATCAACATGTTTGACCTCCGGCTGCTATTTTAGAAAGTTAATAATTGAGTTACTCGAAATTCTTGACGCCACTTCATAGGCTGCCTGCAAGGCGACCTCTTTCATGGAAAAAGTCGTTGCCAGTTCCGCAACATCAGCGTCTTCAGTTGCCGAAATTAGAGAAGTCATATTCAACTCTAGTTCCGAGAGATTGTTCTTTGCCATCTCCATCCTGTTCGCCCTCGAACCACACTTTGCAGTGCATAAAATTATCTGATCCTGAGCCGTTTTCATATTACCAATCGCTGTCGATATTCCATCAACATTATTGTCTGTCAATGCATCCTTAAAACTTTGCAATGATTTGAATATGTCGATGCTGCCGCCACCTTTGTCTGTAAATGCCTCCGCACCGGTAATGTTATAGTTTGCCGAAGAATCCTTGTTGATAGTGACATTAAGCGCCCCGTCATTTCCCTTATAATAGCCAGGGGTATAGGCATTGACATAAAAAAGATCATTCGCTGCAAATGTGCCGTTGTCAAAGGTCAGGGTAATGCCATCATCAAGGACGACGCTATTACCGATAGCGCCTACGCTTTCCGCACCCCAGGTCTTGCCACCGTCGTCGGATATTTTGAACTTTGCCGCTGCTTGCGTACCATCCGTGGTGATTTTTAAGACATAGGATTTATTTGTCTCCCCGGTGTAGGTTCCGCTCTGCGTTACGACTCCTTCATAGCTATTGGCCCCGCCGGCCACGGGAGTGTCGATCGTCGCCGCTGCTTCTTCTGAAGTAAAAGGCGTCTCATCGCTTCTGGAACCGGCAAATAGGTATCTGTCACCAAGTTGAGAATTGGCGAGAGAGCGCATTTCATCCATTAAGTTTTGAACTTTCTGAGCAGTTATTTTCCTGGTATCCGCATTTGCCGTTCCCGTGGCCTGTGATACGGCCAATGTCCGTGCTTCCGTCAATATATCATTAGCGTTGTTCAGTTTTCCTTCCGTGGCCGACAACCATGAACTGGTGTTATCGATATTGCTTTGATATTGGCCTATGGCTTGATTTGTCTGTTTAAAGCCGAGAACTCTCGTCACGCCGATGGCGTCATCAGAAATATTGTTGATATTCTTCTGACTGGTAAGCTTCTCCATGACATCCTGGTACTGCCTTCTGATGTTAAAGAGATTATCAACGACAGAAGTGAATTGCGCGTTATCGGTAATACGGATACTCATGGCTCACACCTTTAGTGAAAATCTTATTTTACTTTATTATGTTCATGAGCGTATCTAAAAGCTCATTCACGGTCTGACAAAGCCGTCCCGCGGCATTGTATCCCATCTGATATTTAATTATGTTCATCATCTCTTCGTCAATAGAAACACCGGATACCGAATCGCGATGAGTGATCAATTGGGTCAGGATGGTATCCTGATGTTCGGCATTGCTATCTGCATCCGCAACATCACGCCCTACCTGTCCAACCATGGACCCATAATAACTGCCAAATGTCGCAGTACCGCTGTTCATGAGCAGTTGATCTTTCAAAGCTGAAATTTCCTGGGCTGTTTCTCCATTTCCGGATGAAACGACTGCGGAAGCGGCGATCCTGTTTACATCGTCGATAATTTCACTCTTCACGGCCATGTTTTTGGCGATATTTTCTGAAGGAACGGTAAAAAATTCTTTTCCCGTATTCTGATATGCATCAAAACCAACTTTGTGTAACTCATTGACTTTTGAAATGATCTTACTGGCAAGATCATCGAGTTTATCTTGATAACCGGGAATAGAATCATCCCGCACATTGAGCAGGGCGGCAAGCTTTCCCTTATTTCCCTGCGACAGGATCTGATCCATACTCTCAGTGGGTGATTGCTTAAAGACAACGTGTTCGTCTTTGAAATCCAGTTCCGAGGCAAGGTTGCCTGCAATTATCTGTTTACCATTTGGTAAGAAAACATTTAGGGCACCATTGGAGTCAACTACATAATTCAAATCGATGAGATTACTTAAAGATTTTAAACTTTCCGAACGCTCGTCCAATAAGCGGTTTGATTCTCCACTAATATTGCCTCTTTCTGCAATTGCTTTATTCAAGTCGGCAATGCTGCTTGTCAATTTGTTGATTTCCGAAATGGTGTCTTTAATACTCAGATTTGCATCTTGTTGAATATCTCCCAGATCCGTGGCCATCGTGTTGAATTTGGTGGCAAGTTCTTCCGATACGGAAACAAGGGCGTCCCTCTCCACCTGACCACCGGGGTTGTTCGCCAAGTCATCCCACGATCCCCAAAAACGTCCCATAACATCATTCAGTCCCGCGCCTTTAGCCTCATTAAAGATTGTTTCTATCCTTCCGAGTGAACTGCTTTCCGTTTCGCTATAGCCTGCTTTCTGTTGCTGGTCCACGATCTGAACTTCAAGATAATTATCAAATATACGTTCGACTTTCGTAACCTCAACGCTCATCTGCGAACTTGCCGCACCACCCTGTATGACACCAGTTGCCTTGAGGACGGGACGCTGACGGCTGTAACCGGGGGTGCTGACATTGGCAATATTCCCGCCAGTCACATCGATTGCCATCTGATAGGAGGCAAGGGCGTTTCTTGAAACTTGTAAAAGACCACTTAGCGACATGATTCTATCCTAAACTGTTTAGTATCCGTCCATAGCTTACGTTATTATCGAATTTTCCTGAACTACCGTATGCCGCCACCGGATTTATCAGATTTTGCAGTAACTGCGCCCAGCTATTTATATAGCTCGCAGATGCGGATGCCAGGGATTGATTTAACTTATTTTTTTTAAGTACGTCCTGAATAATACTGGATAGGCGGTGCCATAATTCTTCTAATTTCTCTTTTTGAGCCCCTTCCACTCTCTTTATCAACAGACTCATCGTGATTCTTGAGTCCTGAATGTTGAATGCGGCGCCAATTTCTCTTAATATTTCTCTTCTCGATCTTTCGAGTACCAGACTCTTTCTGACAATCATCTCTTTTCTGGAATTGCTTGCAATCAATTCCTGCAGATTAGACCGGATCAACACCTCTTTTTCATCGTCCAGCATTGCCAGAAGAAGTTCATAATTTCTGCTTTCATCATTCATGATGCCCAGAAGAGAAGTGAGAAGTTCGGCTTTGCTCATGTCTATCCTTTCAGAAGAGGTAGTTGGAAAAGATTCTTTGTAACTTGATTAAGCAAAGGTTATGCCACTGATGAACCATGCCTATGCATCACGCAAGTCATCATAATTACTTATTTATAAATGCATTCACAGGATCTGGGGCTTGGATTTGGATTGTCTTTAGGCTTGAGAGGTTCTTTTTAGTGCAGCCGGGCGGAAAATATTTCCCACCCGGAGGACCTTTTTGGTCTATGCAAAGATGTCGATCAGCGATTCGCTAATCATCTTCTTGGCAATATCTTCAGAGTTTACTTCATAGGTGCCATTTTCAATCTGAGCTTTCAACTCCTGGACCTTGTTTTCTCTGATTTCAGGAAGATTATTTATAATTCCCCTCATCATCCCGGCATCTCTGGACTCCTTGGAAATGCTGACTTTTTCCTCAGGATTCACATCAGGTTGTGACGCCTGTTTATACGCAGCAGCTTTGGGGTCTTCATTCTTCTGGTATTGCTGAATAATGCTGATCGGCGTATTTCCTGCATCTGTAATTTTCATATTCTGCCTCTCACAATGTCTCTTTTACAATCACTATCGGTATCGATCGATAAATACTTTAATGATTATTTATTTACCGCTGTAATTATTGGTCTTTATGACAAGCTGATTATACATTATTTTTTGAATCCCCAGTCCACCGTTCTTCTTGGACAGCTCCTCTGCAACCTTCTGGTCCAGGAGCATGTTAATTGTGTCTTTTCCGGCGAACTGGTTGATGGATAATCCGGTTGGAATCGTCTGTCTCATCGTTTTGAAAAGATTATAAGTGAGTATTGCCTCAAAATCGGCGCATGCTTTTTTGAGTTTCTTGTTTTGCTCGATCTGCTTTTGCGTTAAAGGTTTGGTCTGAACATCTCCGGCAACCTTTGAATCTTTAACAATCGCTACATTGTCCACAAGCGTCTCCTCCTACATTACCCGCAGATCGGCCTGAAGTGCACCGGCCGTCTTAATAGCCTGCAGAATCGAAATGAGGTCTCGCGGCGTTACACCGATCGCGTTTAAGGCCTGAACAACTTCCTGAATAGAGACACCTCTGGGAACAACCATCAGTTGCTTCTTTTCTTCCGTCACAGAAAGTTTGGTATCTTTTGCGACAACAGTCTGGCCCCCGGGAGCAACAATTGTTCCATCCTTCCTGTTGACCATAGGCTTCGAACCCAGCGGTGCTTGTGGAGAGAACGGCAATGGTTGAGAAATAATGGGGGTTTCCTTGATCTGAATGGTGAGATTCCCGTGAGCAACGGCTACCGTAGAAATCCTTACCGACTCACCCATGACGACGGTTCCTGTCTTCTCGTTAATGACAACAACGGCGGATGTAGAGATACTGATATCGATATTTTCAAGTTCCGAAATAATATCCATAACATTATTTTTATATGCATCTTTAAGTTTGATGGCCACGGTGGCAGAATCTTTAGCCTGTGCTTCAAGCTGGATATTCATCATCGTATTTAGCCGCTGGGCCATTTGCCTGGCGGTAGTAAAGTCAGGATAAAAAAGGTTGATCGTTAAGGATTTTGCATTCTCGAGACTGAACGGAATCTCCTTTTCCACAAGGGCGCCGTTCGGTATGACACCGACATTTGTCTGATTTTTCATGGCAGATGCATTGGCACCGCCGGCGCTAAAACCTCCGATGACCAAGCCGCCTTGGGCAACGGCATAAATATCCCCGTTCGGCGCCCGCAGGGGCGTCATGATCAGCGTCCCCCCCTGCATACTCGTGGCATCGCCCATGGAAGAGACAAGGACGTCAATCCTTGTCCCATTCTTGGCAAAGGCCGGTAATGTGGCTGTTACCATCACGGAAGCGACATTTTTTGCCTTCAGATCCCGATCCAGGAGAATAGCCGGATCCCTTGAACGTATGGAAAGCCCCTGACGACTAAGCATATTTGCTATGGTTTCTCTTGTAAAACCATTCTTTACGTCATCTCCGGTACCCATAAGGCCGACCACGAGACCATAGCCGACAAGCTGGTTACTTCTTACGCCGCCAATAGCGGCAATATCCTTGATACGAGCTGCCCAGAGAGGCTCGCCAACCAGAAGTAAACATATCATGACTAAAGCAATTTTTTTCATCATTTTATGCTCCCTCCCTGACAACATAGATTCCGAGATCTTTGAATTTCTCCTGAAACCTGGCAAATCTTCATTCCTGCGAAAGCAGGAATCCATTGTTTTAGATAACCTCCTGGATTACTGCTTTCACTGGCATGACTTATTCGGTAGAAATTCGAAGCTCTCATTCTTTGCATGTTAAAAAGGCCAGACCCAGTCCAAAATCCTTGTTCCCCAACCGGGATGGGATTTGTCGTTAATAACACCCATCCCCGTATAAACAATCCGGGCATCGGAAATATTTCGGGAGTGAACAAAGTTTTCCGGCGTCACATCGTCAGGACGAATAATTCCGGTAATGACGATATATTGATCTTCAGCATTAACTGTTACCTGCCTCCGTCCCTCAATGACCATATTGCCGTTTTCAAACACCTTAATGACCCTTCCCGCAATTTGCGCACTCAACTTCGAGCTCCGGGAAGTATCGCCCTGCCCTTTCATACTGTTATCAGATCCACCTGCTACCGCTATAGATGTCCCCATGTTGGGGTTTTTGTTAATGATGGATGTATCAATTCCAAAAAGGGCAGATATATTGGCGCCGGTTTTCGATGCCCGGCTCGTGTTGGTGCTTGCGTCATTAGTCCCGGCCGAGGCTTCGGAAATTACGATCGTGACGATATCATTTAAATATCGTGCTTTATTGTCCGCAAAAAGCATATTTTTATTGCTTTCCCCCGGCCAGAGAGAACCGGGGGCAGAGGCTACTTGCGCCGGCTGAGGAAGTTGCGATATTAGTGGCTCTTTCTTAACAGCGTGCTCAGATTCCACGCAACCAGTAAGGAGTATAAGGATAGCAGCCAATATTATTTTTTTCTTCATGACGATCACCTAAAATTCGATGGCAACACTCGAATCATCGATTACCCGGGCATGTAATGTCTTTTTTGAGGCGGCATTTCGGATTCGTACCAATCCGCCCGACACACCATCCTCTTCGGAATACCCCAAGGCGCTGACGGATAACGCACCACTTTCATAAACGATCCGCACGGGGGCGCCTCTTTTTATTAAAATGGGCCTTTTCAGATAGCCCGCTTG
>Ga0194039_1001686_pt1 | contig 11641 bp, 9 predicted proteins | sample JunL228m_MetaG_FD_148679 | JGI IMG/M metagenome (GOLD analysis project Ga0194039, IMG submission 148679) | Anoxic zone freshwater microbial communities from boreal shield lake in IISD Experimental Lakes Area, Ontario, Canada - Jun2016-L227-8m | ecosystem: Environmental > Aquatic > Freshwater >...
GCTGCGTGCGGTTGCCGCTCGGGCTTATTCCACCCCGACTCCCATTCAGGCCGCGGCCATTCCGGAAATCCTGCGTGGACGGGACGTCTGGGCATCAGCGCAAACCGGTTCGGGCAAGACCGCCGCTTTTGTCCTGCCTGTTTTGCAACTGCTGGGTGCCAGCCCCCGTCCGCGCGGGCGTTTTGTCCGCGCCCTCATTCTCGTCCCCACCCGCGAACTTGCCGGGCAGATTGGTGAAGCCGTCCGGCGCTACAGCCTGTATCTGCCGTATTCGCTCAAAACCTTGGTTGTCTTCGGAGGCGTGTCGGTCAACCCCCAGATGATGGCGCTGGGCGGCGGAGCCGACATCCTGACGGCCACGCCCGGCCGCCTGCTCGATTTGCTCGAACACAACGCCGTGTCGCTTTCGGCCGTATCGATTCTCGTTCTGGATGAAGCCGATCGCCTGCTCGAAGAAGGATTCAGCGACGAACTCCGCAGGATTCTTGCCCTGCTGCCGGCGCGCAGGCAAAGCCTGCTTTTCTCCGCGACGTTTCCGCAGGCGGTGCAAACCCTTGCCACCGCCCTGCTCCGCGATCCCGTGCGGTTCGACGCTCCCTCAGCTGACGCTGCCAAACCGGACATTACCCAGCGCGTCATTGAAGTGGATGCGCCCCGCCGCACCCAACTGCTCCGCCATCTCATTCAGGAAAACCAATGGTCTGGCGTCCTTGTGTTCGTCGCCACCAAATATGCCACAGAGCATGTCGCGGAAAAACTGCGACAGGCCGGCCTTGTGGCCACCGCCCTGCACGGCGATCTCAGCCAGGGCGCTCGCAGCCGGGCGCTCGCGGATTTCAAGGCCGGCAACGTGCGGGTGCTTCTCGCCACCGACCTCGCCGCCCGCGGGATTGATATCGTCCGGCTTCCGGTCGTGGTGAACTTCGACCTGCCGCGTTCCGCCGTGGATTACACGCATCGCATCGGCCGCACCGGCCGCGCCGGCGAGACGGGGCTGGCCATCAGCTTTGTCAGCGCCAGCACCCACGCCCATTTTCGACTGATTGAAAAACGCCATCGGCTCAACCTGCCGCGCGAGCAGGTCGAGGGGTTCGAGCCCGTCGAAACGGAAGTGCCGCCCCCGTCCGCCGCCGGCATCAAAGGCAGGCGCAAGAGCAAAAAGGACAAGCTCCGCGAAGCGGCAGGCTGAAGGGGTTGCCTCCGCTGCTCGTACCAGGAGATTGGCACGATAAACACTGGCGACCTCGACAAGTTCCTGAATGAGCTGAAACTTCGCCGCAACCCCCGTGACGATATTTTTTCCACCCTCTTATCGCTGAGAAATGTTGGCGAGCTTCGCCGCCAGCTCTTCCTTTTTGAATGGCATGGAGAGGCAGTCGTCCATACCTGCGGCGAAGTAGACCTCCCGGGAGCCGGGCAGCACATTGGCCGAGAACGCGATGATCGGAACCCGGGAGCCGGATTCCCGCGAACGGATGATTGCTACGGCCCCGATGAGAAGTGATCCCCGGGAAATCGCGGCTCACATCCCTGTCACTGGCGCAGTCAGCGCCGAGTGCCTTCAGACACGCTTTCCTCGCAGGTCAGAATGACTACGACGTGCGGAACATGAACCCCGTGAGCAGGCGGGTGAGGACGACCTCCTCGGAACCCTGGCTGGTGACGAGTTGGAGGTTGGCCTCGGCGCAGCCCTGGAACGCGCGGAACAGCTCGGCGGTGGTGTAGTGGACGGAATTTCTTGCCGCGATCCCGAGCGGATATGTGTTCAGTGTGCCGTCCTTTTTCCTTGGCAGGTGTTCGATGTCCGAGGGCTTGAGCCGGTTGAGCATCGAGGCGAAGAACTGCGGCTGGGCGGGCGGTTGGAGGCGGTGGCGCGCGAGGAGATCTTTGATCACGAGAAGATTCCTGACGGTCGGCACGATCGAGGCGAGAAGGATCCCGATGCCGGATTCCCGCTGCCGCAGGAGCTGGGAAAGCGTGTCGAGCGCCAAGCCGATGTCGCGCGAGGCGATCGCATTCCCAATGTCAAAAATCCCGCTCTCGCGAGTCGCCGGAACCAGCGCGCGCACGTCCCGGGCCTCGATCGGATGCCCCGGCCCGAACGAGGTTTCCATTTTGTCGAGCTCGTTTTCGAGCTGGCCGGAGTCGAGTCCGATCCGCGCCGCGAGCACCTCGATCGCCTCGTGCGAGATTTTGAGCCCGCGCTCGTGGATCTTCGTGGCCGTCCAGGTGATGATCTCCTCCTCGCCCGTGCCGAACCCGAGCGTCGGCTTGTCGTGGAGGGTCGTCTTACAGAGCTTCGCGAGCTGCTTGTAGCCCGTGCGGACTTTGTAGGGGTCGATCGCGCTCATCAAAAAACTCACGCCGTCCGGCATCGGCAGCTTGAGGATCTCGCAGAGCCCCTCGAGTGCCGAGAGGACGGATTCCGAATTTCCGGTGACCGTGTTGCTCAGGAACGTCGCGCTCTTGAGCCAGATGAGCTTCGTGCCGCCGAGGAACGGCATCGTCTGCAATGCCTGACAGGTGTCATGGATTTTTGAGACGGCCGCATCCACCGTGTCCACCGCGCCGTCAATCGTCTCAAGCCCGAAGGCGTCCGCCCCGGGCGCGATCTGCGCCGCGAGCGCCACGGCAGCCTTTTTCACGGCGGCCTCGTCGGATCCGGCGATGAAGTGCTTCGATGTCATGCGACTTTCCTCCGGCGCGCGACCAGGAGGCAGGACGCGACAAACGTCACCGCGCAGAACCCGAGGGTGACAAGCAGAGAAACCCCGAGCGACGGCGCGCCAGCCGCCGGCTGCCCGCCGAGCGATTCCCGGATCGCCGAAACCCCGTAGGTGACCGGGTTGAGCGCCCCGAGCCAGCCGATGACCGAGTTGCCCGCGGGCAAAGGAAACAGCGCGCCGGAAACCATCCAGAGCGGCATCAGCACGACATTCATGATCGCATGGAACCCCTGCGTCGAGTCCATCGGCCAGGCGACCAGAAACCCAAGCCCGGTCATGCTGAACCCCACGAGCACAAACGCCGCGATCAGCGCGGGAAGCAGGTGCGGCGGGAACGAGACGCCCGCAAACGGGGCCAGCACGCAGAACAGCGCCGCCTGCCCGACCGCAAGCGTCGTCCCACCAAAAAATTTTCCGAGCACGATTGCGGCGGGCGCGACCGGCGCCACGAGCACGCCCTGCAGAAACCCCTCGCGCCGGTCCTCGATGACCGAGATCGTCGAGAAAATCGCGGTGAAGAGCATGATCAGCACGAGCGTGCCGGGGAAAAAATAGGTGAGGTAGGAAACCGCTTCGCCGCCTTCCGGCCGGAACGACGGGCTGAACCCCGCGCCCAGAAGAACCCAGAAGACGAGCGGGGTGACGAGCGCGCTGACGATCCGGTTCCTCTGGCGCAGGAAGCGCACGACATCGCGGTGCCAGAGCGCCGCGGCGGGCCGCCAGAGATAGGTGCTATTCGGCTGACTCATTGAGGCGCTTTCCGGTTTTGAAGAGGAAGACATCTTCGAGGGTGGGCTTCGAGATCATGGTAGATTCGGCCTCGGGTTTTGCGGACGCGAGCCGGGCGGCGACGGCATGCGCGCCGGCCGCGGACGCCCGCACCTCGCCCTCGAGCGCGTGCGGGAAAAGCCCGCATTCGTTTTTCAAAAACTCCGCGACGCCACCTGGGTCGCCTGTGGCGACGCGGAGGATCTCAGGCCCCGCCTCGGCAAGCAGGGCGGACGGCGGACCGGCGCAGACGAGACGCCCGCCGCACATGATGCCGACGCGGTCCGCGCGTGCCGACTCGTCCATGAGGTGGCTCGTGAAGACAACCGTCATGCCGTGCGCGGCGCGAAGGTTTCCAAGGAGGGCCCAGAGATCCATGCGCGCCGTGGGATCGAGCCCGGTCGAGGGCTCGTCCAGGAGAAGGATCTCCGGGCGCGTGAGAAGGCACTTCGCGATTTCCACGCGCCGCTGCTGCCCGCCGGAGAGCGTCTCCACAAGGCTGCCGATTTTGTCTTCAAGCCGCAGCGCGCCGACGAGTTCGGCGATCCGGGCTTTGAGCGGCGCGCCGTGCATCCCGTAAAGCGCTCCCCCATAGACGAGGTTCTCCCGCACGGTCAGCTTGCCGTCGAGGCTCGGCGACTGGAAAACAACCCCGATCTTCGCGCGCACCGAGTCCGGTGCACGGACGGCATCGCACCCGCCGACCATCGCCGTGCCCGCGTCGGGCGCGATCAACGTGGTCAGGATCCGGAAGAGCGTCGTCTTCCCGCTCCCGTTCGGCCCGAGCAGCGCGAAGAGCTCGCCCGGCGGGATCTCCAGATCGAGCCCGTGCAGGACGGTCAGCCCCCCGAACTTTTTCACGATCCCTCTGGCGACGATGGCATTCATTCTGATTCCGGCGGCACCCTCGCAAATCATCCGCGCGGATGCGAACGAAAAAATCCTGCGAGGTGGTCCTCCTGAAGGAAGCGCCCTGATCCGAAGGGTTCTAAGTCTACGTAGAAGCGGCATCTTGCCGCTTTCTCCAGAGAGATCCAAGCGGCAAGATGCCGCTTCTACATCCCAAACCGCCCTTAAGCGCCATTCGTATCTGGCACCTGTTTATGTATCCTCACTGGGGTTTCAGGTTTTTTTTAAGTTCCTCGACGGCGGTTCTCGGGCGGAGGGCGGGCTTTTTGCCGAGGTCCTTGTGGTCGACGTCATCCGGGACGCCGGCCGCGTTGACGAGGCCCTCTTCTTCCGGCGGGAGAAACGTTTTGAAGCGCTGCTTGTCGATCGACTTCATGTAGGCCTCGTGGGCGGAGACCTTGCCAGCGACGAGCTGTTCCCAGATCGCGTCGTCCATGAACTGCATCCCTTCGCCCTTGCCGCCGACAATGACGTCCTGGAGTTTCTGGGTGGCTCCCTCGCGGACGATTGCCGAGACCGCGCTGTTGACGATGAGGATTTCGTTGACGGCGACGCGTCCGCTGACGTCCTGGCGTTTCATGAGGAGTTGGGCGACGACCCCGCGGAGCGAGGCGGCGAGCATCGTGCGCACCTGCGCCTGCTGGTCGCTCGGGAAAACGTCAATCATGCGGTCCACGGTTTTCCGGGAGTTGTTCGTGTGGAGGGTTCCGAAGACGAGGAGGCCGGTTTCGGCGGCGGTGAGCGCGAGGGAGATCGTCTCGAGGTCGCGCATTTCGCCGACGAGGACGATGTCGGCGTCCTCGCGCAGGGCGGCCTTGAGGCCAATCGGGAACGAGGGCGCGTGCTCGGGCACCTCGCGCTGCGTGATGATGCTCATTTTGTTCCGGTGCACGAATTCGATCGGCTCCTCGATCGTCACGATATGGCGGGAGAAGTTCGTGTTGATGTAGTCGATGAGCGCCGCGAGGGTCGTACTCTTGCCGCTGCCGGTCGGTCCGGTGACGAGCACGATGCCGCCGCGCATGTGGCCGAACGTCTTGATGACCGAAGGCACGCCGAGCTCCTCGAGCGTCTTGATTTTTGTGGGGATGATCCGGAAGACCGCGCCGTAGCCGTTTGTCTGCTTGAGGTAGTTGCAGCGGAACCGGGTATCCTCATCCATCTCGTAGGCGAAATCGAGGTCGCCGGTTTCCTCGAGTTTCTGCCACCGCCGGTCGCCGCAGATTTCGTGCAGCATGAATGCCATTTCCTCGTGGGTGAGTGCCTCCTCGCGGATGGGGACGATTTCGCCGTGGCGGCGGATTTTCGGCGGCTGCCCCTCCCCGAGGTGGAGATCCGACGCGCCGGTTTCGATGAGGATCTGAAAAAACTGGTGAATGTAAGCCATGTCAGCGGTGCCCTGTGATCTGCATCATCTGGTTCTTCTGCTCGGCGCGGTAAACCGCCTCCTCGGAGGAGATAATTCCAGCCTCGAAGAGTTCCTGCAGCGAGTCGTCCATGAGCCGCATGCCGAGCTTGCGCCCGGTCTGGATGATGCCCGGGAGCATGAACGTCTTCGACTCGCGGATGACATTGCCGACGGCCGGCGTGTTCATGAGGATCTCGATCGCGAGAGCGCGTCCGGTCCCGTCGACCCTCGGGACGAGCTGCTGGGAAATCACGCCGCGGAGGGATTCGCTGACCATGATGCGGATCTGGTCGCGCTGGTCGGTCGGGAAGACGTCGAGCACGCGGTCGAGCGTGCGGGCGGCGTTGCTGGTATGGAGCGTGCCGAGCACGAGGTGGCCGGTTTCGGACGCGGTGATCGCGAGCTGGATCGTCTCGAGGTCACGCATTTCCCCGACCATGATGACGTCGGGGTCCTCGCGCAGGGCACCGCGCAGCGCATTGCCGAAGGATTTCGTATGGGTGTGGACTTCCCGCTGTGTGACGTGGCAGCCTTTGGAAGGGATCACGTATTCGATCGGGTCTTCGAGCGTGATGATGTGGTCACTGCGCTCGCGGTTGATCTCGTCAACCAGCGCGGCCAGGGTGGTGCTCTTGCCGCTGCCCACCGAACCGGTCACGAGAACGAGGCCGTTTTGGTATTGGGTGAGGAGCTTGAGCTGCGGGGGCAGACCGAGCTCGTCCATCGAGCGCACGCGGCTGTTGATGATGCGGAAAACGAGGTCGTAGCCGGTTCGCTGGCGGACGACGCTGGTGCGGAAGCGGCCCAGGGTGTTCGAGTAGGCGAAATCCACGTCCCCGCGCTCGATCAACTGGTGCTGCTGCTTTTCATCCAAGAATCCCATCGCGAGGCGCTCGGTGTCCTCGGCGGTGAGGACGGGTGCCTGCCGCCAGATCGGCTCGAGGATGCCGAACCGGCGCCAGATCGGCTGGGAGTTCACGCTGAGATGGACATCCGAGGCGTCCGACTCCTTGCCGACGACGAGGTATTGGTCCACATGCGCGAGCGTGTGCACCTCCTGCCGGGTGCCGGCTTCGATCGGGGCGGATTCCTGACTTGCCATGCAATGCGTCTATCAGCCGCGCGCTCCGCCGTCCAAGCCTTTCCTTGTGGGAGAGTTGTTTAAGGCTTTCGGGTTCGGGGGCTGACGGGCGGGGCGCTACTTGCTGGCCGGAATCGGCTCCAGGGGGGTCAGAGCCTTCGAGAGCGAGACCAGGCCCTTGTATTTTTTTCCGGATTTTTTGACCATGCCGCGGGAGACGAGGTTCTGGAGTTTCTCGTAGGCGCGGAGCCGGAGCATTTCCTCGCCTCCGCTCGCGGCGTTCCGGGCGCGGAGCCGTTCGTGAACGACATCAAAAAGCTGTTTGAACTCGAACGAGCTCTTTTTTGTGAGCACGGCGACCAATTCCTCGGTCACCAAATCCGGCAGGCGACGGGAGAAGGCACTTTTCCTTTGCATAAGCATAAGAATGAGAAAGTAGCACAGGAACGGCCGGATTGCCAGACCTATTTTTCAGCGGTTTTTCGGCTTTTCGGCTTCAGACGTTTCCGCAGATGGCGACTTCGAGACCGAGCGCGTTCATGGCGGAGGCCTTCGCGTAGAGGGCGCGCTTGGCGGCGGATTTTCCCGGGGCGTAGGCGACCTGGATGTGGTTGCTCTTGTGGCGGGCCATCATCTGGTCGCGGGAGACGCCCTTGAGGACGGCGTGCATGATCGGCCACTGGGAGGTGGTGAGGTTCCAGCGGTCCTCGGTTTCCGCCAGCGGAAGCTCGACGACCTCGGCGAGGCCGGTGTCGAATTTCAGTTTTCCGTCGGCGACAAAGACCCGGCTCCAGACGATCCATCCCGGTTTGCTGATGCCTTTGAGCGTGCCGCCGCCGAGGCGGAAATACATTGCCGGCTGGCGTTCGCTTGTGGTTCCGGCCCATCCGCCGATGAAATGTTCCGGCGGTGCGGCGCCGCTGATGAGGAAGACCCACACGTATTCGTCGAGTTTTCCGTCGGAATATTGGCGGCCCCAGCGCAGGTCGTGGAGGGTGTTTTCCGGGGCGTATCCGAGCTCGCGCCAGATCCGGTTGGTGATGAGCCCGTCGAGGCCGGCGCACTCGTCCACCTCGTTGAAGTGGGGGATCGCCTCGCCCGGGAAGAGCTCGCGGCCGTCCTCGGAATAAACCGGCGGGCGGTCGACATTGTTGAGCGTGCCCTCGACGAGGTCGGACGCGGGGGCGAGATCCTTGAGGCCCTGCTGGTATTGGATGCCGATCGTGGCGCATCCGAACTCGTCGGCGATGCGGACCGCCGCGACATACATTTTGCACTGCTGGAGGATCTGGTGCTCGGTGAGGTCGGATTCCTCGTTGCCGCCGAGGCGGAACTGCAGGCCCTTTCCTTTATACCAGTTGAAGACGGCCCATGCCTCGTCATCGCGGACCGCGAGCATCTTCGCATAGAGCGACGACTGGCTCAGGCGTTCCTTATAGACCCCGGTCTCATGGAGGAGCTCGTCGGGGATGATCCCATTATACATCCCCATGCATCCCTCGTCGAAGACCCCCATGATCGCTTTTTCTTTGCGGAGCTTGCGCGCGAATTTTTTGCCGAGGGCGGCGGCGCTGTCCGGCACGTCCGCCTTTTTGAACGGGATGACATGCGATTCGTCGTGCCGGATTTTCCCTTTTTTCAGCCAGCGGCGGAGGCCGTCGAGGAAAAAGCTATCGGTGAAATCCTCGCTCCAGAGCGTGCTGTAATTGACCCCGGCCTTGGTGAGCGAGCCGTTGAGGTTGAGCATGCCGACGAGGCCCGGCCAGGTGCCGCTCCAGTTGGCGAGCGTGAGGATCGGCCCTTTGTGGGAGAGGAGCCCGGGGAGGAGGTGGTGGCTGTATTGCCAGACCGCCTCGGCCACGATCAGCGGCGCGTCGGGCGGAATATCGCGGAAGACCTGCATGCCGTATTTCTGGCTGTCGATGAACCCGTGGCCTTTGGCGGGATCGAACGCGTGAGAGCGCTGGACCGACCAGCCTTCTTTTTCGAGGGCCCCGGCGATCTGCTTTTCCATTGCGGCTTGCGCCGGTTCACATTTTTGGTTTGCCGAGGTGCGGAGGTCGCCGTTGGCGACGAGGTAGATGGTGTTCATAAAAACGAATTGGAGATTGGTTTATAGCGTCCGCCTGTCCAAAATAAAACAAATTCTTTATGCCGTGCTTTTCACCATCCCTGCGATCCTGGGCCGAGGTCGATCCCGGCGCGCTGCGGCACAATCTGGCCCTGGTGCGGCGGATGGTCGGGCCGCGTCCGGAGATCCTTGCCGTGGTGAAGGCCGACGCCTACGGGCACGGGGTCGGGCCGGTCGTCCGCGCGCTCGCCCACGACGCCGCGATTTTCGGCGTGGCGAACCTCACGGAAGCCCGCGCCGTGCTCGAGGCCGGGACCGGGCGCGACATCATGATCCTGAGCCCATGCCTTCCGTCCGAGCGCGCGGGGGCGGTGGAGGGCGGGTTCATCGTCACGGTTTCCAGCGCGGAGGAGGCGCGGAGCTTTGCGGGCTGCGGCGACGCCCGGGTGAATTTCAAAGTGGATACCGGGATGGGCCGGGTTGGCGCCTCGCGAGATCAGGCGGAGCACGAGCTGCGGCAGATGGCGGGCGAAGTCCGCATCCACAGCATCTCAACCCATCTGCCCAGTGTGGACGAGGACGAGGAGTTCACGCGCCGCCAGCTCGAGTCGTTCTCCGTCTTGACGGAAGCCCTGCGGGAAGCGGCGCCGGAAGCGAAAATTCACTCGCTCAACAGCGCAGGGATCGCACGGTTTCCCGAACACGCCGCCGACATCGTCCGGGCCGGTCTGATCCTCTACGGCAGTTCGCCGCTGCCGGACATCGCACGCCAGTGCCAACCTGCGCTCACATGGAAAACCCGGGTCTCCCTCGTGAGAGACCTGCCCGCCGGCGCGGGCGTGAGCTACGGGCGCACATTCATCACCGATCGCCCGACCCGCACCGCCGTCCTCGCTGCGGGCTACGCCGACGGATTCCCGCGCCAGGTTTCCGGCAGGGGTGCCTGCGTCCTGATCCGGGGCGCGCGATGCCCGGTGCTCGGGCGGGTGACCATGGATCAAATCGTCGTGGACGTGACCGCGGCCGGAGAAATCGAACCCGGCGAGGAAGCGGTCATCATTGGAAAGCAGGGCGTCGAATCGATCTCCGCCGAGGAACTTGCCGCGCAGGCCGGCACCATCTCGTGGCACATCCTCACCGGCATCACCGGCCGCGTCGCGAGGATCAGCCCCTGATCTCGCGTGGCGGCCGCCCGAGCACGGGCAGCGCGCTGCAGCACGAGCGGTTGCGCTATTGGAAAAACTCCGCGATCTCAGGCTGGCGGACGAATTTCCGGATGGCGGGGTCGTTGACGAGGTAGAAATACAAGTCGGCGGGAAGCTGCTTGCGGGCTGCTGCCAAAAATGTCGCCGCGCGGGTGAAGTCGCCTCCGCGCATTGCTGCATAAGCCGCAGAAAAAACGGATGCGGCATCTTTCTCCGGGTTGATGCCCGTCGGGATTTCGCTGTCAGGCAGGTTTTGCAGATTGAGCAGGGCGATCGTGGCATCAACGACCGTATGGCTGTCCACGGGGTTCAATCTCGAGTGCGCCGCTTGAAGGAGCTGCATCGCTTCCTTGTCCCTCCGCTGGTAGCGAAGAAGCGTGGCCAGCTCGATGCAGGGTGCCGGATTGGCCGCATCGGCAATCATCGCCTGCCGCAGGTATTCCTCGGCGCGCAGGCGTGGATCGCCGAACTTTGCCGCCCGTCCCGCGTTCTGGGTTTCGAGGACGGCCTTCAGCGCGAGCGAATCCGAGACCCGCTCGCGCTTTGCAATCGATTGGCCGGCCTTTGCGGAGGCGATCTCTGGATCGCCGGCCTGCATGGCGGCGAGGGCGACGAGGTAGGTGAGAGACGAGACGGCGGGAATTTCCTTTTCGAGTTGTGCGAGCTGGGCGAGGGCTTTTTTAGCATCTCCGGTCCTGAGCTCCAAGAGCGCCTTGTCGAGCCGGGCTTGGAAATCCTCCGGGATGGCGACCCCCTGCCTGGCGATTTCCGCCAGCATGGCGCTGCGCTGCGAGGAGGCACCGAAAGAAAAGAACGCCCATGCCACGACGGCGGCGGCCGGGAGGAAAGCCGCCAGCGTCCAACCGAGTACGGTTCGCCGGCGCAAGGTTTGCCGGATCCATTTTCGTGGATGGAAATCCGGCATGGACGCGCGCGTTTTTGCCTCGGAGGCTTCCGGCGATGTCGGAAGGCCCGCTTCCGTGACGGGCGCATTCTGCTCGCCGGAGAAAACCCTGGCGGGCTCATTCCCGGGTATGAGCGGTCGCGACTTGGCGCGGGCGACAAAAGGCGTGCCTGGCTGCTTGAGGGGGCCCGCCGGTTTTACGGCGAGTTTCTCTCCAAGCATGAGGGGTTTCCCTTTCTGCTGCCTGGCGGGAAAATGATTCTCTCCGGTCGCTGACTTCTCTTCGCTCATTTTTTTTCCTGAGTCGGCTGGGTTTGCGGTGGGGGATCGGCGTCCTCCGGCTTGATCCTTGCGTCAGACAGCTTGTCGTCGAAGTCCTGGATGAGGTTTTGGAATTTGACTTTTGTGGTTCCGACAAATGGCTCGCGGGCGAGGAGGGCGTCGCCGAGGCCGAATTTCTCATACCGCTTGAGCGTCTCGATCCCGGCCTGATACATCTCGAGGTTTTTGACCTGCTGGCTGGCCGCCTGGCGTTCGAGCTTCAGCGCCTTTGCCTCCTGCTTCGCGCG
>Ga0194039_1001687_pt1 | contig 11638 bp, 10 predicted proteins | sample JunL228m_MetaG_FD_148679 | JGI IMG/M metagenome (GOLD analysis project Ga0194039, IMG submission 148679) | Anoxic zone freshwater microbial communities from boreal shield lake in IISD Experimental Lakes Area, Ontario, Canada - Jun2016-L227-8m | ecosystem: Environmental > Aquatic > Freshwater >...
ATCGGTGACAGGGTGCACGTAGTTGTTGAACCGAGCATCCAGAAGGGTATGCCCCACCGCAGGTTCCACGGAAAGACCGGAACCGTTATCGGACGGCGCGGACGTGCGTGGATGCTCACCATCCGCGATGGAGACGCTGACAAAATTGTCATCTCCAGACCGCAACATCTAAAAGCACAAAAGTAAACTCAATCTTTGGTGATTGGCATGAAAGTTAAGGGTATCATTAGCGAAGAGAAGGTTACGCTCCCCGTGATGCGTGGAGTCCTTTTAGGGGTGGAATCGGAACGGATTGCCACTGAAAAGGAGATGTCTTATGAGTTCCGGCGCTGTATTGAGCATGCGAATCAGCTTACGAAGAATACGCCGGAAAAATCCGAGGCACTCGTAGCTGATCTCATTAAACTGGAAAAGATGAAGCCGGAGATTGCCTATCGCATCGCCAATATCATGCCAAAGACCCGCGATGAAGTCAGGGCGATCTATGCAAAGGAGCGGTTCACGCTCTCTCCTGAAGAAATCGACAATATCGTCGAACTGGTGATGACACACTTCTGAGGTGTGATTTTATGAAGGCGGAGAAAAAAGAGGTCAACGCGATCGTACTGGATGTGCTCATGAAGGGCCATATAGATGACCCCCGCCCCCAGTTCAAGCGGGAGCCCATTGTGCAGGCAATGGGTCTTGAGCAGTTCAAGCTTCTTGAACTGGTACCTAAACAATCGGTTTTTATCGAGCTACATGACCGGGTCTATATCGGTGATGCCGAACGGGACAAGGTTGAGCGGGTAAAGCGCAGGATCGGGTATGAGGAACTCACTCCGACTGCCCGTGGCGAGCTGCCCTTTGTTATTGCAGAAGTTATCAAGGAGCGGGAGGCAGATTTTGTCTCGTTCTTTAACAAGGCGATCTCGATTACGCCCCGCCTTCATATGCTTCACCTTCTTCCGGGCATAGGCAAGAAACTCATGTGGGAGATTTTAGAAGAGCGCAACAAGAAACCGTTTGCAAGTTTAGCAGACATATCGGCTCGAATAAAATCGATCCCTCATCCCGAGAAGATGATCCAGGCACGGATCATCGAAGAGCTCGAGGTCAAGGAAACCAAATATCACGTCTTTACCACTCGATGAAAGCCTATCACGATCAGCATTTCCTCATCGATCCCAATGCGGTAAAGCGGATTGCGGACCTTGAGGATGTTAAAGAAAAACGCGTGCTGGAAGTCGGTCCCGGCAACGGGGCACTCACCCGTGCCCTGCTTGACCGCGGTGCAATTGTCCACGCAGTTGAACTTGACGGGAATCTCTGTGAGCAACTTGCAGACATTTTTTTTGATGAAATTGAGAGCGGTCAGCTCACAGTGCAGCAGGGCGATGTCACAAAATGCGAGTTACCGTCGTTTGAAATGTCGGTCTCCAACCTGCCCTATTCAGCGAGTTCGAAGATCACGTTCCGCCTGCTCCAGTGCGGGTTCCGGGTCGCGGTGCTGATGTACCAGAGTGAGTTTGCGGACCGGATGGTAGCCCCAGCTGGCACCAAGGACTGTGGCAGGTTATCTATCATGGTCCAGACCTATGCGGCAGTGCAGCGGTGTTTTGAATTACCGCCGCAATGCTTCTCTCCCCGCCCCCAGGTGCATTCAACGGTGGTGAAGATCTTCCCCCGTGACCCCATCTTCTTTATTGAGGACCGGAAGCGATATGCAGATGTGGTTCGGGGGCTCTTTATGCACCGGAGAAAGACTGTCCGTAACTGTCTGAAAGGATCTGCCGGCATGCTCGATCCTGCATGGGTGCAGCGGGTGATTGCAACCCTGCCAGAAGAGATCTTAAAGAGCCGTCCTGAGGCGCTGTACTTAGAGGATTTCGCAACGATCAGCAATATGGCGTGAACGGCATCCCTGTAAACCCTCATGCCGATGATTTGGCCGAGTGACTCTTCAATGGGGTGCAGGCTCTTATAAAACTGGATTAATGGTTTTTTAGATTTCTGTTTTGAACATTATAGGTCCTTGTCTGTTTTTGCAAAGTCGTTTTTTTTCTTTTGAGAATTCCTGCTTCTCCGAAGTAGACAAATTAAAAAAACTTATGAACGATGCTTACTTTCCCTGTTATACATCCAATGACTTTGGAGACACTGTACTGATAATCTTTCGATCGTCGGGACAATGTTATTTGGATAAGGAGTTCAACGGAACAGAAAAAAATTACATACTATTCTAATCAATAAAATTCATTGGAGTTATGTTTGATGACAGGAAATATCGCAAATGAGGGAAAATACAAATTTACCTGGGATTTTATCGGCGACATCAAATCGGGAAGACCGAACCTTGGTTTTACTACCCGGCTTGAAGTCTATCGCCTGATGCAGTACACGCTCCGGGACGCACTTGAACAGGAAGTCGGTACAAAAACAGCCGATCGGATCTTCTATAATGCTGGTAAACTGGCAGGAACGGAATTTTACCGGATGGTCATTGTGGATGCACCGGATCTCAACACGTTTGTAAAAAAATGCCAGGACTCCCTGCAGGCAATGGGGATAGGAATTCTCCGGATAGAGAAATCAGATCTGGAGAATTTTTCATTCGTACTGACGGTAAGTGAGGATCTTGACTGTTCCGGGCTCCCTGATATCGGGTTTGCTGTATGTACCTATGATGAAGGATTTATTGCCGGGCTTCTTGAGGCTTTCAGCGGTAAAAAGTTCCATGTTGTCGAAGTTGACTGCTGGTGTACTGGTGATCGTACCTGCCGGTTCACGGCAGATCTTATCAGGTAATGATATAAAAATGGTGACAAAACTAAACAGCTTAATGTATTATGCACAAATAAAGATCTTTTCATGCCCGGTTCTGATGAAGAGGTAGCAGCGGTTCTTAAGACCATACAAAACGCTCTGGCAATGGGCAGCGCTGATACTGCCAAACTACCGATAAGTGACCAGAACCGGCTAACACTGGAGGCACTGCTATCCGATTTTGCATTGCTGGACTCTTTTTCATTCCACCTCTCGAACGGGAACCTCTCACCGGAGTTCAGGATGCGGGGGAAGATGGCCGGTAATTTAAAAGCACTTCAGGCAAATATGCGTCATATAACCTGGCAGGCCAAGCAGATTGAAAAGGGGGATTTTAGCCAGCGCATCAGTTTCCTTGGCGATTTTTCCGTTGTATTCAACTCCATGGTTGAACGCCTTGAGCATGCACGGACTGAACGAGAGGTCCATGAACAGATTCTTGCACATAAGAATCGTGAACTGACAGACGAAATAGAAGAGCGCAAACGATTAGCCGAGCATCTTTTTGTATCCCTTGAAGATCTCAAAAGAAGTGAAGAGCGATACCGTGCAATTGCTGAATTCTCGGACCATGGCATTTTTATTATAACACAGGAGTATTCGGTTGTTTATGGAAACCAGGCAGCGTCCCGTTTCATGAAATTTATCCCGACAAAAATGTTAGTGCAATCCGTGGATGATATTATCCCCTCTCTGTTGGCAGACAGGCTCCGTAACTTATTGGAACTGGTTTTTTCCACCGGCAAGGGTTTGACCAGTACGATCGAAACCCCCGGTAAGGGCTCTTTTCAGTGGCTCGAAACCACAATAATTCCTCTTATTGCGCAGGATACTTTACCAAATGAGGTAATGGTGCTTACCCATGATATCACCGAACGGGTGATGATGGAAAAAGAGCTGGAAAAAGAGGGCATCATACAGATTGAGAAAAATATGGAGCAGTTCCAGGTACTGAATGATCAGATCAGAAATCCCCTGCAGGTAATCCTTGGCCTGACCTCTTTAGAGGGGGGTCCGTTCACCGATAAGATAACCAGAGAGATTGAGACTATCGATTCCCTTGTTGTACAACTCGATAAAGGATGGGTTGAATCTGAAAAGGTACGGAAGTTTCTCTTAACTCACTATCGGCACGGTGGATCTCTGGATAATGATCTCAGTTCATGAGAAAAATTCAACGAGCCTTTGTGCTTATCGTCTGGAAATGGCTCCCGTATTTCGATAATGCCAGATTCTGTAAACGACAGCTTATAAAAAATGTATTTCCTCTCCTGAAAAGAAAGTGCAGTATATCAGTTGCGACCTGATGTCAAAGGAATATTCTGATGATGAGGCGATGAGGGATTTTTTTCATTCATCCCGGTTATGGGATTTGCCAGAAAAGGGGACCGCAATAATTCCGTCACACCCCTTCAAGGATCCCGGGTTGTGGAGTAGTGCTGCTGTAAATTTTTAGAACTCCCGCATGATCTTGATTGCGCAGAACTCGCCACACATCGTGCATTCGGCATCGCCATCGGATAATTCCCTGGCCCGGTCAGGATCCATAGAACAGCTGATCTGGCCTTCGCGGTCAAGAGCTGCTCTCAGCTGCGCAATCTTTGTGTCCTCCGCTTCTCTGCCATACTTCACTGTGTCTCCGATGTGAGCAGCGATCCGAAACGCAATCAGTCCCTCTTTTACTGCAGCAGGACCCGGTAGACCGAGATGCTCGGCAGGGGTGATGTAACAGAGATAGTCTGCCCCGGCAGCGCTCGCAATACTGGCTCCGGCAGCTCCGGCAATATGATCGTAACCTACTGCAACATCGGTGGGCAGCGGTCCGGCAACAAAGAGCGGGAATGCGGATTTCTTCTTGTAATACTTCACCATCGGTGCGATCCGATCGCTTCGGATATGTCCGCCCGCTCCCTCGATGATCACCTGAACACCGGCAGCACGGGCACGGTGTGCGAGCTCGACATTCTGCCGGATCTCGGCAATCTGCATACGATCCCTTCGATCATGGATGCACCCGCTCCGGGCGGTGTTGCCCAGCGAGAGTACGATATCATGCTTCCTGCAGAGGGAGAGTACTTCATCGAAATGTTCGATGAACGGATTCTCGCACTGGTTCATCAGCATGAACGCACTGGTTATAGAGCCACCTTTTGAGACCATGCCAAGCAGCCGTTTCCTCTTCTTAAGTTCGTAAAGCATCTCGAGGCTGACGCCATGGATAACCATTGAGCTGATGTTTTGTTCCACCTGCATTCTGAACGTGTCCATGATGTCGTCTGCGGTCATCCGCTTCAGGCCATTTTCTACTACAGACTGGTATATGGGAACCGTGGTGATGGGAAGTGTGGTGTGGGAAAAGATCTCCTTTCGTATCGCGTTAATATCCCCGCCCATTGAGAGATCGCTGATGGTGTCAGCCCCGAATTTTTCAGCAATGGTGGCTTTTTGTATCTCGTCATCCAGGCAAACCTTGGTTGATGAGGTGCCGAGATTGACATTGACTTTGGTAGACAGGCCTTTTCCTATCCCGGTATACCGCTTGCCGCGTTGCATGATCACCGCACTTCCGGCTGCTATTCCTTCGCGGAGTGTTTCAGGTGTGATTCCTTCATTACGGGCAACGACCTGCATTTGCGGTGTGATTGTCCCGTCCTGTGCCTGCTCTGCCAGTGTGCGCATATTTTTTCGTGTGCTGACGATTCCCCATGCCTGTTTGGTGTTTTGAGGATAAATTCATGACTTTTTCATTTTAAACTGCCGGTGAGTTTATGATATGAGTGGTGCCTGTTAACAGTAGATCAGAAAGTAACTTCACTCCAGAAAAGTCTCCGTCGCAGGTTAAATTCTGATCATGAAACATAATACTATTCAGAATTGATGGAGCAAATTGAAAGGAATAATACTGTTATCGCAGATCAGTCCAAACGCGCAACCTTCATCTTGCATAGTCCCATAGGTAATATTACTGATATTTTCCCGGGGAATCATTTTGGATCGCAACGAATTCCAGACACGGCTTGAGATGATCGATGTCCTGTTAAAAGAACAGGGCTGGATCGTATCTGATCGTTCCCGTGTCCTGACGGAAGTCGATACCAAGCAGTCTGATTTCGTCCGGAAAGGTTACAAGACCGTTTCTGATACCCTGAAAAACGATATGGAGAGCAAGTACGTCGATTACCTGCTGCTCGACAGTTTTGGCGCGCCGCTTGCGATTGTGGAAGCAAAACGGACATCCAAGGATCCGCATCTCGGGCAGAAACAGGCCGAGATGTATGCGGACGATATCAAACGCCAGACCGGTAAAGACGTATTCATCTTTCTCTCGAACGGGTACCAGATCATTTTCTGGGACCGGGAGCGGTACAGCCCCCGGGATGTGAAAGGGTTCTATACGCAGGGAGATCTGGAGCGGCTCCGGTTCCAGAAAACGCAGGATGCCACGTCCCCGGTTGAAGTGGATACTACTATTGTTGACCGGGCAAAAGGGATCGAGTGCGTGAAAAGGGTGGTGGAGCATATCCAGCGAGGACAGCGAAAGGGGCTTATTGTCATGGCTACAGGTACCGGGAAGACCCGGGTGGCGATGGCGATTATCAAGATCCTTATGGATAAGGGACTTGTGCAGAAAGTGCTCTTCCTTGCGGATCGCCGGGCACTGCGAGACCAGGCATGCACCAAAGGATACAAACCGTTTTTCCCGGAAGAATCGAAGGGTAAGATCTTTGCCGGGAAGTACGACAAAAGCAAGCGGTTGTACGTTTCTACGATCCAAACGTTCCAGGAGATTTATCTCGATAAGGACAAGAACGGGCAGTTCCGGCTCTCCCCGGGAGAGTTCGACCTGATCATCTCCGACGAAGCGCACCGCTCGATCTACAACAAGTGGAAGGACGTGTTCACGTACTTTGACGCGATCCAGATCGGCCTTACTGCCACGCCATCGGATATCATTGACCGGGACACACTCAACTTCTTCAATTGCCATGACGGTGCACCCACCGCATTGTACTCCTACGATGATGCGGTGGCAGACGGGGTGCTGGTCGATTTCCGGAAGAGTATCCTTGGCGCCCAGACCCATTTCCAAATTTCAGGAGTGCGGCGGGAGGATCTGACGGAAGGTGAGCGGGCAAAACTGCTGGAGCAGGGAATCGACCCGGACGAGATTGATTTTGAAGGTACGGAACTGGAGAAGAAGATCGCAGTGAAAGGGACCTCGAAAGCGATCGTCCGCGAGTTCATGGAAAATGCCCTCATGGACCAGACCGGAACGCTACCGGCGAAATCGATCATCTTTGCGATCTCGAAGAAACACGCATATCGCATTCAGGAAGCGTTCGATGCACTCTATCCCGAATACAAAGGTATGCTCGCACGAACCATCGTATCGGAAGACTCCCGGGCGGATGAGTTGATCAAAGCGTTCGAGAAGGAATCAATGCCCCGGGTGGCAATCTCGGTGGACATGCTGGATACCGGTATCGATGTCCCAGAAGTATGCAACCTTGTCTTTGCAAAACCGGTCTTCTCGAAGATCAAGTTCTGGCAGATGCTCGGTCGGGGGACCCGGGCAAACAGCGCGTGCGAACATATGACGTGGCTGCCCGAGGGTAAGAAGGAGTATTTCCAGGTCTTTGATTTCTGGAACAACTTCGAGTACTGGCAGATGAACCCGGACGGGGTGAAGAACGAATCACCGGATGCGATCACGAACCGGATCTTCCTCTCCCGGATCAAGCAGCTCACGTTCCTCCGGGACCACGGTGACGAGGTGCGAGCGGAGCAGGTAAAGGAGCAAATCCTCTCCGGTATCCGCTCGCTGCCCCCGGAATCTGTGAGCGTCCGGGATAACAAGCCAGCAATTGAAAAAGCCCTCTCCCCGCATCTCTGGGACAACGTAGCCATCGATCCGCTCCAGTTCCTGACGCAAAAGATCATGCCCCTGATGCGGTACCAGAAGGATGTGAACCTGAACGCTGCGATCTTCACGCTGCGCTGCGAGCAGCTTAAGCATGCTATCCTCCGCAACGATTCCGTTGAGATCGAGCGGCAGAAGAAACTGATTGCCCAGATGGTAGAGTGCCTGCCACTCACGATCGACAAAGTAAAGGAACGCGAAGCGCTCATCCATGAGGTGCTCTCCAAGTCCTTCTGGCAGTCCGTATCTTACGAGGCTGCTGAGCGGATGCTTGCCGGACTCGCGCCGCTTATGCCCTCCATGACAAAGGAACCCCAGAAGACCATTGTCATTGATATGGGGGACAACATTGAGATGCGGGAACTCATCCAGATGCTGGGAGAAAAGGAACAGACCTACATCACGAAATACCGGGAGAATGTTGAAGAACGGATCAAAAAACTTGCAGCAGACAGTCCCGTGATCCAGAAGATCGCCCGCGACGAAGTGCTCTCTGAAGCAGACCTCCGGCAGCTTGAAGCAACCATCTTCGGCCCCGATCTCGCGAAGAACACGGCGGAACTCGGTAAGGCTGTTACGAGCACGGAGAGCATCCTTGTCTCGTTCATCAAGCGGGTGCTTGGGATGTACGGCGAGCCTAATCCGGCGGACCGGATAAAGGATGCGTTCCGGACGTACATGATTGAGAATAACAAGCACTATTCGGCTGACCAGCTCAACTTTATCCGCATGATCGAGTCGGTCTTTTCACAAAAGAAGCATATCATATACACCGACTTCTGGGAGCCGCCGTTCACCAATCTCGCAAATGCCCCGGATCCGATGTTTTCTACTGATGAACTGGATTCGTTTGTGAGGATTTGTTCGCGGGTTGAGCGGGAACTTTCGGCTGTTGGGGTGGCTTAAATGGGGGAGAGGGAGCTGCCGGAGGGGTGGAAACTTGTTTCTTTGGGTGATGAAAATTTTTTTAAAAGATATGGTGGATCAACTCCGAGTAAAAGTCAAAGCGAATATTGGAATAACGGAGTAATTCCTTGGCTCTCAAACACGGAATTAAAAGGAAATGCAGTTAATTTTGTTTCTTCAACTTGTGAGAAAATTACTCAAAAAGGATTGGATAATTGTTCGGCGTCCTTATTACCTAAAAATTGTGTTTTGCTAACTTGCACTGCGTCTATTGGAAAGGTCGGCATTAATGAAATTGAATTAGCTACCAACCAACAATTTAATTCGTTCCAGTGTTCTGAAGAGGTTCTTCCAAAATATTTAGCATTTTTTTTGCTGACTCAAAAAAACAATTTGACAAAATTAGGTGGATCGACCTCTTTCTGTCATATCAACACAAAAAATCTGGGTACTTTAAAAATCCCCCTTCCCCCGCTCCCTGTCCAGCGCCAGATCGTTGCCGTTCTCGAACAAGTGGAAGCGGTGAAACGGCAGCGGAAAGAGGCGGACGCATTGACGGTGGCGTTGTTGCAGAGCGTATTCCGGGAGATGTTCGGGGATCCGGTGAGGAATGAAAAGGGGTGGCCTCTAAAAAATATCAAAGAGTTTTCTGCACCTAATAAAAACGCAATAAAGGCCGGACCTTTTGGCTCATCGCTGAAAAAAGAGTGCTATACAAAAACCGGATTCAAAATATATGGGCAGGAACAAGTCATCAAAGACGATTTACAATTTGGAGATTATTACATTTCTCATGAGAAATATCAAGAACTAATTAATTATAGTGTTCAAGCAGGCGATATTCTCATAAGTCTTGTTGGAAGTTATGGGAAAATAAGCATAGTGCCAGAATCATTCGAACAAGGGATCATTAATCCCCGTCTGATGAAAATTTCATTAAATCAAGAATATGTATTGCCGATTTTTTTCAAACAACTTTTCCTTACGGAAGGAATATTGAACCAAATTGAAGGATTATCACACGGTGGAACGATGGATATTATCAATGTGGGAATTGTAAAACAGCTAAAGTTCCTCGTCCCTCCGCTATCCCTCCAACAGCAGTTCGCCCGTATCGTGGAGAGTGTGGAGCGGATTCGCGATCAGCAAGTGGCATCTGGCCGGCAAATCGAGGGGTTGTGCGAGGGGCTGATGCAGAGGGCGTTTGCTGGGGAACTGGTGGCGTGATTTTTATTATTCAAAAATAGGCTTAGACCACCAGGTTGACAACTCATCGAGATATTTTCTAGGGTATTGCTCCTCCCATTGCTCCTTTAAAATGTAAGGATCTGTCTCGATAAGATAGAAAATAATCAAAATTTCTGGCTGCGTAGCAAGAGGATTCAATGCTAACATATTGCTTCGCTCTTTTCGGATAAATGCAATTTTGGATTCATATTTTTTAATGAAACCCTCAATTGTTCTTTTGAACGAGTCTGTGGAATCAAATTCCAATAGATTCCTTAAAAATTTAAGATTTTCAATTGAATACCTTGGATCGTACTTTACTCTGAATAATTTGATATACGGTCTCTCTAAACAATGTAAGATAAACTCTGGAGTCAACTCCCGAGAATTTTTAACCCCCTCATTTATTTTTGAAAAATTGTTGTCAGCTATTTCGAGCAATCCACCTAAGCAATGTAATTGGCGTTTTATTTGAGGATCTACTATGTTTTCTGGCTTGTATCCGATGTCATGGTAAATATCCGCCCAGACATTTTCACAGAGTGTTCTAATCTGGATTTCAACTCCAAAATTTTTAAATTTTTCAAAGATTTCTTCTTTTACGTATTCCTTTTTCAATTTTGCGTCTTTATGAATCGATTTATACCCTTGCACGTTATAGTCTAACTTGTCTGAAAGATCTTCTTTTTTTCCGGAAAAATACTCATCAATTATTTTGCATGCTTCAATTTCATCTTCTTTGAATCTACAAATTATTCGCGCTCCACATTTATCCGTCATTTGTTCATAGGTGTAATCACTATGTTCGTGTTGTTTTAGAATGAGTTTTTTAATTAATGAACAATCGTCTTTTAATCGTGTTTCAATCGTGACGGGGAGCCCGCGCTCATCAAAAATATCTCTCAAAAATTTTTTGATAAATTCTTCCAATTCTTTATAGTGAGGTTTTTCTAATTCCCATTTTTCAAGATCTTCTTCGAAGGTCATATTTCCACATTATTCTTCTTCTGAAGTATCAGCCTTAACGGTCCTTTTTCTCGTCATTTTTAATGGCATCTTACTAATTTTCGATTTTACCATTAATTTTGTGCCAGTCTCATCACTGCTTTCAATAATAACTTCTGACGCAAAATTCGCACTTGCACCCACAAGGGTGACTCCATTTTCAAATAATACTTTCATCTTTTCTACTTGTTTTTTGACATGCTCAGTATCTTTAGGGAAACCATTTAATTCGATATTTTTTGTTTTAAACTGATTCTCCAATTCCGTCGCCATCTTTTTGTCAGCTGGGAAATAGGTTTGAATAAAGGTTTTTGGTTCGATGGTGGTTTTTTGACTTAATAGGTATGAATACAAATGGTCGCGATAGAGCACTTGTTCTCTTGGATCTTCTATGTGCGTACTTATGAAATCAAATGCAGCGTTGTAAAATTCCTGCGTCTGAAATTTTGGATCATGCGTATATTGACAACCTAAAAATTTTTTCAAATAATAATCCGCACTTTTACGCTCCAGGTTTTGAGTATCGCACAAATATGATTTTATATCAGGTTCTGTTGGAGAGGTTGGCTTTTTCGGCTCTTTATAAAAAATGCCTACTTTTAGAACATTTGTTTTGTGTAATCTAACTATATTTTCAACGATTTTAATATCAAATCTAATTAGTTACTATCCACATACAGCACACTTCGTATATTCTCTCATCAATTTTTGCCCGGTTTTATGAAATAAGGCGAACAAACCGGCAGATCGATATACTATGAGAGATTTATATTG
>Ga0194039_1001689_pt1 | contig 11631 bp, 7 predicted proteins | sample JunL228m_MetaG_FD_148679 | JGI IMG/M metagenome (GOLD analysis project Ga0194039, IMG submission 148679) | Anoxic zone freshwater microbial communities from boreal shield lake in IISD Experimental Lakes Area, Ontario, Canada - Jun2016-L227-8m | ecosystem: Environmental > Aquatic > Freshwater >...
TTTTTTTTATTATACTGTTCAACTCAGCGTTCAAGGTGTTCAATCTTAGCGTTTTGACTGTTCAATATCGGCGGTCAAGCTGTTCAAGATCAAACGGTCAGACTGTTCATTTGAAACGTTCTATACACTATCCAAAAATACCCGGTTATAATGAGCGGCCCGGTCGCGACCATTGGATTCCTCTTGATAAATTGCAAAAAGATCGTAAACGGGATCGAACCATTCGTATATGTGCAAAAACAATACAGATGTTCAACACTCACGGCGGGATATTGAAAAAAATGGATCCTGAAGATTCGGAATATTTGAAGGGGTTGCTTTCCTAAATTGGAATGTCGGATGCCTATTATTTCAGTGTGATGATCTTTTTCTTGCCGAAATCAGCCGCAAAAATATACAACGCGTCTTGGCATGCTCTCTCTTCCCCGCCAAGACATTGATCTGATACCGCTTCAGCGCCGATCCAAAAATGAGGCCCATCTTTTTTCTTTCTGCCTAGATCATTAGCGATTTCAAAAAAAATTAATGCTGGATGGGAATGTGGTATCACTTCCCTACCCCCACATTCTTTCATGGCATCCGTGAGCACGGAAAACGCGTAATCACGGTCTTCATGAAAAATAGGAAGATACATGTCCTGATTACCATTATTGATGAATAGAAGGCCAATCCCCATAAAAAACCTTACAGGAGTTATTTTCCTAAGAACTAAACCCTTCTGAAGTAATTCTTCTCTTCCCATGTCTATCAACCCCGCCCACTCCCGCCCCGTCATCGTAAAAGTTAGCCGGTATCCCTTGCCAACCCACCCTTTGTGGACCCTATTTTTCAGCGCACTTGAATTTTTGGCTGGTACCGACAGCTGCTTTGCCCCGCCAGATTCCACCCATCCGGTACCACGGATACCAAGCGTCTCGGCACTGGATAAGTGAGGGTAAATCGCGAGGTTCAACATCTGACCCAGGTTTGCTCAAATTAGTACTGGTTTCCTGCGGGCGTTTCTACGGCAATCTCAAAATCGGGTAAAATAACTCAATATACGCCCGAATTATCGAAACGATACCCCAACGGGGGTATACACACCCCACCCCAACCCGTAAAATCCATCCTCGTTCGTTTAAATCGCCCGCATTTGGCCCCGATTGGGTTTGGTGCAGGATAAGCCTAATTTAGGGGAATTTCGTCAGAATATACCGTTATTTGGCGTTTATTGGGGTATTACCATTTTCCCGCATTCCTCAAAAACCACTATTTTGGATTTGGAATGATGCTTTTTTTGGCTTTTTACGGCAGTAAAGTCAATTGGTTTTCAGGCCGGGTACCCACAAGAAGGTAGACGATGACAAAACATAACGCGATGAGGTCCTTCAGGGTGATACCCGTCTGGTTCGGTTCATCCCCACAAAAGTGGGGAACTCTTTGATACCACGTCAAACGCAATCACGGCTTCCGGTTCATCCCCACGCGAGTGGGGAACTCGTTGTCGGCCTGTGGGAATACTTCCACGATAACCGGTTCATCCCCACGCGAGTGGGGAACTCCTCACTTCTCTGGCAGACCACTCTATGTCGCGCGGTTCATCCCCACTCGCGTGGGGAACTCGTGGCGGTCGCCACTGTTGCCGGCATTGCTGGCGGTTCATCCCCACCAGAGTGGGGAACACCTTTTTACATCTCATTGCCCGCGTTAATAATTCCGTTCATTTTCAAGTGCGAAAAATCCGCAGAGAGAGGGAGCCGCATGAAACCTTAGCAAATTAAATCCCCACACGCATGGGGAACTCAAACCATGTCCTGTCTGCAACGTGGCATACATCGGTTCATCCCCACGCGAGTGGGGAACTCTGCCGGTCCCGGTCTTCGTTCATCATGGTGATCGGTTCATCCCCACTCGCGTGGGGAACTCCCTGCGTTGAACGGGTGTGGTTTGCCATCTTCCGGTTCATCCCCACTCACGTGGGGAACTCAGTTCGCCAAGGATTGCATTCTCTTCCATGTCCGGTTCATCCCCACGCAAGTGGGAAACTCCCTCCAACGAGGTTCTCTACATGGATAACATACGGTTCATCCCCACATGAGTGGGGAACTCAGTAAATGAAGGTGAGGGTTCGATCCTCATACCGGTTCATCCCCACGCGAGTGGGGAACTCTTCCAACTCGTGTTGTAACCAGTCCGGTTATACGGTTCATCCCCACACGAGTGGGGAACTCCTCTGCCTTTACGATTCGGATAGGCCCGCCGTCCGGTTCATCCCCACGTGAGTGGGGAACTCACAGTCCCGAACAGCCCTTGTGTCCAGTTCACCGGTTCATCCCCACGCGAGTGGGGAACTCCTATTGGCCTTGATGTTGATGCCGTCAACCCACGGTTCATCCCCACACGAATGGGGAACTCACATTCCTGTACCGAACCCCGAAGGGTAACTACGGTTCATCCCCACTCGCGTGGGGAACTCTGATAGTTTCCCCTTCTGGACGTTGACTTTTACGGTTCATCCCCACCAGAATGGGGAACTCGGGGTCGCCGCAATTTTTGCCAGCATTGCAAGAGATTCATACCCAGACGAGTGGGAACCACTATTTTATATCGCATTGCCTACGTTAATAATTCCGTTCATTTTCAAGTGCTGGAAAACGCAGAGAGGGGGAACATCAAACCTCAACACAGTAAATCCCCACGTGTGTGGGGAACTCTCATCCCTTGCGAATTGTTCAATTTCTTCTTTCGGTTCATCCCCACCAGAGTGGGGAACTCCGGTCGCCGATGGCAAACATCCCCTTGGTCTGCGGTTCATCCCCACTCGGGTGGGGAACTCACGGTGGTTTCGGTGCAGTTGGTTTCATTTTTCGGTTCATCCCCACGCGAGTGGGGAACTCGTAGACGCATTAATGAATTGCACTGTAGAATCCGGTTCATCCCCACATGAGTGGGGAACTCGTGGCGGTCGCCACTGTTGCCGGCATTGCTGGCGGTTCATCCCCACCAGAGTGGGGAACTCTCATATGACTACTACGACATTGCAGCCCAGGACGGTTCATCCCCACTCGCATGGGAACACCATTTTACATCTCATTGCCTGCGTTAATAATTCCGTTCATTTTCAAGTGCGGGAAATCCGCAGATAGGGGGAGCATGAAACCTTAGCAAAGTAAATCCCCACTCGCGTGGGGAACTCACCTGATTCGGAAGAACCACGGTGTATTCAATCGGTTCATCCCCACGCGAGTGGGGAACTCTCACGCTTCAGGATTACCCAGGCGTCATACTCCGGTTCATCCCCACGCGAGTGGGGAACTCACCTGGTTCGGCAGGACGATCGTGTACTCGATCGGTTCATCCCCATAAGGATGGGGAACCCGGGAAATCCCCTTATCGGATAGGACGAATCATCATCAACCCACAGCCAAATCCTTTTGCAGGACCTATTCCATGGAAGAGTGTCTTAATAAAAGTCTCCGGATCGGTTACGGTAAGTAGTCCCGTAAATTCGATTGTGCTTAGGGTAACGGTGTGTTTTCCCTTAGGCTTGATAAACCGGTGCTGATAATAACCGTCTGCCCGGACTTCTCCCTCCCGAATGGAAAAGCCATTGTTCTCTCCTTTCATCGCTAGCCAGACAAACCCCGCCTGCTGCATAATTTCTGCTTCAGGGGGAAGAGCCTCATTTCGTAAATTCAAGAGGGTTTTTGCCTCCATAACTACATCGTGACGGTGTTGTTTTCTTTTTCCATCTGGATCAGGTTTTTCGTCTCGTTTTGAACGGATTGGATTAGCCCGGAGCATGAACGATAACATTTGGTCTTTTTTTATTACCGGCGAGTAGGTTTTTGTCTCAACCTGCCACACTCCATGTCGGTCATTGGGCACCCGTTCAGATACACAATAAAATGCCGGTAAACCCCGAATTAGATCCTGCCGATAAATAAAATCACGATTCCTCCCGGGATCGTCGGCGAAAAGATCCCAGACGAGCGAATGGAGCTTATATGATCCCCCGATGTAATTCCAGAAATCCTTCCCAAACGATGCGTCATTCCGAAGTTTAATCCTGCTGATAAACATAAATCAGCCACCTGCAGGTTTTTTAATCATTGCATAATGTTCTGTGCGGCTCCCAAACTGCCAACGCCTCCTGCTCAGCGGCTCGTCCCGGCGCTGGATGGTTTGTTCGCGGGCAAATCCCGCGTCGTCATCGCCCTCCCAGAATATCCTGATATCACGGTCATACTCCAACCCGGTAAGGAACAACCCGTCATGAAATTGCACTGATGAAAAGACATTAGAAATGGTGTCGGCAAGGACAACCTGCGGTTCTAGGGGAAGAGATGGGGGACAGGATTTCCGTCCGAGGTAGAGATTGAATGTGGGTTTTTCCAGGTGTCCTTTCAGAATGGTGAGCGGATAAGGCGGAGAGGCGGTACGGCACCATAAACAGACGGAGTAGACCGCATCACATCGATAATCGCGTTCAGAGATAATTGCTTTATCAATTGGCACTGATAACTCTGCTTTTCTCGTAGGAAAAACAATTTCATTCCCATCTATTTTTTTTAAAGGAGGTACTTGAGCGGTATGAAAATCTCTCATAAGAATCCCCGTGGTTTCGATTCGGACTGCCATAAGATAACCGGCCGCCAGTTCGCTCAACCGTTCCTCCTCATCACGGCGGATCCCAATCGCTGCGGCAACCATCCCCATTATTGCAGATTTGGAGGGGTGATCAAAGGATGGACGAAAATCCCGGATGGCTATATCCCCCCAGGATGCCATCATACCGTAGATCCTGAATATGAGATATTCTTTCATGGTTTTGGGCAGCATAAATCCATTATATCATTCAATGAACCTGTACCGGTGTGAGCATTCATCTCCGCTTCATCTTCCCAGCACTTACCATATGCAGTATCCATATTTTTACGGGTTTCTTTCAGAACGGCTATCGCTGATCCGAGAAGATTTCGAGTATCGCGTTCTGCGGTTAGATACGCTACTGAAAGTGATCGTGGTTGTTGCGATCCTCTCTCTCCCAGGATATATGAAGCATAAGCTCGTGATGCGAAGGAGCTCTGCTTCCCGGTGGGAGCTACTTTCGTGGATGCTTCCACAAGAGCTTTGATAGCAGTGTTAGCGAGTTTATCGTCGCCTCCAAGATTTTTTTTCAAAAGCGTTTTATCGATGCACATGTAGGAATAGAAAAGACCCGAGGCGAACTCGGTCTCACCAAGGTGAGCAGCGCCGGTATCATCGCCACCCTTGTTCAGGTCATCGACGGCTGTAAAGTAGTCGTCCTCGACTGCGACTTCATGGACGGTAATGGCATGGGCGACCTGTACGGCCGCTTCAAAACTATACGTAGTCGCGTTGGCCAGCATCCGTCCAAACATCGCTACATCGACAGAAGTAAGATCTTCTTTTAATAAATCTCTCAGCTCCTGCACTTTCGGATCCCTTTTTTCCTTGATCAAAATTGCAATGAGAGCCTGGATTGCCGATATTTCATTATTTGAATAGAATACCAGTTGTTCTCCTCTCAATGTGTCTCCATCGATATTGCTCTTTTTCTCTTTCTTATTTTTCCCTTTTTCCCCGCTGTTTACTTCTTCCGTTGAACTCTCATCTGCTTTTTTATTCTTATCCTGCGGCGGTTTATCAACAAACACAGATGCAATGCTGAATGCCCATTTTTTTGCGTCTTTCTCGGGAATCGTAGTGGTTTGTTTTGCTTCAGGAATGTTTCCTTTCAACAATTCCGTCAGGGGGAGTCCGCAAGTAAGGGCCTCCTTGACCGTTGCACCCATTTCCTTGGTACGGATACCGATATGCCCTTCTAGGTTCTTTTGAAAAATATCCGAGGTTCGCCAGGCCCTCTTCAGGCTCTGCGATGAAATACGTAACCGCTGTGTCCCACCCATCACCGCTGTTTTGGGTCGGCCAAGGTCATCCCGGTTGAGGTTCGAAGGGGGATATGATACAAGCATATGTAACTGGATAAATTCACTCATGGTAATTTCACTCCTTGTTTCTCTTCTCTTTGAGCATTTCATCTCTTGGAGCATTTTCATAGTAGGCATAAGCCCATTCTTTCTTCGTCCGTTCATTCCACCAGTAGATTCCATTAGCCAAGGATGGGATGTCCATTGTGTCTCCAAGCAGGTGAACGATTCTGATCATCATCTCGTAGAGTTTGTTTCGGTCGTCAATAACAAGCAGACGTCTGAAGCGGAGACTGCTGACCTTTGCCTTTTTCGCGTTGGAAGATCCAGGATTCGCCATCTGGATTGGAAACGAGCCGGGTACATAGGATTTTATAGGTATATGCGATAGAACACCGGCAATAAGGGCAAGATCACCATCTTTCACAGTTCCGAGTTTCCAAAGATCCATTCTCAGGCGATGAAAGGCAGATGTGAAAGCCACGTTCAGTGGGGAATGGCACCGCCGCAATTCTGCTCGGTCGCCGTGTGCGATATCGAGCGCTCTCCACCACTCCAATAAGACCTCGGTGGCCTCTGAATTAGTAGTAAATGTCAGGTACTTTTTTTTCTCCATGATATTACCTCACTTTTGTTCCCCCTCCGTTTTTTTCAGATCCAGCAATTGAATGATCAATTTGTTATACGGGGAACAATATCGCATTAAATCCCGGTGGCCAGTAGCAATCCGCTCCGGGTCCGCAACCGATATCAGATTTGATTGAGAATAACGATCAAATAGAATTTCCCCCTCATTTGACAATATTCCAAGCCAGCGTAGTTTCAGTGGTGTGGTTTCCTGCCTGGTTTCCAGAGTGGTTTTAAGTTCGTTCATTACTTGGTAGAATGACGATTCAGTATTTTGCCAGAATTGGGAATCAACTGACCATAAGTCCCCTGAAATTTTTGCTTTGGGATCAAAAAGTGCTTTTTTGATACATTTACGGACGTTAGACGCGATTAACCTTGCCGTTTTTACCATTCTCCCAACAATAGCCTCGTATTCTGGTCTAATCCCTGGATCAATATGAATCAGCGGCATTGTTCCTTCATACCAACCCATGGCAGTATTTTGATTCGTATGATAGCCAAATGTCCAGAGCCGGTATGGTATTCGGTTATTTTCAGGTAATTTATCCTGACGTTCGTTCCAGAATGTATGGACAACGACCGCCGGTTCGGTTCTGGATTTATTCTCAAAGCTATTCTGGACCAGTCCCGTCCAGTTCCGGTAAGAAATATCTCCAGGTCGCATCAGTTTCGGCCAACGCGTTTCAGTCTCCTCATCCACGGAATAAGGTGTCAGGACATGATGCCAATCGCGGTAATTGTTACCATGACCTTTGTCCAAATATTTTGTCAAATATTGGGTTGAGAGGTCCCCACACAAATCACAGGGCGATTGTTTTTCGCTACTCTCATACACGAGTCGGATTCTCCTTGGCATACCCCAGAACATCTGCACAGGATTGACATGCTGCGAAGTTGTTTCCTGCCCCTTCTTTTCCGGTCCCTTCGGTTCGCTGGTGCGTGTAGGCCCCATCCAGGGGAAAAGATCCGGGAGGGACATTTTTCCTGAGTTTCCATAGGTCGAAAATGTTTCTGCATTCAGTACGTTAAGCCAGACTGTTTCCCACAATGTTCTGCCAACAACAACAGTAGTGAGCGGGCCACCACCCCGGACCGAAGTGCGGTGCCCTCTTCCACCTAAAGGGGCGTTTGTCTGTAATGTGAACAGGGCCATCGCACAGCACCGAAGGCAGATCTGTTTTACCGTGCCCGCCTTTTGAAAATGATCCGTGTTATCCTCAATTGTCTTTTCCCCTGGCATCTCCATGAGGAGCTGATCGATCTGGTTGGGTTTCCCCTCTTTTTCAGATAGATTGAGATCCTGCATAAATCTGGCCCCTTCCCCATCCAGATTGAAGGCGTCTGTATATCGCTCAAAAGAAGATTTCAGATCATTTGATGATGGCGGTTCGCTGAATTTTTTCCTCCATTCCCGGTCATTAATGGGCGGGCAGGTTGTTTGTACCAGCCCAATTAGAAATTGTATCAACGCACCGTTGAAATCAGGCCGTTGTGCATCAAGTGCGATAATAGGGTCATGTGTGTAATTGTCCACAAGCTCCGTCGGTCTGATTGATTCTCGCTCACCCGATTTTCTCATTACGGGGATCCAGGCTTCATGGACGAGATTGAACATATTGTCATCCTGAGCGTAGATTGGCGATTTTCAAAGAAATGCGCTTATAATTTGCAAAATTAAGTAAATCAAAGCAAAAATTGTTTAGCAACTCCATGATAGGTCATCACCTTTCGGAACCTTAAAATTATGCTTTTGTTAACCGGAGTCCCAATTTTTCGTCATATATTATTCCCACTTCGCTCTTGTCCTTGGCTAGTGCTTTCCCACGCCATTCATGGTTTACAAGGGTTAACGGTACAAGAATAATCCATTTGCCTTTATCTGGAAGGTTAGCTTTGAATCTCTTCAAGGTATCTCCCAGGTCTCCGGTATAGGGGTACTCCCCAGAAATTTTTCGATCGGGTATGCCAACCTGGCTGAGATCTTTTGCAAATTTCTCGTCCGATGAAAAGAAATGCAGGTTTGAATCTTCCCATTTAAGGAGCAATAGAGTGACCCGTACCTCCCCGAGACGGGTTGGAGAACCTTTATCCTCCAGCCATTGGTGTGGTGTGATTTTATAGCCTTCATTTAGTTTTAGAATATTATATTGGGCGGTGGCCTGATCTGCCATTTTTTTACCTTCGGATTTAATTTCATGGTCGTTAATGGACTCTGGGATCTCTCTTTGTGCAACCTCACCAAATGTACCTTCGATCAGTAAACGTGCATCATCTGGCATGGTAATTTTTTTCCTGGAGGTCAGGAGTCTGGCGGTGAGCCACAACTGCCCATGGTTCTTATACACATAAGCACCTCTTCGGAATACAGCTGTGTACCATTCATAGGGAGGGTTCTCCAAAAACCGGGGCATTATAACAACAAGTCTGGGTGTACCCCGGTCCCCGCGTTTATCCGGATCTTGATGCCGGTGAAGTCTGCCCGCACGTTGGATGATAAGATCCATAGGAGCAAGATCCGTAACCATAAAATCAAAATCCAGGTCAAGCGATTGCTCAACCACTTGTGTGGCGATAAGGATCTTTCCGCTACGAATCGCAAGGTCACTTTCTTTACCAAACGTACGCAACACTTCATTCTCAATATTGATGCGGTCTCCCATAGTAAACCGGGCATGAAACAGGAGCACATGCTCATTCCCAATCTTTTGTGAGAGATTTCGGTAAGCTTCGATTGCGTCGTCTACAGTATTCTTAACCCAGCAGGCACATCTCCCTTCCAAAATTACCTTTGACAAATAACTCATCACAAGAGCGTGGTCATCTGTGCATTCCACTTCTATGGTTCGATGGCTCTTTTCACATTTCTCTATCGAAAATTCTGCTGGTTTTTTTGCTTGGGATGTTACCTGGGTGACCATCGGATAATGGGATTGCTGTACCTCGTCACATGACAACCCTAATCCGGAAGAGTATGCGGATATCAGTGCCTGTCGTTGTGTACGAGGGAGCGTAGCTGAAAGGAGAATTGCACTGCCCCCCATTGCCGCATGAAATCTAAGCAGATTTTCAAGGATCCATTCTACATAGGCATCATAGGCATGAATTTCGTCAACAATCAGAACATTTCTTGACAACCCGATAAGGCGAAGAGACTGGTGACGGGAAGTGAGTACAGCCATTAATGCCTGATCAATCGTCCCTACGCCAATCTGTGCGAGTAGTGCTTTCTTTCTATTATCAGATAGCCACGTCGTACATTGGGCCGATGCACTCATCTCATCAGAAAATTCCTGTTCTGCCATTTTTGATTTAGAATATCCAATTGATTGCTGGAATTTTTCAGACAGGTGACGGGCGCCATGTGCAAGTACCAGTGATGGATGAGAGTCCGAAGAATAGAATTGATCATATGCCTTACCCATCCGATCATACATTGCATTCGCTGTTGCCATGGTCGGAAGCCCAAAATAAATCCCACCACCTAGTCCGCGTGCCATCATACGATGTGCCAGAACGAGCGCCGCTTCGGTCTTCCCACTTCCGGTTGCTTCTTCAAGAATGAATAACTGGGGTGTAGATGATATCTCACAGGTATCGGCAAAGGATTGAAGTGGGGTAGGGCTTGCATGTTCCGGAAACAGGGCATGCATTCCGGATTCTGGAGAGATCTTACAGGGAAGTATTCCAAACGAGTGGATTGCTTTTTGTGCTTTGGGAAGTGCATAATCATTCCAGTAAGTTTCAAGCGACATAGGAGTTGAGGAATATGAAAAGTATTCATTGTTTGAACCGATCCAGTCGCTTAAGACTGCAAGTCCCGCAAGTAACCAGGATGACTGAGTAAAATCTAAAAGATATTGTTCTGAAAACGCAAGATAATTCCGCAAATTACTTTTTAGAAAAAGTGTTTTGCATCCCTCCGCAAATTGAATCGCAGATTGTTGATTCTCATCCTCAAAAAGTGATGAAATTGGCAAATCTGGTTTTTTCGGGGGGGTCCCGTGATGACCAGTCACTGCTAAAAACAATGGGTTCCAAACGTCACTCCAGTCGGAACTATCATCCTGTGGGTTCAAACAGAACCATCTTTCTTTCCATATCATTTGCCAAATCACATTGTCAAATAGAAGTCGTCCCATATCGGTATGATGGACAGATGGAAGACCATACGAATATCCTTTCAATTCTTCTAAAATGTCTGGCCTGCGCTTTTGAAATCTATCTGAAAACTTTCCAATATCGTGAAGTGCCAGAAGGAATGTGATTATCCCAATAAACCAGCGTTCACGCCCTGGTTCATCCACAACAAACCCTTTCGGAATAATTTTCCGCAACAGGATGGGATCCTGTAATAAGATCTGCTGCCCTGCTGCTGCCACATCAAGGCAATGGTACGGAAGGAGGTGGTATGCATGTTGGGTTTTGCCATCTGTCATAGATGCGGCTTTTCCCCAATATTTGTAGTATGATATGTCGGCGGAATTCTCCGTGATAAATCACTGGTATGGTTATCTCTTTCAAACCGATTTAGCGATATGGGTTTGATGTTGGATGCCATTCACCCCGGGATCACCGGCATTTACGATGCAGATTCCGAGGTCGGTGTGGATAAATCTCCCTTGTTCGTTACACCGAAAGCTCTCGGCAATGAAGTGTTCCAAATTTGAATTAAATTAATGCCGGTGAGGGTGGTTGCAAATCCAGCGCCATTTAAGCCGCTGGCGTTCAGGTAAAGAAAACAGAATAAGGGAGGTGAAAACCTCCCGGCTCCCTCTATGCCCCGAAGGGCAATGACTACTCTGTTGCGAATCGGTATCAACTATGAAGGAATTGTCGCCCAGGAAAGATCAGATTGCACATAGTGTTATCAATGGGAATACGGCCCATTGTACAATAAACGGATTAAGATTGAATGAATAATCAAAATGATGCGAAAGATATTTTTTTACGAACATGGCCATCAATCGTCAAAGAATGTCGTCTTGTTTTAGGTTCTGAATTGCATTACCAGGCAATGATCTATCATTGCTTTCGGACCTATGGAAAAGTCCCAATTGAACAGATTGGT
>Ga0194039_1001697_pt1 | contig 11611 bp, 9 predicted proteins | sample JunL228m_MetaG_FD_148679 | JGI IMG/M metagenome (GOLD analysis project Ga0194039, IMG submission 148679) | Anoxic zone freshwater microbial communities from boreal shield lake in IISD Experimental Lakes Area, Ontario, Canada - Jun2016-L227-8m | ecosystem: Environmental > Aquatic > Freshwater >...
CACCCACTCCTACCCCGACGCCGACACCCACTCCTACCCCGACCCCGACGCCGACACCCACTCCGACACCGACACACAACCTGCGAATTGCTGCAGACTATGTCGTGTTGGAGCACGTCAGCAGGACAGAGTTTTCAGCTAATTTCACCGCAACGGTGTTGGAGCATACAGACGGTGACTCTCTGTCATTTGTGTGGTACTTCGACGGAGTGGCCTCTCCATCTACGCCTTTGCTCACGACCTATAAACTGCTGACATATGACACTGTTCACTCAGTGTCTGTGTTTGCAACGGATTCGGCTGGGCATACAGCCCAGGCAACGATCCCGGTCTTCAATGTACCGGGCCCAGGAGATCCACCTCCACCTCCACCTGGAGCGGCGCTTCAAAACGTCCTCCCCACGTGGGGATTCTGAAAGTTGACCGACTATCCGTGGGGGTTGCGCTTAGGCGCAGCCCCCACACCCCTATTTTTTTAAGAGGCTTCTCTTGAGCATAAGAAATTTATACTCAAAGGTTACAACTAAAAAGAATTTAAAATGCAGTAGAAAGCTGTAAGAAGAGGAAAAAATGAAGAATTTGTTTAAGCTGACGAAGAAGAAGATTATTGGGGCACTAGCTGTCCTAGCTATTTGTGTACCTGCAGTGACTATATTTGCACTGTCGGACCTACACCCCGTTCTCGATTCACAGGATCTCTACAAAATAGCTAATCGAACTAACTCAGCTACATGGGGTACATCTGCGACTGCTGACCCAGGCCAAACCCTGTCCTTTCTAGTACACATTCACAACAATGTATTAGAAACGACTGCTAACAATATCAGAGTCCAAGCTGTTATCTCCTCAGGAGAAGTTACAAGCTACACTTCTACGGCTCATGTCCAGGCTGACAACGCCTCTCCTATATCAGGAACAACTTCATATACATTCTCTAGCCCTGCAACCTTGGAATATATTCCAGGATCTACAGTACTCTACAACCATTTCAACCAAGTGGAAAAGAACCTACCTGATGGTATTACTACTGGTGGAGTTAACCTTGGTTTAAACCTTCAAGGATGTTGGGAGTACGAGAAATGGGTCATATTCCAGGCTAAAGTAGTAGCTGAACCAGTCAATCCAACTCTATATTTCTGTAGCACTGAGTCGGGTTGTTCTAGTACTCAGAATTACAAAACAACTGAATCATGTTCTACTGCTGTCGGCAAACCTTGCTATACATCAGATAGTTCATGTAAAGCCACCGCAGGGACTTATTGTCCTTTACCACCAAGGAAACATAATCTAGAAGTTATTAAGTTTAATGACGAAAATGATAACGGTACTCTTGACACTGGAGAGCCATATCTAGCGGGTTGGTCATTCAAAGTTACAGGCGATAAATTCGAAAGAACCATTACGACTGATGTGAATGGTAAGGCGACAATCGACGACCTTCTAGCCGGAGACTACAAAGTCTCTGAGTTACTGAAAGATGGTTGGACCTGTACTACCGGACTAAACAAAAACGTTACTATCAAGGATAGCGACGAAAGACTCATCTATGGGAACCACAAGGAAAGCAAAAAATATACTATTGAGGGAAAGAAGTTTGAGGACCTCAATGGTAATAGCTCTAAAGATGAAAATGAAACTTGGTTAGCTGACTGGAAGATAAAACTAACTGGCAACGGATTAACAGTAGAATATCTAACAGACACTAATGGTCGAGTTGTTTTTAGGGACCTGAATGCTGGTACATATACACTCACTGAGGAGATGCAAGCAGGCTGGAAAAACGTTACGCCCATGGCCCAGACTGTAACTATCCCCAATGAAAAATCAATAGATGGTTATGTACAGTTTGGCAACCAAAAGATCCCACAACCTCAAGAGATAGTTGCTCCAATAACATATTTACCAGTAACTGGCCCAGTGGAGATGTTGGCTGGAACCCTGGCTACAATAGGCATAGGTAGTGCTGGTTTTATGTATCGAAAAAGCAGAACAAAGAAACATAGTAAATACAAGAAGTTCTAACATTAGAACAATACTTGATTGGGGGGACAAAGGAGAAACGATGAAAAAATTATTAAAGTTAACAAAATTGAAGTTATTTGGAGCTACAGCAATCATGGCAATATTAATGCCGATGATTGCGCTAGCCGATTTGAGCCCAGTTCTCGATTCACAGGATCTCTACAAAATAGCTAATCGAACTAACTCAGCTACATGGGGTGCATCTGCGACTGCTGACCCAGGCCAAACCCTGTCCTTTCTAGTACACATTCACAATAATGTATTAGAAACGACTGCTAACAATATCAGAGTCCAAGCTGTTATCTCTTCAGGAGAAGTTACAAGCTATACTTCTACGGCTCATGTCCAGGCTGACAATGCCTCTCCTATATCAGGAACAACTTCATATACATTCTCTAGTCCTGCATCTCTAGAATATATTCCAGGATCTACAGTACTCTACAACCACTTTAACCAAGTAGAAAAGAACCTACCTGATGGTATTACTACTGGTGGAGTTAATCTTGGTTTAAACCTTCAAGGATGTTGGGAGTACGAGAAATGGGTCATATTCCAGGCCAAGGTAGTAGCAAAAGAAAATCCCAAAAACCCAACGCTTTTCTATTGTAGTGCCACCTCAACATGTACGGGCACAGATGCATACCTTGACATTGATAAGTGTACGATTTCAACAGGCAAGCCATGTTATGCAACACAGGCAGAATGCTTAAGTACAGCAAACAAATATTGTCCGTTAATCGTTCCGCCTATTGTAACTCCACCAAAAACGATTGTTTCGCCGGCAACTTCATTGCCAGTGACAGGACCATTTGATGTCATTGCTGGTACCTTAGCTACAATCGGTATTGGCACTGCGGGTTACATGTACGGTAGGGGACGTAACAGGCTTCGCAAAGCTCAAAAAAATACAAAATAACAGATAATAGAAAAGGTCGACTTCCGAGTCGACCTTTTTTGTTTGGTAAGCTTATCAATGGATGTTCCAGGATTACGAGAATATATGTTATCATAAAGTTGGAAAACTTGATCGAGCAATAAATAATATTTTGGAGAAGAATGATTACTTACGTCGGCATTTTGGCAGGAACCTTGACCACAGGTTGTTTGATACCTCAAATAATCAAAACCTACACAACAAAATCAGCAAATGATTTTTCGATGATCTATCTAGTCACATTGATGGCTGGACTTCTGTTGTGGATTGTGTATGGCCTAAGCCTAGACGATCTACCGATAATAATAGCTAATATAGTCGCAATAACATTTATCCTGTCAATTGTCATTATTAAGGTAAAATATTAAGAATGTATTTGTAATTATTTGTGAATGTTAGATAATATAAATGAGGGTTTGGAGGGAAATGCGTTTTAAAAATCACATAAAACAAATTATTATAATAGCTTCGGTTTTTATTTTATTCGCAGTTGCTATTTTTTTGTTGGCGGACCGAGTCATGATGAGTGGCTTCAGTACTGTTGAAAAACAAGATTACGAGACAAAAATGACAGTTCTTCAGAACGCAATCAAATCGGAAAAGGAATCGCTCAAAGGACAAAACTTAGATTGGACAGTTTGGGACGACTCATATAACTTTGTTAGTGATAAAAACCAAGAATATATCGACGTGAACGTTAATCCCGAGATGTTGGCAAATCTGAAAATAGACTACTTCGCCATCCTGGACAAAAGCTTCAACATAGTATTTATACAAGCGCATGATAAAGAAGGAAAAGAAGTCAGAGAAAACGTAGATGAAGCATTAATCACAAAAATTAAGGAATCTGCAAAATATTTTGAAGACAACAACAAAGCAGAAACCGATACAAGCGAATTCTTCTATGATTTAAATAATGTTCCTGTTTTGACTACCGTTTCTTATGTTCTAAAGAGTGACTCAAGCGGCCCACCCGCTGGATACATGTTGATGGGCGAGTTTTTTAGCGAAGATAGAGTTAAAGGACTCTCTGAAAGAAATAGTCTCTCTCTGAGTGTCAGTGACATCAAATCATTGGAGGCCAAGAGTCCAGAAGTAGTAAAACAGCTCAAAACTAATGATATGTACTTTCAATATGAGGCCAATAAGGCATACGGACATTATCTGATAAAGGATTTTGACGATCAGACAGTTGGTGTTTTTACGTCAGCCTTTGACAGACGGGTTAACCAGACTGCGCAAAACACTAAATATTTCTTTTTGATATCAATATACGTTGTCGTCTTTATTGCTATGGTAGTAGCCATATTTATTCTGACCCGGCTGGAAGCATCCAGAAAGAAGCAGTTTGAAGGGGAAGTTAAATACCAAACGCTTTTTGCAGAAAACGCGATACCAATGTTTTTAATTCAGATGGATAAAAATCTTTATATGGAGAAGATAATCGAGATCAACAAAGCGGCAGCTACTTTGTTTAGGTTTGAGCGAGGCGTTTCGGAGACGCTTGATCCTACTAGGATTTTTAATGGAACCGACCGACTTACATTGAAGGAGTTTATGAGGAATTTGGCCATAGAGGGAACGGCGAATATACAAGGAACAATTATTTTGGACGAGAACGCAAGGACTACAGCCGAAATTGGGGGTCGTTTGATAAAAATTGGTGAAGAAAGCTTTTTACTCTTGTCGGTCAAAGACCTTGCAGAAAGAATCAGTTATGAACAAAAACTTAAGGATTATGCCACAAACCTAGAAAAAGTTAATACGTTGATGGTGGGAAGAGAGCTAAAGATGGTTGAGCTAAAGTCTAAGTTAACTGGTCAAGGCGAAGGCATTGATAATATAGAGACTTCATCGGAGATACCTTCTATACAAACACCTACTATGCCAGAAGATTCAACTCAGAGGCTTAATTCATATTACCCGGAAACTAGCAGGCAGGCTGAAGCAATCACACAAGGGAATGAAGAGGAGACTCAAAAGAGTACAGTGGAAGAGCCTACTATCGAGGGGTCCAACAATAATTTAAATGAAATGGATTCAGGAAACGATTCGGATCAGATTGATGCTAACAATCCAACCGACGCAATTTCTCAAGGAGATGAAGTTATCCAATCAGATACAAATATGACTGATAACATTTCCAAAAACAGTGACCAGGAAAACACTTAAAGATGGCCCCCAAACTCAACATAAATAAAAGTATAAAGAAAAAATTTTACTTTCAGCTAGTTATAGTCTTGGCAGTCGTTTTTGCTTTATTTGCCTTGGCTATTTTTGTTATATCTCAGGTAGTAATCAAGCCTGTTTTTAATAAAGCAGAAAAGCAGGAGCTCGACACTAGAATGTATGTTTTAGATAACGCAATTGATACTGATAAAGAAAAACTTCAGGGACAACTTTTTGATTGGGGGCATTGGGACGAAACATACAATTATGTATTAGGACAAAACCCATCATTTATTAGTACTAGTGGCATGGAATCAATTTTAACTAATTTAAAGCTAGATTACGTCGCTATCCTAAATACACAAGGAGATATAGTCCATCTAAGGGCCTTTAATAAAAAAGGCGAAGAAACAGACACCGACATCAGTCCAGAACTAAAGGATCAAGTGAAAAGGATTGCTCAGGATTTCAAAGAGAGCAAACCTAGCATAACCTCAACTATGGATACATTTTTCCCCTACAAATCAGAGGCCATGTTGGCAACTATTGGTAATGTTATCAAAAGTGATAAAACCGGTCCGTCGGTGGGATATATGCTAAATGGAGTCCTTTTTAATGACAAAAAAATAGAATCTTTATCAAAAAGAACTGGTTTAAATATCAAGATAAACGAATACGAAAAATTTAATAAAGAGAATCCCGGTTTGATCGATTCAATTAAAAAGGACAAAAATTATTATATTTATGCGAATAATGATAAGGCTTATGGTTATAGATTGTTATCTTCAGAGAACGGCAATCCACTCTCAGTAATAACCGTTTCGTTTGATAGAAATGTTAATAAGTTAGTTTTAAAATCACAAAACTACTATTTAATCGAAATATACATAGCGGCTTTTCTCGCTGTTGTGCTGGCTATACTCATGTTAAATCTATTTATGAATAGAGTAATAGTAAACCCATTGAAGTCTATACTTGTAGCAATAAATAGTTATAGAAGAGGGACGCTAAAAGACCGAATAACGATAACCTCTCGAGATGAGCTTGGAGAATTGGGTGTCGCTCTTAATCAAATGATCGATGAGGTAGAAGTCCTAAACAATGCCTTAGAGAAAAAAGTTGAAGAAAAAACTCAGGAACTAGAAAGAGAAGTATTAGAAACAGAAGGTAAAAACCAACTTCTAGAGCAGTCAAAGGTAGCTATGACAAATGTCTTGCAGGACGTTGAGCAGGAGAGAGACAAAACAATTTCTCTAGCCAAGGATCTCAAAAAATTTCAGCTAGCCGTCGAAAATGCTTCTGACCACATTATTATAACCAATCCTGACGGTATCATTCTTTATGCAAATAAAGGCGTGAATAAAATTACGGGGTTTGATGTTGCCGAAGTGATTAACAAAAAGGCAGGTACAAAGGAACTTTGGGGCGGTCTGATGGATCAGGAATTCTACCAAAAATTATGGCAAAAGATTAAGATTGAGAAAAGGCCATTTGAAGGAGAATTCAAAAACAAGCGCAAGGATGGTGACGAGTATGAGGTAGCAGCCTCTATTACGCCGATATTAGATGAATTTGATAATGTAATATTTTTCGTTGCAATTGAAAGGGATATCACTAAGGCAAAGTCTATTGATCGGGCAAAGACAGAATTTGTCTCGTTGGCTTCTCACCAGCTCCGCACTCCGCTATCAGCTATAAATTGGTACACAGAGATGTTGATTAAGGGAGACGCCGGTCCAATCAACAAAGAACAGGAAGATTATTTGGGGGAGATAGCTAGGGGTAATAAGAGAATGGTTGATCTTGTAAACTCATTGCTAAATACTTCAAGGCTTGAGTTGGGAACTTTCGAGATTAACCCTGAGCCAACCGACTTAAAACAAATCGCTCAAGAAGAGATCGTTGAGATGAAACAAGTAATCCTGGACAAGAAGCTTAAGATTGTAGAAGACTATGATATTACATCAAAGATAAGTGTCGACCCGAGGCTTCTGAGAATATTCTTCCAAAATTTAATATCAAATGCGGTTAAATACACTCCAGAAAATGGCAAAATTACCATTGAGATAAAGCTTGAAGATCCAAATGTCAGGATAACAGTAGCAGATACGGGGTATGGGATTCCGAACGATCAGCAGGACAAAGTCTTTAGCAAACTTTTCAGGGCAGACAATATTCGAGCACTTGACACGGAAGGCACAGGGCTAGGCTTATATATTATAAAGTCAATACTTGATGCCTCAGGTGGTCAAATCGACTTTACTTCAAAGGAAAATGAAGGTACGACCTTCAACATATTGATACCTTTGACTGGCATGAAAGAAAAAAGTGGTTCTAAAAAATTAGAATAAGTTGTAATATGATAATTAACAGAAAGAGGTGACATAATGGGTAAAAGAATATTGATTGTAGAGGACGAGAATTCCTTAAGGAAGGCAATTAGTGTGAGTTTAAAAGCTCATGAATATGAAGTTTTGATGGCAACATCAGCGGCTGAGGCAGCAAGTACCTTAAAGGCTGTTGGCACAGTTGATGCGATCTGGCTTGACCACTACCTATTGAATATTGAGACAGGTCTAGATTTTCTCGAAAGAATAAAAAAGAATGATGAATGGAAACAAATACCAGTGTTTGTTGTGTCTAACTCCGTAGATGACAATAAGGTCAGCGCCTATTATTTGATGGGAATTGAGAAATATTATGTAAAGGCTGAAAACAGTCTAGATACGATTATCCAGGATATCAATAACCATTTAAATAAGGTTGAGTAACAATGGATAAAAAGAAGATTCTCGTCGTCGAAGACGAGACCCCCCTATTAAATGCCCTTTGTGACAAACTTAATAAAGAAAACTTTGATGCATATGGAGCAAAAAATGGTCTTGAAGGTTTGGAGATAATCAAAACAAACAAGCCACACTTAATTATTATGGATGTAGTGATGCCTGTTATGGATGGCTTAACGATGCTATATAATCTAAAAACAGATCCAGAGATGAAAGATATACCGGTTATTATACTATCTAACCTTAGTGACAGTGAGGATATCTTAAAAGCAATGGAGAGAAGCACTTACGACTATCTAATAAAATCAGACGTTTCTCTAGAGGAAGTGGTCACTAGAATAAAGAATAGGTTGGGAATGATCTAAGAAAGAACCTAAATAAAGATCAAAAATGCACTAGTCTTGGTGCATTTTTTTGCTTCTCACGAAACCATAAAGAATCTATAATATAGATATCATTACATGGAGGGTTTTAGCTGGGGGAAAAAGAAAAGAAACTGAAAAGGTAATCGAAGAGGATATCAAAAAAGAAATAAAGGACTTATAATTAGTATCGTAGCTACTTTTAAAACTTGGCGTAATTTGAGAGGAGGAATATGGGAATATTTGATTTTTTAAAGAAATCTGGAGCCGTTCAAGCCGGAGGAACTTCTTACACAGTAGAGGGAGGGGCTCAGGGCCCAGAGTATAAGGATAAAGAAGGCAATGACGTCACGGGCCAGGTTATGGAACAAGACCTGAGGAACAATGATGCTCAAACTACCGAATCCCCAAGTGAGACAGAGGTTGGATCTGACCTGGACAATGGTGAATCAGAAGAAAATTAGCCTGTATACTAATATAAAAAGTAGCTATTAAATAGTAGATTTTGTGGATATTAAAACACTTGCATCAGCCCCTATGTTTTGATACAATAATTTACAGCCTTTACAGACGGGAAACATTATGAAAAGACAACTACAAATTAAATGGTGCGGAATATACTAAACTCCTAATTTAAGTTGTGTCTAATATGTCCCGCATCAGCGGGCTTTTTTATGCCCCTTTCCTCTTTTTCATTGAGTTCATCATGTTTTGATGAATTTATCGAAAGGATGAATAAAGAACTTTGACAATTGAATATCGATTGATGCTACACCCAATCAGAAGCATCAATTGAAGATATTAGGGTAAACACTGGTAGTTATAAACTACCAGTCGACATGATGCTATATGCAATAGCAAAAAAACAAGAAAACGAGAAAAGAAACTCATGACAAATTAAGTCAATCAAGAGCATATGATGGATGCCTTGGAGATTCAAGCCGAAGAAGGACGTAGTAGACTGCGATAAGCCTCGGGGAGCTGCCAAACAAGCTTTGATCCGGGGATTTCCGAATGGGGAAACCCGGCTGGAGTAATGTCTAGTCAACTTAAACTGAATACATAGGTTTATGTGGGGCACGCGGTGAACTGAAACATCTAATTAGCCGCAGGAAAATAAATCAAACGATATGCCGTAAGTAGTGGCGAGCGAAAGCGGCGGAGCCTAAACTTTTTACATGTATAAGCTTACGGGCGTTGTGTAAAGAGGGTTGCAAGATAAACACACTCGGAATTAATTTTCCGAGCATGGAGTAAAGGATGGAAACTGTAAATTCTACTGTCCTTCACTCTGTGATCAAGAGCCGTAATTCTTGAGTAAGGTTACAAAACAAAGTGTTATTGGAATGTTCCTGGAAAGGACAACCATAGAGGGTGATAGTCCCGTACGTTAAAATACTTTGTCCTTATGTGTTTATACTTAAGTACGACGGAACCCGTGAAATTCTGTCGGAATCTGGGTGGACCACCATCCAAGGCTAAATACTTGAATCTACCGATAGTGTACTAGTACCGTGAGGGAAAGGTGAAAAGAACCCCGGTGAGGGGAGTGAAATAGAATCTGAAATCATATGCTTACAATGAGTCGGAGCCTCAATTTATTGGGGTGACGGCGTGCTTTTTGTAGAACGAGCCAACGAGTTAATTTGTGCAGCTGGTTAAGCCCAGGGGGCGGAGCCAAAGTGAAAGCGAGGATGAATAGTCCGAACAATAAAGTTGCACTGATTAGACCCGAAACCAGGTGACCTAACCATGGGCAGGCTGAAGCGACTGTAACAGGTCGTGGAGGGCCGAACCCACCAGAGCTGAAAATCTGGGGGATGACCTGTGGTTAGCGGAGAAATTCCAATCGAACTTGGAGATAGCTGGTTCTCTCCGAAATAGCTTTAGGGCTAGCGTCGTATATTAACCTTTGGGGGTAGAGCACTGAATAGGCTAGGGGGCGCAAGCTTACCAAACCTAAATAAACTCCGAATACCAAAGGCCATTACTACGGCAGTCAGAACGTGGGGGCTAAGCTTCACGCTCAAAAGGGAAACAGCCCAGATCGCCATCTAAGGTCCCTAAATCTATGCTAAGTGGAAAAGGATGTGGAGTTGCATAAACAACCAGGATGTTGGCTTAGAAGCAGCCATGCATTTAAAGAGTGCGTAATAGCTCACTGGTCTATTGTGATTCTGCGCCGAAGATATAACGGGGCTAAGCATAGTACCGAAGGTGCGAACTTCGACGTTACGTCGGAGTGGTAGGAGAGCGTTCTATACTGCAGTGAAGCTGAACCGGGAGGTTTGGTGGAGCGTATAGAAGTGAGAATGTTGGCATGAGTAACGATAAGGCGGATGAAAAATCCGCCCGCCGTAAATCCAAGGTTTCCTGGGCAACGTTAATCGTCCCAGGGTTAGTCGGTCCTAAGCCGAGGCCGAAAGGCGTAGGCGATGGACAACAGGTTGATATTCCTGTACTGCTGCAATTGTTCCCTGCATGACGCCGGGCAAAAAGCTGAGCGGATCCATGGTTGTATCCGTTTAATCCAACTAAGTTGGAGAATAAAATCGTGTGTAATGCACGAAATTCAGCCGAAGACACGGACTAGAAAATCTGCAGATTAATAGATTGTAGCACCCGTACCGCAAACCAACACAGGTGGATGAGTAGAGTATACTAAGGCGCTCGGGAGAACCCTCGTTAAGGAACTCGGCAATACAACGGGCGTAACTTCGGGATATGCCCTACCTCGTAGCAATACGAGGTCGCAGCGAAAGAACCCAGGCGACTGTTTATCAAAAACACAGGTCTCTGCTAAATCGTAAGATGAAGTATAGGGGCTGACGCCTGCCCAGTGCTGGAAGGTTAAGAGGAGAGGTGCAAGCCTTGATTTGAAGCCCCAGTGAACGGCGGCCGTAACTATAACGGTCCTAAGGTAGCGAAATTCCTTGTCGGGTAAGTTCCGACCCGCACGAATGGCGGAACGGTCTGGGTACTGTCTCAACGAGGGACCCGGTGAAATTGCATTAGCGGTAAAGATGCCGTTTACCCGCGACAAGACGGAAAGACCCCGTGGAGCTTTACTACAGCTTGGCATTGGATTAGGTCTTATCATATGTAGGATAGGTGGGAGACTTTGAAGGGTGGACGCTAGTCCATCTGGAGTCAACCTTGAAATACCACCTTTGATATGGTTTGATTCTAACCTGCGCCACAAATTGTGAATAATCGAAAGATTGATAGTTTGTAAAAAGTTGGTAAAGTTACACAAAATAATTTTATCAATTTTGACTACAAACTTTTTGAACTTTCACCAATTATTGACAGTTTCTGGCGTGGGAACAGTGTCTGGT
>Ga0194039_1001698_pt1 | contig 11608 bp, 9 predicted proteins | sample JunL228m_MetaG_FD_148679 | JGI IMG/M metagenome (GOLD analysis project Ga0194039, IMG submission 148679) | Anoxic zone freshwater microbial communities from boreal shield lake in IISD Experimental Lakes Area, Ontario, Canada - Jun2016-L227-8m | ecosystem: Environmental > Aquatic > Freshwater >...
GGAGTAAACCGTCTCAGTGAAAAGGATGCACAGGGAAATCTCTTTATTAATGATTTACGGTTCGCTGCCTATAATGGGACTGGTTTTTCAGAATATTACTACATCAATCCCCTGCACAACAATTCCGTTGAGAAGAAACTCGGATACGTTGAGAAGATAGATGACCAGTGGTGGCTTGGATCTGGGATCTACCAAGCGCCCCTTCCCCAAACCCTTCAGGCAAATCCCGGCTTTGTGGATAATCCAGAATAAGTCAAGATGTTTGTTGATAGCGCAGCAACACATACACGACAGAGCGGCAAAACCGCAACACTTGTTGGTGCACTATTAATACTGATGGAATCCGGTACATTCGGGAAAGGATCCCGTCTGAACAGACCGGGAGTGGTTTTGTCCAGCCGGTATCCCGACTCTTGTCAGTAACCGACGTGAAATTAGGCGAAGTACAGAAAAGAGGATTACACTCAAATGGGTGCATCGAATCCAGTGATAAATGAATGTCTGGGTTCGATACCCACTGTGCTTACGCCGGGGAAGAGAGAGCGAATGAGTGGTACCTAATCTCACAAAAATTGAAGGCTAAATTGAACGTTTTTCATTGAACGCGCGGTTTTAACTAATTTTCTAGATACAATATTGGGTACCCGCCGCATATATAGATCACGATAACCAATAGCAGGAAGTGTCACAGACACGAATTTACACCCCCTCCTCGTTCTTCCTATTAAGACGAGACCTTTTATGGCAGATTATTTGCCTGCAACTTTTATGGGACAAATTTTTCCGGAGGTCGGTTTTTCCAAAAGCCCATTTGGATTTGGAATTGGGGCTACTCATAATCACATCGAACAGGAGAACTGTTTACAAACGCGTCCAGCACCCCCCTAGAGGCATTTGTAAGTTGGGCCTTCATGGGAGGTGTGATTCCCCGGGAACTGGCAAATTGTTCTCTCCAATTTGGTAAATCGCAAGGGGGCTTTGGTACGGGCCGGGATTTCGGGCTGTCAGCCTCACCCAACCATCAACCACGATAACCAGCGTCTCGCCCCGCCAAAAGGGGCGTAGGCGCGATATACATGTACATGAGATTACAGCGTCTTGTCCCTGCAATCAGGGATATAGGCGCGGGACCATTACGTACATAAAAAAAATGTTATGATGTGTATCCCATGACCCATCTGTTTACTATTTCGCAATCGTTCTCTGCTGCTTTGTGAAGATTGGTGCTACATAGTCCTGTCATACGATTCGGTCCATTCATATCATGCTGGTTGCGTAGTAGGTCAGCAGTATCTTTTGCGCTTATTTATTGAGCCTGCGGCTCGGATCAGTGAACATGCTCGTACGCTCATTAAATTGCCTATGAGTCCCCTCCATGTCCTTATGTGTGCGATAGATCCAACCCGAATCATATTGGATCACAATGCCCGGAATGATTGTCCCCTATCCACAACCTTATCCTCCACCACTACGACACAATATTATGCCCGATGCCCGCGACCTCTCCAACAGGGCAGTTGAACTCGCTGAGTCAGGTCAGTACGATGAGGCACTCGGACTCGTGAACAAGGGAATTAAAATCGATTCTAACAACGCAAACTCGTGGTATAACAAGGGAATCATTCTTTTCAAAATGGGCAGATATCAGGATGCTCTCAATTCATTTGCACAGGCAGCCGACATCGACCCAGAATTCACAGAGGCGTGGTACAACAAGGGGATGGCACTCATGCATATGGGAAAATACCTTGAGGCCATTCGTGCATTTAACAAATTGTTGAAAATCCATCCACATGACAACCGGGCACGCGAACAACTGGATCTGGCGCAACAGAAAATTATGGAGTCCTGTAGTCACGCTGCGCAGTCTACGGAGAAACAAACGAAGTTGTGCAAATGATGGTATTTTCTTCTAGGTTGAATGGGGCTGTATGGCGACCTCACACCCCGACGTGTTTTTCGCATACAGAACGCATATAGCATGACAAGACAACAGACCACGTCAAGTCTGATTATTGCCAGCAAACAGGAGACCACAGATGAGTCAATACCATTTTTGTGTAGATTGTGAATATATCAAAATCAAGATGGTTCCGGGAATTCATGTTCCGATGGTTAAAGAATTGTCATGCCCGGCCCGATTCAACCCAAAGGAAGGGAAGTGGATTCCAAAGGACGGGAAGAATCCGCACGAATGTCCACGGAATGAAAGTTTCCTCATACTTCAGAGGCAGGGTGGCGGACGTAAACTCCGATGAATGTGCATCAGGAGGTGTAGCAATGAACAACGACATAGAAACGAGAACCATAATCGGATGGGTTGTTCTCTTATTCGGAATTTTAATAATATACTGGTTCTTTTGGAAGGGTAGAATCAAATGAAAGTCTCGGTTGTCGTGCTGCGAACGCTTATCCAGCATTGACGGCAGGTCTCACCATTGCGTTTCTGGTGTGGGGGTTTCCCAAAGTCGATAGATATATCTCAGAGCATAGACAATATCCGATTATTTGAGGCACGAAAAATGAAAAATTTTATTTCAATCGGAATTTTATCAGTTCTGGTTATCGGAATGGTAATCATCAGCGGGTGCACAAATGCGGGAACCACAACTCCTAACATAGCCACAATTCCAGGCACTGTTACCACCCCAGTTCCGGCAGGGATACCCAACCTGCTTGGGACATGGTCTGGAACTGCAAAAGGGTATACCGAGGGGATAGGGTTCAGGGACAACCAATCCATGCATGCAACGCTTGTCGTGACCCAGCAGAAAGACCGGGTCTTCACCGGGAATCTGTCGATCCCTTATAGGAACGGGACGGTAAGGACCGAAGGGTTTGCCGGCATTATCAGCCAAGATGGAAAAAAGTTCACCGTTGTTGAATTTGACCCTCACGAATATGATGACGGAGTGATCCTGTCAGAGAATGAGATCGAAATGGTGTTCATATTTGCTGAGGAACCACAATCTATCATGCTCGATTCCTTTACACGCACACGATAAGGGAATTACCTCTCGTTTTTTTTCTGTTGTTTCCGTCGGAATGCCGGAAACGTGCCCACCATTGCGTTTCTGTTGGCAGATGCCGAAAGCAAAACATCATCCAGACATAAAAAAACGCTAATAATCCGGGCTCAAATTGAGCCCTAAATTACAGAGTTATTCCCAATGAACATAGATGTGGTAATTGGCACCACTGGAATGAATGTGATATATGTGATAATTGGTGTCTTTAAGTCTGAATAGAAATCAATCGAACTATAGGGTAAGTAAACCGATTCCTCTTTGATTAACATTCCATCTTTATAGATTGCAGTTACGAGAGTATCTCCGGAACCATCCTGCTTTGTTATAGACGCCACAACCGGCCCCTTCACAGTAGTAATCTGGTAGAAGTGTTCGCCAGTGTCTTTCACAGGAATCTGGTATCCCGGTAAACCGTATGTTCCGGTATAGTTTCCGGGATATATTACCCTCAGCCACACACCCGTCTGGGGAATTGCAACCTGCCCTGGTGTGGGTAGGGGGGTCACTTCAGTAGTTAGCGCAGGAGAGATGTAAGTGGGGGCGGGTGTGCTTATTGGCACTGATGAGCTGGCATTGTTTATGCATCCGCTCATCAATATAGTTCCAATTATCAGAATTGTAACTAAACCTGTAATTTGCCAATTCTTCATATACTCTCCTTTTCATTAGATTGGCTATATATCTTCTTATTTGATGCCAGATCGCCTATTCAGCATTGACGGCAGACGTCATCATTGCGTTTCTGTTAGCAGATCGTTCTGTTGATGGGTGAATGTTGCAGGTAAACAGAAGGGCATAATATCCATCAGAATAATTATTTGACTGTCACATATGAGCTGATGAATCTATGAGCAAGCACGTGGGTCCGTTAGTTGTCTGCACGTTGATCATTGACTCGCAGATCCCGAACACACATGACCTGAAATTTAAACTGGTCATTTCATGGGGAGGTACAAAGGTTACTCCGATCGAACGGAAGCAGCGGCTGATACCAAAGTGCATAACACCATCCAGATAAAATATACCAAAGATGATGCCTAACGATTGCCCGCCGTTTCTGGCAGTGCAGGCATATCTGATCTCTTTCGTGCTGGCTGTCGCAATGCTTCAAATTCTCTTAAAGATCATCTCGGTAAGCGCATCGGTGCCCCTACTTGCATACGTTTTCATTGCGGCGTTCGTCATTATGGGATTGATCTCCGCTTTCAATATTTACCGGATGTTATTTTCTGCTCGTGCAGGGTGAGCACCTATCCAGCATTGACGGCAGACCTCGCCATTGCGTTTCTGTTGGCGGATCGTCGAGTTGTGGAATGGAAATATGCGTGGAAAATAAAAGACTGGTGGGTTTGATTCGATTCGAAAAAATAGTTGTGGAGATTTCTCCCACCTATTTATTAGTTTATAGTTCCGATCCAATTGGCATCTACGGGGATGTCATCGGTTTCACCATAGTTGAAGGTAAGGTCAGCAATACCGAGGGTGTTGCTGTTCTTTAAGTAGAACACACCCTCTCGGAATACTCCTACCGTGTCCTTACCCTGCCCCGTCCAGTCCCCAACGAGAGGTGTGTCATTGGCCGCACCATAGTTGAAGGTAAGGTCAGCAATACCGGGGGTGTTGCTATTCCTTAAGTAGAACACACCATGTCGGAATACTCCAACCGTTTCCTTACCTTGCCCCGTCCAGTCTCCCACAATCGGGATGTCACCAGTCGCACCATAATTGAAGGTAATGTCAGCGATACCTGGAGTGTTTGTGTTCCTTAAATAGAACACACCCTCTCGGAATACACCTACGGTATCATAACCCTGCCCAGTCCAGTCTCCCACGAGAGGGATGTCACCGGCCGCACCATACGCAAAGATATTGTCTGCAGTACCGTTAGAGTTGCTGTTCCTTAAGTAAAATGTACCGGTACTATTGCGAAACACGCCGACGGAGCCAATTTCATCATTGTTCCAGTCTCCGGCTAACGGGATATCTCCGGACGGAGCACCGAATGTAAATGTATTGTTAGCGCTACCGTCTGTGTTAGCGTTCTTGAGATAGAACACACCATCGCGGAACACACCAACAGTATCTAAAGTTGGTTTCGTTGAACTGGTATATGCTTTTAAACAAATATGACTGTTATTCCATCCGTCTATTGTTTTGAGGTCATGCCATCCACTATTATTTCTCACGTATCCCTGTCCGAATTGTGAGGTAATTCCGCTGGTATAGTTTATTTTATTCTCTTCAACCGGTATGTAATAATTATTAATCGGGTTGATTACCTGTACGACAACTGAAAATCTGTCTCCAGCCGTGACATGAACCTGCTGCCGAGACGGTATTATTACGGTATTGTATCCCATGTAGGTAAGCGTATCACTGAAGGTGGCTACGGGAGTTCCGCCAATGGGTCCGGATGTCGGATTCTTATAAATGCTGATTGTATACGGAACATTCAGATCGGTTGTATAGAATCCGACCGCTTTTATGGTTTCAGTAGAATTGGCTGTAAATACATTGGCAAACGATCCGGTCTTATTTAAGCCGTAGTAGTAATCATTCACTTCTCCCAGTTTATCGTATGAATACACCGTATCATAATTGGATGTGCGTTCCCCTAAAACTGCTGCAGTATTGAAGTATTCGCCGGATGTTGTGTTGTAAATTGCAGAGCCGATAAACTTGTCATAGTACGACACATAGAAGTAGCCGCCATCACCCCAACCGGTACCCCAGCTGTTTTTTACAATCCAGGCTCCGGGTTTCGGGGGTGTGATGGTAAAGTTCTTCACCTCGTAGGCATCATTCCAGCCTACAATTGCTACCGCGTGCGGGTTTTTGTAATAAGGATCCGAGGCAGGCTGATAAAATGAAGAATAAGATCCATTGTACCATAATATGTCCGATTTATTATCATCGAACACGTTAAAAACGGTGTAGAGCGCTCCCCACCGGGTCAGCGCACCTTTAATATTGTCAGTATCAATCCGGTTGGTACGACCGGGGAAAAATACCACGTTCTGAACATGTTTCACCGGGGGATAGGTATTTGAGGAGGTCCAATTGCCCGTAGGGTAGGGATCTGTTGCACTATTGACGGGGCCGTTCCACCGTACCAGGTACGCGGTTGACGCCTGGATATCGTTTCCCGCTTCCTGTACGCTTTCCGGTTGGGAATATCCGGCAAGATTGACGAGATTTTTCTCGGAAAAATCCGGAGTGGGTGTGACAGGCATACTTGTTGATTCAAGTGACGAATAGGTTGCAAACGCCCAGCAGGTTCCGAAAGGATTCTGGTTTTTAACCGGGCTCACATTTCCTGTAACCCGCAAATCGAACAATGACTGATAACTGGAGAAGCTATCCCCCGCTGGTGGTCCGAACATCTGAATGTCCCTGACTTCAGGACGATATATCGGAGACGGTATCACACCAAGGCGATGTGTGCCATCCTGAACCGGTGAATTGGATAGTTTTTCATTCATGTACCTGATGAATTCAGGGTTCGTAGGAGCTGCATGAAATTCATCAGATGTTGCCTCTGCTGCCTGAACTCCCTGCACAAAAATGAGGAAGACGAGAATGCACAAAACAATCTTCACTGAATTATTAATGATCAATTTACCTTGCGTGAAATTATCAAACACTTTAAAACCTCAAAAAAATCGTTGTTCAGAAATTAGGTTGTTAAACGATAAAGATACCGAAACGTTTATGAAAATTATTTTTATACCCTATGTTTATTGATCGACGCATCTCTTAGGTTTAAAAAAAAGTGTTCACAATTTCCTGAGTACGCCAAACCCAAAGTCAATATCACAAAAAAGAACCAAACGGGCTCGACCGTTCTCAGAGTGGCGCATCACTCAGACAATCGCTGGGTTGGAGTTTAGGTTCCAAAGGAATCGCATAGCATAAACTAGAATTCAAATGATAGTCACAAGAGCGAAACATAACATCCTACCTGCATCTTCTGCCACGTAAAAGGCTTTGATTCGTAATTTTCCCGAGAGATTTACGTCCGATTGATTTCTGCGCGTTGGTAGCACGCCGATATGTTGCATCTTTTTTACGCAAATATTTTGGGGAAGCCCGGTTTTGTTCGGACCAATTGTTGATTTGGAAGTGCGACTGAACGCCCTTTAACAATTGTGAGGTCTGAATTGGTTGTGATATAGGCCCTTATCAAAGGGCCATGGATATCGGGCTGTCAAGCCCGATTCCAGGTGCGTTAGCACCCGTCATGCTCATCAGAGCATGGTCATTAAATCCAGCGTCTTGGCCTGCCATGCAGGATATAGGCGCGACATACTTACCAACCATGCACAGTGTCTTGACCCTGACAATCAGGGGCATAGGCACTGGACCCTATACATAAAAAAGGTTATGATGAGTTTCACATGACCCCTCTCTGCACTGTCTCACATTCAATATCTGTTGCTGTGCGAAGACTGATGTGATATTGTCCTGTCCTATCATTCGGTCCATTCATGTGTTGATACTATTTACGAGTGTTTGCGGTATCTTTTGAAGAGTGTTGAGCCTGTTGGCTCGGATCAGTGCACATAAGCCCGGACGCTAACCACTTGCCTATGAGTCCCCTCCAAGTCCGTTATGATGCAATCGCCTAACTCGGATCAGATTGCGCCACAGTGCCCGGAATGATACGGTCCCACATCTTCATTATTCTTTGATCTGGTCAATGCCGGGACCCTGCCGCATTATGCTGCATGGCTTGTGCACAACAGGAAAAACGGTCGCTGTAAGAACGGATGTATGATGCAGGGATAACCCGGGAACTCCTTCATCATAACTATTAAGACAGCACACACCCATTCAAAACGTACCGACTACCATGATGGAATAAAAACAGAGTTTTATAAAAAAATCCTCGATGATACGTGACATTTCATCTGGTGCTCACTCCTGTGATAACGAGCGCATAAAAATATGCCGTTGCTTATGTGCCGGGATTATTGCACAGGATACATGAACTGGCAGATGCCTGCATAAAATATCCAGATGGTACCAGATGATGAAAAAAACCACGACGACTTCTCTACCAGAAAAAAATCCTGGACAAGACAGGACAAGTCAAGTCAAGTCAAGTCAGGAAGAGTGTCTGATGGCAGCAGCAATCCGGGTCCTCTATGTTGATGACGAACCGGACCTCCTCGATATTGGCAAAGTGTTTCTGGAGCGTGCCGGGAATTTTGAAGTAACAACAGCCATCAGCGCTCCAGAAGCGATCCGGTTGCTCGAACAGAAAAAGTTCGATGTTATCATCTCCGATTACCAGATGCCCGGTATGGACGGCATCCAGTTCCTTGTCGAGGTACGGAAACGATTTGGTCAGATCCCGTTCATCCTGTTCACCGGCCGGGGCAGGGAACAGGTAGTCATCCAGGCGATCAACAGCGGAGCGGACTTCTATCTCCAGAAAGGCGGGGATCCAAAAGCACAGTTTGCTGAACTCTCGCACAAGATCATACAGGCGACATCCCGGAAAAAGGCGGAGGTGGCACTCAAAGAAAGTGAAGAGAAGTACCGGCAGCTGGTTGAGCTTGCCGATGAGGGCATCTGGGCAATCGATGCAAACTACAATACAACATATCTCAACCCCCGGATGGCAGAGATGCTTGAGTATACAGTAGACGAAATGCAGAGTCTACCCCTCACATCTTTCATGGATGACGCAGGAAAGGGAATCTTTGCACAAAATATGGAGCGTCGCCATCAGAGGATTACGGAGGTACATCCCTTTGAGTTTATCACAAAAGTGGGTAGACGGATCTATGTCACTATCTCAACTTCCCCGCTAACTGATGAAAAAGGTGCTTTTTCAGGTTCTATTGCCGTAATATCAGACATCACCGGGAAAAAGCAGGCTGAAGAGGCGCTCAAAGAGAGTGAGAACCGATATCGCACTCTTGCGGAATCATCGATTGATAATATTTTCATCATCGGCAAGGATGATACCGTGCGTTATGTCAATTCATGTGCAGCCAGAAACCTGCAATTTCCCGCTGATGAGATCATCGGAAAGCCGCGAAAAAAATTCTTTCATCCGGATATTGCAGATACACAGGGCAACTGTCTGCAAAAGGTGTTTGAAACCGGACAACCGTTCCGCGATGAGGATAAAATCCAGTTCGGCAAGCAAGTGTTTTGGAATGATACGACCCTTGTTCCACTTAAGGATGAGGAAGGTAACGTAACTGCGGTTCTTGGCGTATCGCGGGATGTCACTGAACGCAAGCGGGCTGATGAAGCGCTGAATGAGAGTGAGAAACGGTTCCGCGAGCTGTCAGACCTTTTACCCCAGACCGTGTATGAAACAGATGCGAATGGAATTCTGACGTATGTGAACCGCATCGCATTCGAATGGTTCGGGTATACAGATGATGAATTCAAAAAGGGGCTTAATGTCCTTCAGATGATAGCCCCCAATGACCGGGAACGGGCTGGTGCGGCTTTCCGCGCCATTATTGAGGGGACGGGAAAAACGGGGGTTTCGGACGAATACCGGGCACTGAAAAAAGATGGGGTTACATTTCCCATCTCCATCTTCTCCTCACCGGTTATCGTGCATGGCAGGATCACCGGGCTTCGGGGCATCATCATTGATATCACCGATCGGAAGCGGGCGGAAGAGGCACTGCGCTACCAGAATGAGATGCGGCAAACCATTCTCGACAACATTCCGGTTATGGTTGGGTTCTTCGATCGCGAAGGCCACTATCAGTTGATCAACCGCTGCTGGCAGTCCACACTCGGCTGGTCACTTGAAGAGATGCTGCAGCATAAAGACGTCTTTGCCGAGTTCTATCCCGACCCGGAGTACCGGAAGTATGTAATGGACAATATCACTAGTGCTGCAGGTGCAAGACATTGGAGCGACTTTAAAACCAGGATACGCGATGGGCATGTCCTCGATACGTCCTGGATCAATGTACCGCTTTCTGATGGTTCCATCATCGGTATCGGGATTGACATCACCGATCGCAAACTATCGGAAGAAACCCTCCGTCGGGTGAACCAGAAGCTCAATGTGCTCTCCCAGCTGACAAGAAAAGACTTGGACAACCAGATCTTTGTCCTGAGCAGCTACCTTGAGCTGGCAAAACATCAATTAGCCGGGCAGGACCGCATCATCGAGACTGTACAAAAAGGTGTCCGGGCGATCCAGTCCATCCACGAGACCATTGAATATTCGAAAGATTATCAGGACATGGGGGCAAAACCCCCGAAATGGCAGAATGTGAAGATGGCGTTGCTGTTCGGACTTTCGCATATATCGATTGGAAATATTCAGCACAGCCTTGAAACGGAAAACCTCGAAATCTTTGCCGATCCCCTGCTTGAAAAAGTGTGCCAGCGCTTCTTTGAGAACTCGGTGAAACACGGAGAACATGTTACACGGATCCGGGTCTCGCACACGATCACACCGGAGTGGGCCACGATTTTCTTTGAAGACGACGGCATAGGAATACCGCAGGACAAGAAGGAGAAGATCTTTTTGCGCGATAATAGTACCGGCCGTGCGTCAATGCAGAGTCTTATCTTTGCGCGGGAAATTTTGGATATTACCGGCATCACCATCCGCGAGACCGGCGAACCGGGGAAAGGGGCACGGTTTGAGATGATGGTGCCGAAGGGGGCGTGGCGTATCGCGGGTAAGGGTGCATGATGGCAGCAGCAATCCGTGTCCTCTACGTTGATGACGAACCCGACCTGCTCGATATTGGCAAACTGTTCTTAGAGGAATCCGGGGATTTCACCGTAACGACCGCACTGAGCGCACCCGAAGCGATCCGGTTGCTCGAACAGGAAAAATTTGACGCCATCATCTCCGATTACCAGATGCCCGGCATGGACGGCATACAGTTCCTTGTTGAAGTGCGGACACGCTTTGGACCGACCCCGTTCATCCTTTTTACAGGAAGGGGCAGGGAAGAGATAGTCATCCAGGCGATAAACAGCGGTGCGGACTTCTATCTCCAGAAAGGCGGCGAACCGGGCGCACAGTTTGCCGAACTGACGCACAAGATCAAGGCAGCAGCGTCCGGCAAAAGAGCGGATGATGCGCTCCGGAAGAGTGAGGAGAAATACCGGCATTTAATCGAACACGCGAATGAGGCAATTGTCGTTGTACAGGATGGGATGCCAAAGCTGGTCAATCATCAAACGGTCGAATTCACCGGGTATTCGGAACAGGAACTCCTGTCCATGTCGATTTCTGCGTTTATCCACCCAGATGATCGTGCCATGGTGGTGGAACGATACCAAGAGCGTATGAATGGTGAGGAACTTCCTTCCCACTACGCCTTCCGGCTGAGTTCAAAGGATGGACGCACCCGGTGGGTTGAGATTAGCGTCGTCGTGATAGACTGGGAGGGACGTCCTGCGACGCTGAATTTCTTAACCGATATCACTGAGCGCAATCAGGCAGAGGAGGCGTTGCGTAAAAGTGAAGAAAAATTCAGGAAAGCATTTTTTACCAGCCCCGATTCGATCTGCATTACCCGTCTCAGTGACGGCATGTTTATCTCAATAAATAAGGGATTTACCGAGATAACCGG
>Ga0194039_1001701_pt1 | contig 11604 bp, 13 predicted proteins | sample JunL228m_MetaG_FD_148679 | JGI IMG/M metagenome (GOLD analysis project Ga0194039, IMG submission 148679) | Anoxic zone freshwater microbial communities from boreal shield lake in IISD Experimental Lakes Area, Ontario, Canada - Jun2016-L227-8m | ecosystem: Environmental > Aquatic > Freshwater >...
CCGTTCGGCTGGATTCTGCATAAATCTGGCTCTAAAAAGTGCTCAATTGGGCTCAATTGGATGGCCGATCGTTTTCCGGATGGGCTGAAGTGGGTGAAAAGTGAAAGGAAGGGCTGTTTTGAGGGTAGGAGATAGAAAACCCCTTGCCGGACAACAACGTAGTTTCAGAGATAGGATGGAATGCCCGGGCCAGCAGGAGGCACGTACAAGAACCGCCGAAGACGACAGAACTTCGCGACAAGTCAGTGGTGTCATCCAGCCAACAGGGCAACTCCGGAAAAGAGAGGGAGAGTCTGGGGGATGAGACAAACAGTCTCGACCGATATCCGGCAACCCGGACCTGATGGATCTCGCCTCCGGGTTGTGGGCGGTTTATCGGATTATCTCCAGTGACCGTCCCCAGTTAGCCTCATTTTTTTACCATCTCCATTATCTGCCGGATTATAGAAGTGAACTCTCCGGAATCCGGCTGGCCTTTTGCAAACTCCACATCGCTGCACCGCTCGAGTAGTGCTATGACTGTTTTATACTGTGTCGCGAGTCCGGACGCAGCTAGCACCGATGCAAGTTCAGCATTAGTAAGTTCGTGACGAACCCCAAGCTCGTAAGAAAGAAAGATCCGAACTGCCCGGCCAGCAAGACCGTACGCGTCCTGGTACTCCCCTCTGGTAAACGACTTTTCTGCCTCTTTTAGCAACCGCAGGGCTTCTTTCTTATAATCGAGTTCCACAGGTGCCGGATGGAACAGTGGCCCGGCCGTGGACAGGATCTTTTTCTGTACTACCATTCGCCGGTACATCCACCAGATAATTAAGCCCAGAATGATGAGAAGTGCAACGATAAGTCCGATGAAGAGATAATTGGTTTTTTCCTTACTGATGCCAAGCGACACCTGGGTTACATTCTCCCGGTCAATAGTTGCATTCACATATGCCGGCTCACCCTGTCCGGAGAGGTACGTAATGTTGACTGTTGCTCCCAAGAGAGTCACATTCATGAGCGTCTGGTTTCTCTTAAATCCCTGCCCTTTGAGCTCACTTGCGAGCGATTGGTAAGTCGTATTAGCGCTCAAAGGAGCAGTCACGTTGACAGCCGAAGCCGACTGTTCAAGCACTGAAGGGACAATTCCCCCGGTCATTGTGCCCTGCAGGTCCATCTTGTCACCGGCAGGATTCTTGTAGCTCATCGCGAAAGTCCCTTCATCAGAACTCTTGGGATTCGTATTTATGGACTCCCGGATAAACCCATCGGCAGCAAGGGTGGCATTGACTTGTTGGACCAGAGGATCGGCGGCCAACCGCTCGTTAAACTCATTCTGGTTTTTTTCTTTCTGTGCTGCTTCCTGTTGTAGTTGTGCCTTGAGCGCAGCGGCGTCCTGTGGCATCTGGTTGTTTGCGATCGCCTGCTGCACCGTACTCTGCTGTCCTGTTTGCTGCTGGATGGACATGGACTGTTGAACAATCTGGACAGAACTTGTCATCTGGGAATTACCACTCCCCGGCGCACTTGAGCTTGTTATTGGAGATTGTGTACTGCTGGACGGTGGTGGCTTTGACACAAAATGGATGATAATTTCCGGCAGGCGAACCTGTACCGGGGCCGTATCCGTGTAATCATAGGTAACCTGCACCCGCACGTTCTTTTCCACATCTGATGAGCCGGCATTAATGGTAATCTGCGAATTCCCCGGAGATATTGAATGGGAGTACATCCGGTTATTCGAGCTCGTCATCACCGTACCTGCGGTCTGCAACTGTTCAACGGTTGAAAACTGAAGGGTGCCGTCAATGGAACGATCAAAATCGCTTGCAATCGCAACAGGGATATCTGCACTCTCGCCAAGCGAAAAATAATACTCTTTCTGGTCGGCTGACAGGGTAATGCCGGCTGCGTACACCGATGAGATGAGAAGGCAGAGAAAGATAAGCAAGGGAAAAATCCTGTATTTCATTGGATGATCCGCCCCCTCCCGTAGCGTAGATAGAGTTCAATGCAGAGAAGGACAAGAGCACCCACGATAAACACGTCTTTTATGCTGGTCTCTTCCTTCTCGCGGACGATCTCATGGTTTAAACCGGCGTATATTTCCTTTAAGGTCTGGTCATTTACGGATTTGAAATATTTTCCTCCACTCTTTTGTGCAATCGACTGGAGTGTCGCCTCGTCAAGCTGGGCATACTGAGGGTTACCCATCCAGTCATATCCAAGTATAACAGGCTGGCTCGAACCCAATCCCACGGTAAATACCTGTATGCCGGCTGCATTTGCAAACCCGACTGCCTCATCAGGAGATATCACGCCGGCATTGTTCACGCCGTCAGAAAGCAGGATCACGACGTTCTTCTTGTTGGGAATTGACTTTGCCATATCGATAGCAAGTGCCAGACCGTCCCCGATTGCCGTTTGACCGGTTCTTGGGGAAACCGATGCGAGCTTCTCGCGGACCCGGTCCTTGTCCGGACTTAAGTATGCCGCCGTTGTTGCACCGGATTCGAATACCACGACACCGGCTGAATCCTTGGGATCAAGGTTGCGGAGGAGAATATCAGCAGCACTTTTTGCGGCTTCGATGCGGGATGGCTTGTAGTCGTTGGCCTGCATACTGCCAGAGTCATCGATGACAAGGACAACATTTACGCCTTCCTTTGTCTGTTCAAGCGGGATGTGGGGGTCAGCAAGTCCGACAAAGAGCAGGGCGAGTGCAGCAAGCGCGATGACAAACAGGATATGAGTTCTGCGGGATTTCTTCACATCACCAAACGCCGATTTTACAAACGCAAGATTGGAGAACGTGATGGCTTCCTTCTTCTTTTTCTTCGTTATCCAGAGATATACTCCTGCGAGTACTGGAATGAGGATGAGTCCAAAAAGCCAGATCGGATTATAAAACACCGGCATGGTATCGCCTCCTGCCCGATAATCCCATAAAGAACCGTTTTAAAGGAATCTCGTACGGTTCATCGGTCGTAAGCACCAGTTCGCGGATGCTGTTTTTAGCGAGGTCGTGGTGAAGCGTAGTTTCTGCATCCGCTACCAGTGCCCGGTACCGCTCACGGAACTCCTCATCAGAAGTATCTACGAGTAATTGTTCACCGGTTTCCGGGTCTTCAAGTTCGATATAACCAATGTCAGGGATCTCTCGCTCCCGCTTATCAGTGACGCGGATCGCAATCACTTCGTGGCGCCGGCGCAGTATCTTGAGTGGGAAGATGAATGACGGCGAGATAAAATCCGACAGGATAATGACCGAACTCCTGCGGGAGAGTACCCTTGATAAAAACGTTACTGCAGATCCCAGATCGGTTTTGTTGGATGCCGGTTTGTGGTCAATTAACGTATTGAGGATACTGACAAGATGCTTTCTTCCTCTTTTTGCCGGTATGAATTTTTCTACCTTGTCCGAAAAGAGGCAGAGACCTATCCGGTCGTTGTTTTTTAATGCCGCAAATCCCAGGCTTGCAATCAACTCAAGGATCTTTTTCTGTTTTGTTGTTTTTGACCCGAACGTTCCCGAGCCGGAGATATCTGCCATAAAGTAGAACGTCTGGTCGCGTTCCTCAGTATATTCCTTAATGAACGGATGGTTATACCGTGCAGTCACTTTCCAGTCAATGGAACGGATATCATCTCCGGGCACGTATTCACGAATTTCGGAAAATTCGATTCCCTGCCCCTTAAAGATCGAATGGTGAAGCCCGGAATGAAGCCCCGCTACAAGGATGCCGGTTTTTAATTCAATCCGTTTGAGCTGACGGATCAGTTCGCTCCGGTCTTCCATGTGCCGTTCCCCCGATAACAGATAAGTTCGTGCCTGGGATCTGTTTTTCGTGCCGATGAGCCGGATCTGGTTTTAAGTTTCATGGCACCTTCACCACACCAAGGATACGATCGATGATCGCTTCTGTGGTGATGCCATCTGCCTCCCCTTCATAGTTGAGAATGATCCGGTGCCGCAGGACATCGTGCGCCACTGCCTTAATGTCCTCAGGGATCACGTACCCGCGACCGGCAAGCAGCGCATGGGCTTTGCCACCGAGGATCAAAAAGATGGATGCCCGTGGAGAAGCACCGAGCGCGATGTACCGGGCATAATCGATCCCATATGCTGCTGGATTCCGGGTTGCATCAACGAGTTCGCTGACATATCGCTTGATGGATGGGTCTGCATACACCTTCCGGGTGAATGCCTGAATCGAGAGGATCTCACTTACAGAGATCACTTTCCTTGGTGTGATAGTGATCCCTTCGGTAAAACGATCGAGTATGGTCACTTCGTCTTTTTTGTCCGGGTAAGTCATCAGGACTTTGAACATGAACCGGTCAACCTGCGCTTCGGGCAGCGGGTATGTGCCTTCAGATTCAATCGGGTTTTCGGTCGCCAGCACAAAGAACGGGCGGGCAAGTATGTGCGTCTCACCCTGGATAGTTACCTGTTTTTCCTGCATTGCTTCAAGAAGTGCGGACTGGACTTTGGGCGGTGCACGGTTTATCTCATCAGCAAGGACGAAATGGGCAAAGACCGGGCCTTTCACAGTTAAAAATGTGGATTCCTTCTGGTTGTAGATCTTTGTTCCCATGATATCGGCGGGAAGAAGATCGGGCGTGAACTGGATTCGCACAAAACTACAGTCAATGCACTGCGAGAGGGTTCTTATCGTTAAGGTCTTTGCAATCCCCGGCACTCCTTCGAGAAGCACATGACCGTCAGCACAAAGCGCGATCAGTAATCGATCGATCACATCACGCTGGCCGACGATTACAGTCTTCATCTCGTTCCGGAGTTCATCCAGTTTATCTGAAAATGCCTTTGCCTGGGTAGTCAGGCGCGAAATTTCTGCATCCATGTTGACACCTGATGGCAGATGCATTAGTTTACCGGTTTATTCATCCGGATCTTTTCGTATTAAGACGCAGATCATACAATCGTCTTTTGCCGGTCATACTGTTGGCCGGAAAGATCCGGAACGTTCCGGTTCTTTTACATCCGCCAGTTTGTATGATCCGGAGTTTTTTCCAATGAGTTAAATGCTTTTTTGCGGGATATGACGACAAATAAAAACTTTTTGGGGTCCGGTCAGCTTGGCGCGCAATAGATTCAATATATTTTCCGGGCTTCACAGCATTCCCATACCCGCTGATAATGAACGGTGTATGAATGGGTGCCTGTTTGGTCCGCTGAACTATGCGGCTGCTTAAAAAAAAGCGGGGCTGACCAGGGAGACAGGCAAAAGGAATCTTTTTCAGGGTGAAGCCTAAAATTCCATAAGAGAAAAACAAAACATTTTACCGAGGATCCCTTTATGAACAAAAACCATATTTTCATCCTGGCAATTGCTCTCACCATCTGCTTCATCGCCATGGCGGGCTGCACAAGTCCTCCCGGCACCCCTGCTCAGCCACAGGTAAAACCAGCGCACAACTATCCGACCGTCTCGTTCAATGAAACCCCCGTTAAGTACGTACAAGTCAACGGGGTTTCACTGGGATACCGGGAATTCGGTGCCGGTGAACCGGTCCTGATGCTCGCGGGATTCGGCGAGACCATCGATTCCTGGAACCAGACGTTCATCGGCATCCTTGCCACGAAATACCATGTCTACACTTACGACCACCGGGGGATGGGATACAGCAGCGATAATAATGCGACCCACACCATTGCCCTGTACGCCGATGACGCTGCAGCGATCATGCCCGCTCTCGGGTATGACAGCATGCATGTGTACGGCGTGTCCATGGGATCCTCGATCGCCCAGCAGCTGGTCATCGACCACCCGGAACGCGTGCGGAAACTGGTTCTCGACTCTGTTTCCTACAGCGTCCGTATCCCGGAAACAAAAACTCTGCTCGGCATTCTCCAATCGGTTGCCGCTCCCAATTCAACCTATCCTGAGGGGGTACAGCATGAAGCCCAAGCAGACCTCGCCTGGAACGGGTCGTGGGACAAGCTGTCCGGCATCCAGAAGGATGTCATGCTGGTAGAAGGTACGGCCGATGTCATCACGCCCGATGCGGTTGCAAAGCAGATGATCACGCAGATCAATGGTTCGTGGCTGGTGGAGTTCAAGGGACTTCCGCATATCGGATCACATAATGCACCGGTCGAGTACGGGTTGAACGGGCTCGATTTCCTTGGTATGAATGAGTCTGCACCGTACGCGTCGCCATAATTTTTTTGGAAACGGGAAGATTTTCCCGGAAAAAAATTTGAAATTTTTTTATCATGACTAATAATTAAGAAATTTTTCCGGTACAATAAGATCGTGGATTTTTTTTCAACCGGATCCGGATATGAAATGGTTGCGGAGTCCTGATGCAAAAAAAAATTTAGAAAACTTTAATTTTATTTTTCAACCGGGATCTCTTTTGAAAAAATTATTGTACTTTGCTTAAAAATTTTCTACCGGACCTTGCAAAAAAATTTGCCGATAATCGCAATTGCATTGAAAAAAAATTGGTCGTAACTCTCGATCCCTTTTGCGACAGAAGCAATGGTGATCTCCCCTCGAAATTTTTCATCACTAAAACCTTCTGTCCCGGCACAACCCCCCGAACCCCGCCTCTCGGCTCCGGCTCATCCCCAACACACCGCGGAATCACATGACAATGACAATGCATCACCGTCTGCCCGGCCGCCACACCGATATCGACTTCCGCACTCCGGTACCACAAAACTAATCCCGTGTGACAGACAACTATCCTTGATGACATCGCAGGCAGCACAAGTGACACCAACGGATCATCCTGCAAAAAAGAACACTTCACGGCAAAAAAAGACGGATAAGCAAGGTAAGAATGCGCTTGCCACACTATCCGAGTACTCACTTTCAGAATTTCTTGAAAATGAACCAGACCTCTACTCTGTATCGGACTTAAAAGTGCGGTACAAATGAAAGCAAAAATAGTCCTTGTTCATTTCCCTTTTACGGATCTCTCCGGTTCAAAGCTACGGCCGGCAATCATTATTCATGAAAGTGAACACGATGTTGTTGTGGCATTTATTTCTTCACGGATCCCTTCACCACTGCAGGAATCGGATCTTCTCATTACGATAGATCACCCGGCATTCCAGTCAACAGGCCTGAAAATTTCATCCGTGATAAAATTCGACAAAATTGCCACGTTGTCAAAGACACTAATCGAAGGTGAGATTGGAGAAGTTCTGCCCGGTCTCGCTGATGAATGCAATGACATCCTGCGTCACATTTTTTTGTTCTGACCGGGAACTGTAACGAAATTTACTAAAACTTCTTCAAGCAGTAACCGGAGGAAAAACAAAATCTCTCACTACTCCCTCACCCGGCCCCTTGCCAGACTCGTCGAGATCAACGAATCGTTAAAAATCAACAACAACTCATAAATCCACTTATCGTCAAATCCCACCCAGTAGAACTTAAATATCGGGTAATATACCCATTTTTCCTAACCCCGGAAAAAGCGACCTCGATAACGGCCCTTTGTAGGGCAGATCTCTCCTCAAACAGGGAAACCCCCGAGAAAAACCAAACGCGATTTAAAGGACCTTGGCGACCCTCGTTTTTTAAGCCCAATACAGCCGTATTTTGGCAAGCAGAGCGAGATTCTGGCACTTATTTTCACATTCCGGAATTGGGCAGTTTCAGAGGGGGTTTCCGGACCGGAAACCGGCAATCGGAGCCCGAATTGGGCTTCTTTTCCCTCATGATTAGTACCACAGATTCCAGGCAGTTCCAGACCAGCGACCAGAAAAATTACCCAATATCATCCGGCTTCCGTATTTTGAGACCGGATACCCGGGAAAAATCCCGGTCATAGGTTACGATCGTTCCAATAGAATGCTCTTCCATGCAGGCAACGTGAAGAGCATCGTTTCCAAGAAGGCTCCAATCCTGCATTATGATAAGCGATCGTTCAAACGTTGCTGGGGAAATACCATATATCTTCATGGAACGGATGCTCCGGATATCTTCCATGACCTCCCAGACGGCTTTGGCTTTTCGGACAAGTTCCGGGTGGAGTTTTATCTGATGGACCACGGACTCGGGGGAGATACCGCTGCTGCTCACGACAGATGCGATGATGAGACGGTGGAGCACTTCGTTTAAGACGATCACTGAAGTCGCAGTGGGAAATACGCCCGCATCTGCGTCTTCAAGAAAACTCGCACTGGCAGCAGCATCCGTTCCACTTCTCAAAATGGGATTTAAGAAAATATTTGCATCAATGAATATTGTCGCGTCACTCCCGGACCCGACTGCCATCTCTTACGGCTCCAGGGACGGATCGAAAATAATCCGGCGGGCCATCTCCGGGTCAGCAAGAAGAATCTTCCCCTGCATCCGCTGGACCGGGGTGAGGGGGACCTCTTCATCGCGCCCGATTGATAACCGGGTTTTATTGCGTGATGCCACGACAGGATTTCCGGATACGCCCGACCCTCTCGCTTTGGTGCTCATGATGGGAGATATAAGCATCCGGAAAATATCAATCCTGCGATTGCCTTGGAGAACTGGATTCCTTTTAAAAATTCAAGGTAAGAGATTTTTATTTTTTATCCAATTCCTCTATCCCGACAAGAACCACGTTAGACCGGGTTCGCCATACACCCGGCTCCGGTTGGGGGAATTGCACGGTCAAAGGGAAAAGAACCCCTTTTTTTATGATCGGTTATTCTGGTCCGGGACCTTGGGAGACCTGCACTCCGCTCAACTCACTTCTCCGTCGTAGACCCCCTCTCAGTGAAGGGGTCACAGCCTCAATTCCAGCACAAATCCACCCAATTCCGGCACACGCATTTCTAAAAACTTCAGAATGAGCCCCGTTAGGCGTAATTCAGCATATTTCTGGCTCCAAAATGTACGCTAATAGACGCTATTGGAGGGCAGATCTCTTGTCAGATGGGCTAAAGTAGGTGAAAAGTGAAAGGAAGGCCTGTTTTGGGGGTAAAACCGAAGATTTCTCTCGTCGGACAACTGAGTGAAATTTGGCGATTAACCGGAAGTGAGATGAGAGGGGGATGAGTGTAGTGATCCCAAACCCACTTCTCCGTCGGAGACCCCTTTCCCATGGTTGGTCCAGACTCTTAAAAAAGTGTCTAATTCGCGAAAAATGGAGCTATATCTTTTTAGAAAACCGCATATTGCGCTCCGTTTGGCTGGATTCTGCATAAATCAGGCTCTAAAAAGAGCTCAATTGGATGGCCGATCGGTTGCCGGATGGGCTGAAGTAGGTGAAAAGTGAAAGAAATGGCTGTTTTGGGCTGTTTTGGGGGTAAAAAAGGGATTGACGAAAACCGGTGTAAGAGAGGATAAATAAATCGAGGGTATATGTCACTGTAAATCGTCCGGTTTCATCGCATCGCAGATTGCTCGGATCTGCGGTTCAAGATCCGGTAATTTGTGTTGAACAACATCCAATACAATCTCATAATCGATTCCAAAATACCCATGGATGATCTTATCCCGAAGTCCGGCCATGAACTTCCAGGGTATGTGGGGATACTCTTCTTTAATCAGTTCCGGAATATTCTTTGAGGCTTCACCAATGATCTCAAGGGCACGGGTTACTGCATGCTCTGTTGTTTTGTTTGTGATGAGTTCTTCAAACGTAATGGTATCCCGAATGGATTGGAGATACTCAATCTCATCAAGGATGTGTTGGATATAAACCCAGTCATCCTTCAATCCAGATCACCTCGCTCTCCACACGGGATCGGATATACCTGTCTATACCTTTGACGGTCAGGAGGTCTACCTTTCGGGAGAAAAGATCTTCAAGATGAAATGCGAGCTGCATGAAATTATCAAAGGTCGCCTTCCCGTTTGCGAATTCTACGAGCACGTCAACATCGCTTGTCCGTTTTTGTTCGCCACGGGCAAACGAACCAAAGATGCCGATCCGTTTCACACCGAAATCTGCACGTAAGTCTGGCACAGCCCGTTCAAGCCGGGAAAAGATCGGACTTTTCTTTCGTTGCAGTGTGATAACCGATGATGGCAAAGATATTCACCTGATTAATGTGTGGGATACCGGCATAAAAAAGGCTATGGATTATCTGACTTGCAATTATCAGTAGACGGTGAAATAATTCTTCCCACCATCGCACTTGTATATCGGTCATATCCTGCCGGATCCAACTCCTTTTTCCGGATACCCGCCAGCGTGAATGAGATAGGTATGCTAATTTTCGATCCTTTTTGTTAACCTACCTACAGCTTCGCCGTGCTCGCCCCCACACACCGTACACTTCCCCCAAACCAGAACAACAACAAGAAAAAGGAAGCGAACCCTAACTCTGTATTAAGTCCAGATGCCCGCCGCATGTTCCCTATGCCTTGATGGGAGATTCAAAAGCAATGACTTCTGCTCATGACAAACTTACGGGAAATCATAAAGTCGCACGGCGTTCTCATATTTCAAAAACTTATGTGAGGAGATAAAAATGCCAGAAAAACAAGTAAAATCTAAAAGTCCGTCAAATGGAGAACCCCTCCTCCCCCTTATCAAAGAGATCCGTGATCTGGTGCAAAGCGCACGCCGGACTGCCGCACAGAATGTCAACACCCTGCAGGTCATCACCAACTTCGAGATCGGCCGGAGGATCGTGGATATGAACAGCAGGGAAGCAAACGGGCTGCCTATGGAAAGCGGACCCTGATAGAACTCTCGTCCCGGTTAACTGAAGAGTTAGGACGCGGATTTTCAGAAAGAAATCTTGAATCAATGCGCCGGTTCTACATCGAATATCATGAAACGTTACCGCAAATTCCGCAGACAGTGTCTGCGAAATTACCAGCCAAAACACCGACGGAAACTCCAATTGGGCAAACACTGTCTGCCCAATTCACACCTACCTTCACCCTCAGCTGGTCGCACTATCTCGTCCTCATGACTATCGACAACCGGGATGAGCGCCGGTTTTACGAGATCGAATCCCGGCAAAATCAATGGTCACTCTCCGAACTCAAACGGCAGTTCAACTCCGCAATCTATGAACGACTCGCACTCAGTCGGGATAAAAAAGGAGTAAAAGCCCTTGCAGATAAAGGACAGATCATTGGAAATCCGCATGACGTGCTCAAAGATCCATATGTTCTTGAATTCCTCGGGCTTGATGAGAACACGCACTACTCCGAGAGCGACCTCGAATCTGCCATCATCGACAAACTGGAAATTTTTCTCCTGGAACTCGGCAAAGGATTTCTCTTTGAATCCCGGCAGAAACGGTTCACCTTCGATGCCGATCATTTCTTTGTGGACCTCGTCTTTTACAACCGCATCCTCCGGTGTTATGTCTTAATCGATCTCAAAATCGGAAAACTCACGCACGAGAACCTCGGCCAGATGCAGATGTACGTCAATTATTACAACCGTGAAGTAAAACTGAAAGACGAGAACCCGACTATCGGAATGATACTCTGCAAGACAAAGAACGACGCACTCGTTAAAATCACCCTGCCTGAAAATGCAAACATCTACGCATCCCAGTATCAGCTCTACCTGCCTTCAAAAGAGGAACTGAAGAGTAAACTGATCGAATGGTCTGAAACGGCATCCGAAACCCGGAGTCCGGGTAACTCGTGATGAAGATTTCTAATGCATCTGGTATTGCGCGTATTGCGCGTAAAT
>Ga0194039_1001702_pt1 | contig 11603 bp, 16 predicted proteins | sample JunL228m_MetaG_FD_148679 | JGI IMG/M metagenome (GOLD analysis project Ga0194039, IMG submission 148679) | Anoxic zone freshwater microbial communities from boreal shield lake in IISD Experimental Lakes Area, Ontario, Canada - Jun2016-L227-8m | ecosystem: Environmental > Aquatic > Freshwater >...
TTCCGGCTCGCTGATTTATTAATTGTCTCCTTACTTTTTGTGCACACATTATGGTAAGGAGACAATGTACCTTAGATCTTTCGGTCGTCGGGACAACTCCCTTTTAGATTAGGATTTCTACAGAGCAAATTTTTCCTTTTTCCCATATTTTATGATCACGGGTTAAGGGGTCGAGAAAACCCTTACCTTTAGTCACGGGATGAATCGAACCCGTTAAACCGTGATCATAAGACGAGAAGGCGATGGATTGATTAAAAAAATGGTAATGGGTTAACTGAGTTTCCCATGACCATGCTCGCCTGGCACCCACCGCCCACCATCTTTGGTCAGTTCCTTCTTCCAGATCGGGACACCTCTCTTGATCTCCTCGATAATATAGCGGGAGCCGGAATACGCTTCAGGACGGTGCCCGGCACTCACAACAATGATAAGGATATTTTCACCAACTGTCAGCCTTCCGATCCTGTGGATAATGTCGACATGCAGGAGACCAAACTGCCGGGTTGCTTCACCAGCAATTTTTTTTAGTTCCTTGACCGCAACTTTCTCGTAGGCTTCGAGTTCCATTTCGTTGATTTCATCGTCCCGGACAACACCATCGAAGACGACGACTGCACCCGTTCCATGCTTCTTTGCCGCAACAATGAGTGCCCCGATATCTACATCAGCAGTCTGGATTGCAATCATGATTCCACCTTAGTTATCCCCCGGCAACCGGTGGGAAGACAGCGATCTCATCGCCATCTGCAACCGGTGTTTTTACTGCATCCGAAATCTCGATCCGTTTACCGTTCTTCATCAGTATTACAAACTCGTGAAATTCACCATTCTCATCAAAGATAGCGGCATACCCGGCGGGATTTTTCCGTGTGGTGGTCATGATCAGGGGAGTAAACATCGTCCCTGCGGCTACATCAGTCACGATATCTGTTCCAAGCAGTTCGCGGAACCGTGCAAAAAAGCGGATCTTAACTGTCACTTCTTCTTCCTCGCTGGTGTTTTCTTTGTTATCATGCCACTGCACGCTTCGCACGCGGGATTACGTTCTACACAGATCTCCTCTGAATGTGCCTGCATCCCGTCCCAGATGAAGAGGCGACCAGTGAGCAGATCGCCGCTGCCAAGAAGGTACTTGATCACTTCATTTGCCTGGATTGTGCCGATGATGCCCGGTGTCACACCGACAACCGGGAATACTTCCTTTGGAGGGGCTTTAGGGAATATACATTTCAGGCACGGTGTTTTTCCGGGAATAATAGTGGTTGCCTGCCCGTAAAATCCTCGAATACCGCCATGGAAGAGCGGGATCTCCTTTGCTATCGCTACATCGTTGAGCAGGTACCGCGTTGGGTAGTTGTCCATGGCATCCACAATCCCATCGGCCTTCCCGATAAGTTTTACCGCATTCGATTCTTCGATCCTTACATCGATCGCATTGATTTTTATATCCGGGTTGAGTTCCCGCAACTTCTCTTCAGCAGATGCAGTCTTCTTCTTCCCGACATCGCGATCAAAGTGGAGAATCTGGCGGTTTAAGTTCGTTAAGTCAACCACATCCATATCGACAATGGTGATCGTTCCCACACCGGCAACCGCAAGGTAGATGGAGACCGGTGAGCCCAGTCCTCCGGCACCGGCAATAAAAATATGCGCCTTTTTTAGCCGCTCCTGCCCTTCTTCACCAAAGAGCATCATCTGCCGCTTGTATCGATCGAGTTCCCGGTATGAAAACATTGCTCACCTAATTTTTTGCGTCTGTGCAGTTGTAGATCCCTAGTGCTGGCAGCTCATATCTTCATGTTCATGCGAATGTGGATTTTTCTCCACCCACGGTTCAAGCCCTTTTTTCACGCGGTAATCATTGATGGCCTTGTGGATCCCTTCTTCAGCCAGCACCGAGCAGTGCATCTTGATCGGGGGGAGACCTTCGAGCGCCTCGGCCACTGCCTGGTTCGAGACATCCCAAGCCTCTTCAAGCGTCTTTCCCCGGACCAGTTCTGTGGCCATGCTGCTGGATGCTATGGCAGCACCGCAGCCAAACGTCTTGAACCTCGCATCAGAGATGACATTGTTCTCGATCTTTAAGAAGATCTTCATGATGTCCCCGCACACCGGGTTGCCTACTTCCCCGATACCGTCGGCATTCTCGATCTCGCCTACGTTTCTTGGGTTTTTGAAATGGTCCATGACCTTGTCACTATACATTGCAGCCACCTTCCTTTCCGCTCTTTAAGTATAACGGTGACATGTCCCGCAGTTTTGTCACAATTTTTGGGAGAACTTCAAGCACGACATCCACATCCTTTTCTGTATTTGCATCGCCAAGCGAGAGCCGGAGCGAACCGTGCGATATCTCGACCGGCAGACCGGTTGCAAGCAGCACATGCGATGGTTCTAGCGATCCGGATGTGCACGCACTACCCGTAGAAGCGCAGATGCCCTCGTCATCCAGCCAGAGAAGCATAGACTCACCTTCGATAAATTCAAAACTCACATTGAAGTTTCCCGCTAAGCGTTTTTCCGGGTGACCATTGAGCCGCGTATGGGAAATTGTTGAAAGAACGCCTTTAATGAGCCGGTCCCGCATAGCTCGGATCTTTGCGGAATGTCCCGGGATATCGGCAGTTGCCAGCTCGATTGCCTTTCCCAGACCCACAATGCCGGCTATATTTTCAGTACCCGCACGCCTTCTACGCTCCTGGCCGCCGCCATGGATCAGGTTCTCGATCCGGACTCCTTTTTTGATATAGAGCGCTCCTGTCCCTTTAGGCCCATAGAACTTATGAGCGGAGAGTGAAAGCAGGTCGATGTTCTGCGCCTTTACATCGATCGGGATGCTGCCGATTGCCTGCACGGCATCGGTGTGGAAGTATACCTTGTGCTTCCGGGCGATTGCCCCGAGTTCGGAGATCGGTTCGATCGTCCCTATCTCGTTGTTCGCGTACATAATCGAGATCAGGATCGTTTTTTCTGTGATTGCCTTTTCGAGCACCGCCGTATCAACAAGCCCGTACTGGTCAACGGGAAGATACGTGACTTCAAAACCTTCCTTTTCGAGATACTGGCAGGTGTGAAGCACCGCATGATGCTCGATCTGCGTGGTGATGATATGATTGCCCCGCTTCCGGTTTGCAAAGGCCACTCCCTTGATCGCCCAGTTATCCGACTCGCTCCCGCCCGAAGTAAAATAAATCTCATCGGGTTCAGCGCCCAGCGCCTTTGCCGTCTGTACCCGTGCAACATCGATCGCTTTTTTCGATTCCCGGGCAATGCCATAGATGGAGGAAGGGTTACCAAAATGTTCCGTAAAGAAGGGGATCATCGCTGTCACCACCTCCGGTTTTACAAATGTGGTGGCGGAATGATCCATGTAGATTGTGCGTTGTGCTCCCATGGCTTCTCTCGTACCTGAATATCTGTGTGGAAGGTGAGATTATTCTTTCCCACCCGTGCATGCCATAAAACCATATTCTTCGTTCGGGCGAACCTTATGGCAGGTTCATCAACTCGAAAGATTTTTTTGGTTTCCCGGCATAATTCACAATTGTGAATGCAATATATTATGTGACAACTGAGATAACTTAAACGTTGTGATACCATGGAAGCACCTTGTCAGAAAATAGTATGGGATGTGCTCCCGGCAATCCGGGCAGCGATCGCAGTGGAACTCGTCAGGTGCGGGGTCTCCCAGGTAGAGGCATCGCGAATGCTTGAGATTGCGCCGTCCGCAGTCTCACAATACCTTTCCGGTAAACGCGGGTACAGGATCGAATTTGAAGACGAAGTGAAAAAATCGATTGCCCTGCTGGCACAGGATATGATTGACAAAAAACAGGTCAATGTTATCGAGCGGATCTGCGGGATCTGCCGCCAGCTCCGTGATGGTGAGGGAGGATGTGCAGGCCCGGTCACTGAACGGTGCGGTTCATAATTTTTAATTCACTTCCCGTTTGACCAGGTTTTTTTAAAAATTTTTTATAATTTCATGACTCTTATGAATACTCACGAAAAGATGCAGGCGCTAAAAGAGATCATCACATCGAAGGGATCGATGCTCATATCCTATTCCGGGGGTGTAGACAGCGCACTGCTTGCTGTGCTTGCAACTGAAGTGCTGGGCAATAACGCCCGTTGTATCCTGCTTGACAGCCCGGTTGTCCCGCGCGAGGCAATTGCCGAGGCCCAGCAGATCGCAGAAGAGTTTTGCATCCAGATGGAGATCATTCCTGTTCAAGTGATGGACGATGAACGGTTCAAGAAAAATCCTGCAGAGCGCTGCTACTGGTGCAAGAAGAAATCCGCAGATGTGCTGAAATGGAAAAAAGAGGCACTGCACTTTGCCTGCATTGCAGATGGCATCAATGTATCCGATACCGGTGAACACCGTCCCGGGCTCCTGGCAAGCACGGAAGAGGGCATATGCCACCCGTTCTTAGAGGCCGATATAACCAAAGCAGATATAAGGGAGATTGCAAAGGCAAAAGGATTGCCATTCTGGAATAAGCCATCCGCTGCCTGTTTATCATCCCGCATTCCTTATGGAGATGAGATCACTATTAAAAAACTTGACATGATCGAAGAAGCTGAAGCCTTACTGCACACAAACGGATTCTCCCAGTGCCGGGTCAGGATGCACGGGGACATTGCCAGAATTGAAGTTGCCAGCGATGATATGCAGAAACTCATAGACAAACGGGTGGATCTGGTAGAGAAATTCCAAACGATCGGGTTTACTTATATTACGCTCGATCTTACAGGGTACCGTAGTGGTAGTATGGATGAGGTTCTATGAAACAGGAAAAATCCAGCCCAAAAGAAAGGGACATAAAGGGGCAAGCATCCCCTATGTACCGCAGTATGCCCTGCATACGAGCTGACGGAAATATCTATGAACTGGGTTTACACGATGTTGTTGAAGAGATACCATTTGCCCTTTTTATCAACGGCCGTCACGCAATGACAGCGATGATGAGTCCGGTCAATCTGGAAGACTTTGTCACTGGTTACATGTTCACTGAACAGATCATTAAAACGGTAGATGAGATTGAGTCGATCAAGATCGAGAAAAACCGTATGAGTGTGATTACCAAAAACCTGTTCAAAGTGCTCGGGCCAAAAAAGACCATCCTGTCCGGTTGCGGAGGGAGTGCTTCTTACATAGATGCAGAAAAACTGCCAAAGATCCAGTCTGATTTTTGCATCAGTGCAGAAGCAATTTCTACTGCGTTGAGATCCGTCCTTGATTCTGAAATTCACCGGGCTACCGGTGGTTTTCACATGGTTGTACTGCTGGATAAACAGCGGGTAATATGCATTGCAGAAGATATCGGGCGGCACAATGCTGTCGACCGGGTCATCGGTTACGCACTGCGCAATCGTATAGATCTGTCACAGACATTTGTTATTTCATCCGGGCGGATCTCTTCTGAGATGGCACGGAAATGCTTAATTGCAAATATTCCGGTCATTGTTTCACGCAGCGCGACTACTACCCTATCTGTGGATATTGCAAAAAAAACCGGGCTGACCATCATTGGATTTGCCCGGGGCGCAAAGATGAATATCTACACGCATCCCGAACGCGTGCAGGGTGTACCGTCACTTCCCCAGTGATTTCCGGAGCATGCATACCTGGCAGAGTTCCCCGCTGCACGGATCCCCACATTCCCGGCAGCGGCGTATCGGTTCAGAGATTGCACGCCAGTCCACATATTTTTCTATCGCCCTTTTGCTCTTTATCAGGTTATGCATGGTGCCGGGATGTTTCTGTTCCATGGCAGAGAGCATTGTTCGAACCTCTAATCTCAGGGCATGGCGGGTATACGGGCACTCGGGAAGAAAAGGGAACATATCCTGGACAAACAGGTAGGCGGCGATCTCTTTTTCCGATATTCCGGCAAGCGGTTTTATACGGGGAATGAAACAGTCATGAGAATCCGCATCGCTGGTGCGGACAAGGCGGGGCAGGTCCCCACGAAGTGTGTTCATCAGTACGGACTGGGCTTCGTCATCGAGATTGTGGCCTGTGGCAACCTTTGTTGCACCCGCCTTGTGGGCTGAAACCGAAAGCGCCTTCCTTCGCAGGATCCCGCAGACCGAGCATGCCTGAGTTTCGCGTCCGATAAGAAGAGTGTCAAGGTCATCGCTGATAATATCCTTAAATGAGACACACACATGTTCGATCCGGAGTTTTTTTGTTACCTCCTCTGCAGCCCGGATCGTATCATCACGGTAACCTACAATCCCTTCATCCACGGTGATAGCCACAAGACTCACATCTTCCCATGCGGGCAGGAGCCGGGATAAGATCACAATGAGTGCGGTGCTATCCTTGCCGCCACTGAACGCAACCGCGATCCGATCATGGGGTTTAATGAGTTCCCTCTCATGAATCGTCTGGGCTGCCCGTTCCTCAACATCTGCAATAAGATGGGCCGCACAGAGATGCCGGTCAGGCAACAGCAGCCGGATAACCGGTGGTTCAGAGCAGAGTGTGCACCGCTCCGCTCCTCCGGTCACCGGATTCCCAAGACTCATTCATCCCCCGTGTGCAATGCGGATGATCCGGATCTCATCATCGCCGCCAATCAATGTATCCTCCGGTACCAGCTTCCCGTTCCGGGATACAATCACTTCAGACGGGTTGATGTGAAGCTTGTCAAGGATACTGGTGATACAGACCGGATCTTCTTGCATAATATTTATCGTAGTATTGGGGAGGATGATTTTCATTTATAGCAGGGAATAATTGGATGTGCCCGTTCATAAATTTCCCCCAGACACCAGCTTTTTTAAAGAGAGGATAAAACGTATACAGCACAGGAGCGTTCACACGTTGCCGGCCACTTCACTCAAAGACGAGATCCTTGCTCTGAAAAAAGAGCGGGATGCAATTATCCTTGTCCATAACTACCAGATGCCGGAAGTGCAGGACGTAGCCGATCTCTGCGGAGATTCACTTGAACTCTCAAGAGCAGCTGCCACCATGGACGGTGAAGTGATCGTTTTCTGCGGTGTGGATTTCATGGCCGAGACTGCGGCGATTCTCTCACCGAAAAAGACCGTCTTGCTCCCCGCCCCCGATGCCTGCTGCCCGATGGCCCAGATGATCTCGGCAGAAGAACTCCGGTTTGCTAAAGCCCGTAACCCGGACGCTGCTGTGGTCTGCTATGTGAATACCACGGCAGAAGTCAAGGCAGAGTGTGATATCTGTTGCACATCGTCAAATGCAGTCAGAGTGGTCAACTCGGTAGAGCAGGAACGCGTGATTTTCGTTCCTGACCGGAACCTCGGGCGTTACGCAGCCCGGTTTACAAAAAAGGAGATTCTGCCTTGGGAAGGATTCTGCATAGTGCACGACCAAATCACACAGGCTCATGTTGCTGCCGCCCGACAAGCGCACCCGTATGCAATGCTGCTAGTCCACCCAGAATGCAGCCCGGAAATAATCGATCTCGCGGATCATGTGGCAAGCACTTCTGGCATCATCCACCATGTCTGCACCTCTCCAAAACGGGAGTTCATCATAGGTACCGAAGTCGGGATCCTGCACCGGCTGGCAAAAGAATGCCCGGAGAAACGCTGCTTCCCGCTGTCACAGGCAGCTGTCTGCCGGAACATGAAAAAGACCGATCTGACAAAAGTTAGGGACGCATTACTGACACTCCGTCCCCGCATTACGGTACCGGAAGAAATTGCGGTGCGAGCCCGTCGTGCGATCGAGCGTATGCTGGCTCTACCGTAACGTTTTATTTTTTCTGTTCAGGCACGTTCTTCTGTGCCATCAGTTTATTGTACATCTCATCACCAACACATTCCTTTGCGTGTTTGCACCACTGGATGCACGATTCGATCTCGTTGTAGACCACAAAACCGCATCTGCATTTCACTGATATGTCGTTTGAGAAGAGTTCCACTTCTTCGCCGCACTGCGGACACTTTTTGATAGCGAGCGTGGGTGTCTTCAGGTTTGCAGCACCAGGGCAGTGATCGGGCATCAGGTTCCTTGTTTATTGTGTATACTCCCCGTCTAATTAAACCGGGGGTCGTATCACCAGTTCGTCATCGGCTGAGGGGGTATTCACAAGAGATGAGACAGGATACATCACCATCTTTTCTGCAGGGTACGGTGCGAGCACCAATTGCCCGGCATCAGGTTGCTCAACGGTAAGCCAGCGTTCCTCATGATCCTGTGCAAGGATTGCTGGCATCCGGTTGTGAACGGTTGCCATTAACGGGTTGGGCTCTGTTGTGATGATCGTATATGTGGTGATTACTGTTCCGGCAGGTTCTTGCCACTCATCGTACAGCCCGGCAAAGGCAAAGAGTGGCTGATCCGGCAGACGGATGTAGAACGGGATCTTTCTTGCCCCCTCGTGCTTCCATTCAAAAAAGCCGCTTGTAGGAATGAGACAACGTTTCGTTTTTAACAGGGAAGCAAACGAGGGTTTTTCCGCAAGTGTTTCTGCCCGGGCGTTGATGATCGGGTGCGCAGTCTTGAAATCTTTTACCCGGTGAGAGACCAGTCCCCACTGCATCTGCACCAGTTCCCTGCCCCCGGCACCCTGCACGATCACCGGTTGCCGGGTACCGGGCGCGATATTAAACTTCGAGCGGGCACCGAGCATCGGGTTGAATACCCGGAAACGATTGCCAAGATCATCAATGCAGATGAGTGAATACCGGCCGCACATTACACTCCACTTCTGGTCCACCCGCTCATCAATCTTACGATACTTTCCAACACTTTCACCCCCCGCAAACCTGAGCCTTATCCAATCCGGTGCAGCAGGGATCCGGTGCAATGCTTATCGAGCTCTCAAAAGGGATCATTCTGCACCCGGGCAGCTTCACTGCTGTGATAGCCCCGGAAAAAAAGATCCTTGCTGCGCTCAATAGCACCGCCGATCTACAGCGGTTCCTCTTTCTATATGTCTGCAGCAACTATTCGCGTATCCTCTCGGGCATCAGCCGCACATCAAATAATTTTGAAGTCCGTCGACCATTTACCGCTGACCAGCTCTTAACCGTCATCCATGAAGCAAGTCACACAATTGTCTTTGTCGAGCATGACCCTACGCTTTTCGAAGGAGCAGAGCGTCTGTTTGTACCGATTGCATCAGCGCTTAAGCAGACCGGCAGGGAGGCGCTGGTGATCCTCTGGGCGCCGGCAAGTGACCGGTCCTTTGCCGCACTGATCCGGCAGGCAGACCGGATCATTGAGATTATACCCGAAGGTCCGGCCCCGGACCGTTCTGGCTTTGCGAGCCAGCGATCCTTCCGGAAGGGCGGAGTGGTGTCAAGAGCCCAAAAGACACTGGAGGTGTACTGATGGGCAGGAGTTTTGAGAGCGTCCGGCAGGGAGTGAAGGGGCCCATCGATCACTGGGCACGGGCCGCACGGGCACTCATAAAAGAAGATCAGCCGTATGGAGAGAGACTGGTTGCGCTTGCCAAAAAACATTCGAGCGAGGCGTTCTATGGCTGTGATGATCCGCTTGAAGCGGTGGTCTTTTCGGTGCTTGTAGAGATGTTAAGGCAGCAGGAAGAGCAGGCACGAGAAAGAGAGCGTAAAGAATCGGAAGAGACCCATAATGTGGATCCTTGACTCGGCCTTCCGGAACGGGGGCGTGGACCTGTGGCATAAGGATGGATCTGTGCAGAAGATCCACTATGAGTATGATCCGCCGTTTTATCTCTATCTTCCGGACTCGGACGCACATCACGAAATGATCGAAGCCCTGGAGGAGCAGTACCGTGCGGAGCCCTGCACGTTTACCACCATCTTTGGAGAACACAAAGGATACGCAGTTTTTGCCGGTAGGCCGGTGGCTGAAGCTATCGAGCAGCAGACGCAGTTTGCGGCGCAGCTCTTCAACGTGGATGTGCGACGCGACCAGCGTTTCATGGCCGAGCAGGGGATTATACCCTGCTGTGCTGACCCGGAGGACCGGTTCTCTCCGGTATTTGAGCATGGCCTAAGCAGCATGGAGATCCGGATCCATGATGACCCGGCCCGAGACCAAAGCTGTTCGGATATTAAGATCATTAGTGAGCGCACTGAGCGGCTGCACGGGCAGGAGCGGGACGTGCTTGCTGATCTCTTCTCACTCATTTCAGCGTACGATCCTGACATAATCCTTATGACCGATGCCGATCGCTGGATATCGAAATTACAGCTGCGGGCCCGGGCACTCGGCCTCACGATGCCGTTTTCCCGGAGCGGGAAGTACCGCACCATGGATTCGCGCTCCTACTGGAGTTACGGCAGGGTAGAACACAAGGAAGCAGCACTCATACCGGACGGGAGGATCTTAATCGATACCGAACAATCGTTTGTGTACCGCGAAGGCGGACTAGATGGTGTACTCATGGCTTCACGGCTCTCGGGTCTCTCTCCAAGCCTTGCGTCACGGTTCACCCCGGGCACGCTCATCTCCAGCTACGAGACTTACGAAGCGGTGCGAAGGGGAATTGTTGTTCCGTTCCGGAAGAGCGATGCGGAAGTGCTGCGGAAATTTGTCGAACTAAAGACTTCAGACCGGGGCGGGATGATGTTCCAGCCGGAGCCCGGCATCTTTGCAGATGTGGACGAGATCGACTTCACCTCCATGTACTCCTCCATCATTGTGAAGACAAACCTGTCGCCAGAGACCATCGGGTACCCTGAACCGCAACAGCGGGGTTTTCTCCCCACGTCCCTTGAACCCCTGCTGGCCCTGCGGATACGGACTAAACAGATGAAAAAGACCGACCCGGCCATTGCAGGCATCGATGCGATCCTCAAGTGGATGCTGGTCACCTGTTTCGGCTACACGGGCTACAAGAACGCAAAGTTTGGCAGGATCGAGGTGCACGAGGGGATCACCGGGCGATCGCGCGACATCCTGCTGCAAACCAAAGACATTGCTGAAGATATGGGCTTTCGCATTCTACACGGCATCGTGGACTGCCTCTGGGTGCAGGGTTCGCCTATTGCGGCATTGCAGGAGCGAGTCAACCGCGAGACCGGGTTGTTAACCGAACTCGAACACTTCAACTGGATCGTTTTCCTGCCGCTCAATGACGGGCTGGGAGCCTACAACCGCTACTATGGCCGGCTCTCTGACGGCAGCATGAAGGTGCGGGGCATTGCCGCACGCAGGCATGACACCCCGGAATATATCCGAAGGATGCAGGGCGATATGCTTACAGTCATGGGCAGGGCAGCAACAATTACAGAACTCAGTGGACTGTGGGATCAGGTTACGGCGATATACCACAACGCGGTGCATAGGTTGCCGTCCGCACCAGTAAAGGAGATGGCAATCAGCCGGAGGATCAGCCGAGTCACGTACACCCATCACTGCATAGAAGGCGCTGCGGTGAACGCGTACCGGCAGAGTGGGGTGCCGATAGCGCCGGGCATGAAGATCCGGTATGTGGTACAGGATGCCCGCACGTACCGGGTGGAGCCTGAATGGAATGCTGAGCGCTTTGATATCGCGTACTACCTGGAACTGCTGGAGCGGGCGTGGAAAGAGATCGCGTATGCGTTCAGAGCTGGTGGAGTGAGCGACACAGAACAGCGGAGGATTCCTGCGATCTAGGTGCAACAGCAGATCT
>Ga0194039_1001705_pt1 | contig 11600 bp, 16 predicted proteins | sample JunL228m_MetaG_FD_148679 | JGI IMG/M metagenome (GOLD analysis project Ga0194039, IMG submission 148679) | Anoxic zone freshwater microbial communities from boreal shield lake in IISD Experimental Lakes Area, Ontario, Canada - Jun2016-L227-8m | ecosystem: Environmental > Aquatic > Freshwater >...
GAATCCTCCGCCGCCATGCCCTCCGCCAGTGTAGGAGCCTTTTGAGGCATTGGTGAATGTCTCGTGGCCCATGTTATCATACTGGGCTTTCTTTTGTTCATCGGAAAGGACGCTGTAGGCTTCGTTGATCTTCTTGAACTTCTCTTCGGCCCCCTTATCTTTGCAGACATCCGGGTGATATTTACGGGCGAGGTTGCGGTATGCTTTCTTTACTTCCTTGTCATCGGCATTCCGTGGTATGCCTAAAGTCTCGTAGTAATCTCCTGCGCCCATAATTTAATTCACTCTTCTTTTACCTTGTAATCGGCATTGACGACATTGTCATCATCTTTGGTATCCGGGTTTGGCGGAGAGCCGGCACCAGCAGACTGTTGCTGTTGAGCTGCCTGTTCTGCCTGAACCTTCTGATAGATCTTGGTTGTCACAGCATATACTGCTTCGGTGAGTGCTTCCATGGACTTCTTGATCTCATCGAGATTATCATCTGCCAGTGCTTTTTTCACAGCCGCAGCGCTCTCTTCAACCTTGGTTTTGTCTTCAGGTTCGATCTTGTCACCACTCTCTTTGAGCATCTTTTCAGCAGTGAAGACTGCAGTGTCGGCCTGGTTGTGCACTTCGATTTCATCGCGCTTCTGTTTGTCTTCACTCTCAAACATCTTTGCTGCGTCCATCATCTTCTTGATGTCTTCATCAGAGAGTTTCTTGTCGCCTTTGATAGAGATGTTCTGCTGGTTGCCTGTGCCAAGGTCCTTTGCAGACACGTGGATGATACCGTTCGAATCGATATCGAATGTGACTTCAACCTGTGGAATTCCACGTGGGGCTGGGGGAATGCCGGTCAACTGGAATTTGCCGAGTGTGAAGTTGTCTTTTGCAAGCGCACGTTCTCCCTGGACTACATGGATCTCGACACTGGTCTGACCATCAGCTGCTGTTGAGAAGATCTGGCTTTTCCGTGTAGGGATTGTTGTATTGCGCTCAATAAGTTTTGTTGATATGCCACCTAACGTCTCGATACCGAGAGTGAGCGGTGTGACATCCAAGAGGACAATATCTTTTGTCTCTCCTGTCAGGACTGCGCCCTGGATACCTGCACCGAGTGCCACACATTCATCCGGGTTAAGTCCCTTGTCGGGTTCTTTTCCGAGCAGTTTTTTAACTGTATCCTGAACGAGCGGGACACGGGTTGATCCTCCTACGAGCAGGACGTGATCGATATCTTTTGGCTCGAGTTTTGCGTCACTGAGTGCCTGCTTGACCGGGCCAACCGTGGATTCAACCAGATCGCCGATCAGCTGTTCGAGTTTTGCCTTGGTGAGATCGATGTTTAAGAATTTCGGGCCACTCTTGTCCTGCGTGATGTAGGGCAGATTGATGTTGGTGCTCTGGCGTTGCGAGAGTTCGATCTTCGCATTTTCCGAAGCATCGCGCAACCGCTGCATGGCATACGGATCCGACCGGAGGTCGATACCTTCTTTCTTCTTAAACTCCTCAACAAGATAATCGGTGACCCGCTGGTCGAAGTCGTCACCACCGAGATGGTTGTTACCTGCAGTGGATTTTACTTCAAAGACGCCGTCGCCGAGCGTGAGGATGGAGACATCAAACGTACCGCCACCGAGATCGTAGACAAGAACAGTTGCATCTGCTTCCTTGTCAATACCGTACGCGAGCGCGCTTGCGGTTGGCTCATTGATGATACGCATTACATCTAATCCGGCAATCTTGCCGGCATCCTTGGTTGCCTGCCGCTGTGCATCATTGAAATAGGCAGGTACCGTGACCACTGCTTTTGTGATCTTCTCGCCAAGATATGCCTCTGCATCAACTTTTAGTTTTTGCAGAATCATCGATGAGATTTCCTGCGGGGTGTAATTCTTATCATCGATCTTGATCTTTTCAGTAGTGCCCATCTTCCGTTTGATGGACTGGATTGTTCTCTGCGGGTTGGTCACGGCCTGCCGCTTTGCAAGACTGCCTACCAGACGTTCGCCTTCTTTTGTAAAGGCAACTACCGATGCAGTTGTTCGTCCGCCTTCAGAATTCGGGATCACAATTGGCTTTCCTGCCTCCATGATGGACATACAGGAATACGTTGTTCCCAGATCAATACCCAGAACTTTCTCATGTGTCATAATTTTTTACCTCCTTTTAGTGATTTCCATTCGATACTGCAACTTTTGCATACCGGATTACCTTGTCATGCATACGATACCCGCGTGCCACTTCATCGACAACGATCCCTTCTGCTTCTTCAGAAGGTACATGCGCAATTGCCTCATGCTCTGCGGGGTTGAATGGTTTGTTGAGAGCGTCTACGGGCGTGATGCCGTGACGCTGCAACTGTGATGAGAGCAGGTGCTGAATCTGCACGATTCCCTCGCGCAGGTGAGCATCATCTGCTTTAATCGCCCGCTCAAAGTTGTCGAGCACTTCGATAATGTCGACTGCGAATCGTTCATTTGCCATATTCGTAATCGTTTCGCGGTCACGTGCTGTGCGTTTTTTGAAATTTTCAAAATCCGCAGCCAGACGTAAGTACCGATCATTGAGTTCGGAAAATGCCTGCTTCTGCTCATCCAGAGCGGTTGAATCCGTCTGGCTGCTCAAAGGGGCTGTATCCGAAGTATCGGTAAATTCATCGCCGTTTTTCTCTTCACTGCGTTCTGCATCATTCATAGTGCATCCGTTTTGTGTTTTTCTAATATCTGTTGTATTGTAGTTCTATATATATGTTCACTTTGACCTCAAACTGGAATCACCGCAATGGAACTGGATTGTTGATTAAGACTTAAACCCAAGGCTATGATTTTTATCGCGCTTAAAACTCGCCCGGATTTTGATTCTAGCCCATTCTCTGGTAGGATTAGTTGCGATCTTTATGAAAATTTCGTAGAAAAACCGATGGGGGGCAAAGTTTCCATAGTTCGATCTTGCCGGAGTCAAGTCCCTCGTTTTAGAGGAAAAGTCTCGTTTTCTGAAGTAAGCGTGAGGTGACATACCAAAAAATCCCGCCACAACATCACCAGTTTTAATAATTCCTGTACTGATATCTATCACTTTAATGGACTCAAAGACTAGCGATCCCTCCGTAGCCAAACGTGCAGCTGGCTATAAGGCAGCAGATATGGTAAAAGACGGCATGATCATCGGCCTTGGCACGGGCTCTACTGTCATGTATACCATGGAGCGTTTGTCCCAACGCATTCATGAAGGACTCACGATCGCCGGTATTCCGACTTCTTTTCAGACAGCGATCAAGGCGCGTGAATACAATATACCGTTAACAACGCTCGATGTTCACCCAGTAATCAATCTCGCGATTGACGGTGCAGATGAGGTTGACCCGCAGTTGCGGCTGATCAAAGGCAGAGGAGCTGCGCATACTCGGGAGAAATGCGTGGCTGCCGCAGCACAACAGTTCATAGTGGTAGTCGATGAACAGAAGATGGTCCCCCGTCTGGATGGCCCTGTACCGGTAGAAATTATTCCGTTTGCCATCCGGCCTGTTATGGATCAACTGACTGCGATGGGATGTATCCCGGTGTTGAGAGAAGGCCTGAAAAAAGACGGTCCGGTGATTACCGATAATATGAATTTCATCATCGATGCGAAATTCAAAAAGATCACAAAGCCCGAAAAACTCGAAGACGCGATCGGTCTCATTCCCGGTGTTGTTGAGAGTGGGCTCTTCTGTAGGTTTACTGATAAAACCACCGTTATTGTCGGTGGCAAAAAAAGTTGCAGGGTTATTACTTAATTGATATAATCCCTTAATTTATGGACAAGGGCGAGCTGGTTGTTCGCCTCTTTCTTCTTCTCTTTTTCGATGCTGTCCATAATCTGTTGAATCGGCTTTGCCAGTTCGTAGATCTTTACCGGGCGACCTTTGCTCTCTGCCTTGCTCTCGCGGTTGGAGATCCAGTGCTGTTCGAGCAGGTAGCGCATAGCAATGCTGACTTCCGGCTGGCGGAGATCTGTTCCCCGCTCAATTGCCCGTGAGGTAGCTTCAGGAGTATTTGCAAGAAATACTAGTACCTTTGCTACATTTCTCTTGGTTCCAATCTCGATTAAGAGGTTTGCAAACTCCTCTTCCTTTTCTGTGAAATACTGTACATTTTCTGTTCTCATGCATCACATCCATACAATTTTTTTAAAGATTACCAATCACAAATATCTAATCATTCGTATATATGGTTTCATATTGCAGTGCAATGACCATGCATTTTATATATCACCATTTTTTATTCTAAAACTTGTTAAATATCGGGGGGAAATTAACCCCCTGATGAATCTAGAAAAACCGGTCAGAATAAACCAATACTTCGAAGGTCTGCGATAATCTTAACTACAGCTTTCTTTGCATCTTCAGGTTGCTTGCCGCCAGTGATGATCAGCTTGCCGGATCCAAACAGGAGCACGACAACTTTGGGGACTTCAAGACGGTATACAAGTCCGGGGAATTGCTCAGGTTCATACTCAATCCGGTCGAGGTTGAATCCGACAGCGATCTTATTGAGGTTTATGGGAATTGCAAGATCTGCTGAAGTGACAATGTTCTGGATCTTGTAATCCAATTTTTTTGGGATATCGATCCCCAGATCACGCAGGAGACCGCCAAGGATTTTAAGACCTTTACTCAGGCTGTCAACACTCTTTGCACCGGTTAACACCACTTTCCCTGAACCAAAGACAAGAGCTGCGATTTTTGGATCCTGCATCCTGAGTACAACTCCCGGGAAACGCTTCTTGTTGTATTCAGCCCCTGGGATTTTGGATGCAATATCGGGTAGATCCAGATAATCGGTCACCTTGGCTGAGGCAACAATGTTTTCGATCTTCAGTGAATCTTCTGGTCTGACCTTCATATTTATTATCACCTCATTTTTACGGCATTCAAAATTAATCTTTCAATACGAACCACATCGTAAAAATCTACAAATTCCCTTTGATAGTATATAAAGAAAAAGGTTTTTAGTATATAAATAAGCATCGTTTAGAGTTGACGGACATATTTTCCCTCAACCTATCACCAGTTACCCGTGAGATCCACCCTTTAAAGCATCATGGCCTGGTTCTGAATGATCGAGAGTAGATAGTCTCACCAACCCGTCTTTTCAAGATCGGAAAAACCGTTTCGGCACTCCTCCGAAATTACCTCATATAAAACGGCAACAAGTCGCAAATATTATCGGATGTAATAATGGGATGGATTAATTTCACGAGTTGGATTAGTAATCCAAAAGTGTATCGGTCTATATATCTTGGACCCCAGGGGTATGATTCCTGCCCATTTTGTTTTTTAACTTATGATGGCTGATTTCTTAAATCAAGCCCTCGATCCGCATGTCAACTGTGAGTGGTTTAGATCGGGGTGATTGGATTAACCGATGGCACATGGGCAGTTTTTTATTCTGTATCGGACATAATTACACTGATCAATTATGATATCGAAAAACGCTCTCCTTATCATCATGGGCCTCTGCCTTGTTGCCGGCCTTCTTGTTGCCGGTTGTACCCAGCAGGCAGCACCCGCAAAGATAACTGCGACCCCTACACCAATTGTCACTAATGCAGCATCGACCAGTTCCGGCTTAGCAAACCCTGCATCAGTTAACTGTGGCAAAATAGGTGGAAAGACTGAGATCAAGAAAGATGCAGAGGGGAACGAGTACGGTATGTGCACATTTACCAATGGCACCAGCTGTGAAGAATGGGCACTCTTCCGCAGCGAAGGCTGTAAACCGTTTACACCAGTGACAAAAACACAAGCAGCGGTCGGCCTGGCAAACCCAGCATCAGTGAACTGCGGTAAAGTCGGGGCCACATCTGTGATTATGAATAACCCTGACGGCAGTCAATACGGCATGTGCAAATTCCCTAACGGAACTGCCTGCGAGGAATGGGCACTGTTCCGTGGCGAAGGCTGCAAGCCGAATGTGGCACCAATTGCCACTCAGGCAAAATAATTTTTTCTTTTCTATTCAACAGGTCCCTCACGATAGCCATATGAAGCCAGTTCAGCGAGAACCGATTTTTCCCAGTAGACGGCGCGTTGTGACTACCGGACTCCATAATCTTCTGTTGCGCCAGAGCTCGTCCCTATCAGCCACCAGCAAACAGAATCATTTATTCATACTGGAGAAGAACGGTGAATCAGGAGTTTTAAGCGAAAGTCTATCTCGATGTATGCTGACTGTGTCGGCCGTTTGATGACCAGCAGAACAAAAAAATCCGGTTGGAGACAGAGGCAATATTGGCAATCCTTGACCGGTGTACCCGGGACTGGGAGCTTATCGGGAGCGTTGTCATTGACGATGAAGTATCCCTCATCCTGGATATCGAGAGACGGCTAAAGGTGGAGCAGAAACTCGCAATCATCAGCGAATACATTGAACTCAATGACGCAGTATTCAGACAGGCATCGGTCTATCAGAAAGCCGGTCTTAAACTCTATGATTCACTTCATCTCGCATGTGCACAAGCCGGGAAAACTATTTTTCTCACAACAGACAATACGATTATCAATACAGCACGGAAAAATATCACGATAAACATTCGGGTGGATAATCCGGTAAACTGGCTCATGGAGGTGTCATCAGATGAAAACAATCAGTGAAATAAGAAAAGAGGGTATTAGTGCACTCTCAAAGACACTTGGCCCTGTTGATATGGCACGATTTATCCAGAGTTATGAAATTGGTAGCGGGGACTATACAAAAGAGCGTCATCAGTGGCTGCCTGATAATCCTGATGAAGTAAAGGAAAGATTACTCAAACGGCAGAAAAAACTTAAAAAGCAATAAATCCTCTCCATTTTTCTTAAAAAACCCGCATGAAGTCAAAGACTTCGCACCAAAGCAATGAAAATTTTGCTCTCCAAACTCAATTTCCATTTGTCTGCTCTTTCGTCGAAAGATTTCAAATTTTTCATGACAAATCTTTACGGAAGCGATCTGCCCGGAGATCAAGAAACGAATCCTCTCTTTGTATCACATCAGCCGATGTGGACATTGCGTAGTGTGTTCTCAGGAATGAACAGGTCTACTTGCACCTGCGATCAAATCACCCAAAGCCCAGCCCGCATAAGTCTCGTGCCCCCATCCCTGTTAAAGGTTCAACTAGTCACTTTCACACCGCCAACCGGGTTCCTTATCCTTATGAGTCCCGACACTCTGGATAAGGAACGCGATTCAACCATGAAAGCCAAGACCACAACACCATCACGAGCGGATCTCCCCGAGGGCTACCCGGAATTTATCGTCTCGTTAAAACAACGGATCCGGTCAGCACAGGTTAAAGCCGCGGTATCCGTTAACCGCGAACTGGTCCACCTCTACTGGCAGATAGGAAATGACATCCTGACAAGGCAAAGAGCGGGAGGGCTGGGGTGCAAAGGTCATTGATCGGTTATCGTCGGACCTGATAATTGAATTTCCTGAAATAGGGATTTTCGGTCAGGAACCTGAAATATATGCGGAAATTTGCCGGGGCATGGCGTGACATAGCAATTGTGCAAGAGCTGCTTGCACAAATTACCTGGTATCATCATATTGCCCTTCTGGATAAAGTGAAGGATCCTGCAGAGCGGGAATGGTACATCAGTGAAACGATCCGTAACGGCTGGAGCCGGAATGTACTTGTTCACCAAATTGATAGTGGACTGGTGAACCGGGCCGGGACTTCTGTTACCAACTTTCCCACCACCCTTCCGGCACCGCAGTCTGATCTTGCACGTGAGGTTGTCAAGGACCCGTATATTTTTGATTTTCTGGGCCGCAGTACCGAAAAATCCGAACGGGAATTTCACCAGTCGCTTCTCGAAAAGCTCCGGGACTTCTTAGTTGAACTAGGGCTGGGATTTGCATTCCTTGGCAGCGAATATCACCTTGAAATCGGAGACCAGGATTTTTATCTCGATCTGTTGTTCTACCATACCCGGCTGCATTGCTATATCATCATCGAGCTGAAGATTGGCGCATTTGTACCGGAGTTTGCCGGTAAACTGAACTTCTACCTGTCAGCCGCAGATGATCTGCTCCGCGATCCTGCGATGGATAAACCTTGTATCGGGATTCTCTTATGCCGGGAGAGGAACCGGGTGATCGCGGAATATGCACTCAGGGACATGTCAAAGCCGATGGCTATCTCTACCTACCATCTGGGCTCCACACTTCCTCCGCAATTCCAGGAACAATTGCCGGATGCAGCCCGGTTGAAAGATATTATACTCAAGACTGCTCCCGATGCCGGGGTTTAGCCCACGCTGGCTTTGGGGCGATAAGCCCCTTTTGAGCGTCAAATCCCCGCACCCCATCTCCCGGATCCCGCCCATCCCCAACAAATGCAGGATCAAAAATAATGGCAATCCCTCAGTAAAAGCCCGGCCGCCACACCGGCATTGGACCCGGGGTTATACCCGGATAACCGGAATTCTCTTCACTACTGCATACAATGACGTAAGGCCGTGCTGCCCATAGACAAGGAGACGGCGGGGAGTTTTTGTTTTGTATCGGTTCTAATAACCCGTGAGTCTTTAGTGAATGCGTTCTGCCAGGAGTATCAGCTCATGGGTTTGCCCGAAGCAGGGCGATGGTGGGCGGGTGATTTTTCCAGTTCTTTGAGCAGAGCGGATATTTTTGGTTCGAGTGCCGGGAGATCGTCGGTGATGACATTCCAGACTATGTAATAATCGATCCGGAAATATCCATGTATGATCTTGTCCCGGAGTGCCGCCATATCCCGCCACGGGATATCCTGATGTTTCTTTTTGATCGGGTCCGGAACATTTTTTGAGGCTTCTCCGATCACTTCAATCGCGCTCCTGACCGCATGCGCAAAATAATCATCGTGGATGAGATCGTCGAATGTCCGGTCCTTTGATATTTTTCTTAAAAAAACTATCTCGTCAAGAATGTGTCGGAGATATACCAGATCATCCTTCAATCCAGATCACCTCCGCCTCAACATAGGAACGAATGTATTTGTCAATCCCTTCCACGGTGAGCAGATCGACTTTTCGTTTGAAGAGCGCTTCAAGATGATCGGAAAGTCCGACAAAGTTGCGGAGAGTGGCATATCCCTGTGCAAAATCGACCAGCACATCCACGTCGCTCCTCCGGGTCTGCTCTCCCCGGGCAAAAGAGCCGAATATGCCGATCTTTGTGACGCCGAATTGTGTGCGTATAGCCGGGGCTGCTGCTTCGATCTTTTTTAGGACAATACTTTTCTTCCGCTGCGGTGCGAGCTGCCCGGGCATCCGTTCACTTCCTTATGTTAGGTGTTAGGCAACCGGGCAAAATAAGGGTATGGTTAAAGAGCGGAGGAGATTCTGATAAGCCCCAGCCGCTAAAAGATCGTCAATCATCACATGTTCCAATGATCATGATCCTGGGTTCATCCATTACATTCTTTACGAAAGGATCTCCGGTCTGCTTTCGTTTCCGGAATTCATCCGGCTGCATGAGCGTTAGTTGATCTCGCGATGCAGGGCACGTTCGCTTTCATGCACAAGCGGGATCAGGAGGGATTCGTCCACGCTGCCTATGATGAACAGGTCGATATCGCTTTTTGCTCCGGCAGTTCCGCTGGCAAACGATCCGTAGATGAACATGCACTGGATCTCATCGAGTGCTGCAAGGTTCTCCCTGAGGTGCCGGGCTACGCCTTCAGTTTTGAGCACGATCTTCTGCAACTCATCGTAGAGGAAGAAGTCACGGTTGACGGTATAGTATTGCTGGACACCTTTTTTCTGTCCGGTAATAAGCCCGAACAATTCGAGATTGGCAAGTTCCCGCCGCACGGAGTTCATGTTCTCATCCGTAGTCCGCACGATCTCGCGGACATAGAATTCGCTCTCCGGGTTGAGTAAGAAGAGGGTGAGGAGTTTCACCCGGGTCCGGGAGGGGATGAGCGCTTCGAGCATGAATACATAATGTATTCTCTTGAATAAAAAATGTATTCACTATCAGACTACTGGCTCTCTCACAGTACTGGCAATTCGATACCGGGTTCTCTCACATCCAACTCACCGCTGATGAGTTTTTTAGAGATGGAAGACCGGGGTGCAAAGGTCATCGATCGTTTATCGTCAGATCTGGTAATTGAATTTCCTTATATGAAGGGTTTCCCGGTCAGGAAACTCAAAAATATGCGGAAATTCGCCGGGGCATGGCGGGACTTAGCAATTCGTGCAGCATGTTGCTGCACAAAAAACCGTGGTTCCATCATTGTGTAATTCTTGATAAAGTGCCTGACATGCCGGAACGTCAACACCCTGCAGGTCATCACCAACTTTTTAGATCGGCCGACGGATTGTGGAGTATGAACAGAAGGGAAGCATACGGGCAGAATACTGGGAGAGAATACTGAAAAGAACTCTCACACCGGCTGACCGAAGAAATTGGGCGTGGTTTCTCAACAACTAATCTCAAATACATGCGCCTTTTTTATCTCGAATATCAGGATTCAACTCCACAAATTCCCCAAACAGTGTCTGGGAAATTGCCAGCCAAAACACCGACGGAAACACCAATTGGTCAGACACTGTCTGACTTATTCACACCCCGATTCACCCTCAGCTGGTCGCACTACGTGTTCCTAATGACTATCGACAACCGGGACGAGCGCCGGTTTTATGAAATAGAATCCGGACAAAACCAATGGTCACTATCCGAACTCAAGAGACAGTTCAACTCCGGCATCTACGAACGGCTCGCACTCAGCCGGGATAAGAAGGGGGTAAAAGCCCTTGCAGATAAAGGACAGATCATTGGAAATCCGCAGGATGTGCTCAAAGATCCCTATGTTCTTGAATTCCTCGGGCTTAATGAGAATTCACATTACTCCGAGAGCGATCTCGAATCCGCCATCATCAACAAACTTGAAATATTTCTCCTGGAACTTGGCAAAGGATTTCTCTTTGAATCCCGGCAGAAACGGTTCACCTTCGATACCGATCATTTCTATGTGGATCTCGTCTTCTACAACCGCATCCTAATTTACTTTAAACTTTAAGTAAATAGCAAAGTAAATAACCCGGGCCACCAATCACCATGAACAGGAGAGAACAAAAAAATGCAGAATGATATCCTCTCCATCTTAAACGAATCCGAAGGGCTCAACGCGAAAGTCTTCTCGCTCGTCCGGCTGAAGCTCCTCGCAAGCCTTGCCACCCTCGGACCCGATGGGGCCACCTACCGCGAACTCAAGGCAGCGCTAGACATCAATGACGGTGTGCTGTTTGCAAACCTCAATGTCTTGAAAGACATGGGCTATCTCACATCAGAGAAGATCACATCTGAAGGAAAAGAACTCGAACTCTATAGCATCACGACCGAAGGACAAGACGAATGGAAGAGAACAAAAACCTGGCTGTGCCGGTTCCTCCACTGCGGAGCATGAGACAATGGAAAAACGGAAAAAAGTAATTGCATTCTTCAAAGAATTGGGCTTTGAATTCGATATCTCGCGGTTCGATGACCGGCTCATCGCGCAGAAACTCGTCTGCCTGCTTGAACTCAGGGGCATCGATCTCGGGTATTCCTGCAGCCTGTACGTGCGGGGACCATACTCTCCGGACCTGACGCAGGACTTGTACG
>Ga0194039_1001706_pt1 | contig 11593 bp, 12 predicted proteins | sample JunL228m_MetaG_FD_148679 | JGI IMG/M metagenome (GOLD analysis project Ga0194039, IMG submission 148679) | Anoxic zone freshwater microbial communities from boreal shield lake in IISD Experimental Lakes Area, Ontario, Canada - Jun2016-L227-8m | ecosystem: Environmental > Aquatic > Freshwater >...
ATATTATTATTTCTGTTAAATATTGTTAGTTTCATTAAAAAAAGTTTGTAAAAATTTTTACCTGTTGAAAGTTATGATGCTTCCTTTAGAATTGTGGTAGTTTACTCAAAACATTTATTGCGGGCATTAGGATATTTATGGAACACCTTCTCACAAAAGACAAGATTTGGATGAATGCTAGGAATATTCTCAGAATTCACCTTAATGACGATAGTATCTATAATCATTGGTTTAGCTCGATAAAGGCAATCTCATTCCAGGATGATTTTGTTTTGGGAGTATCAGACGAATTTTTTGCTGATTGGCTAGAAGACCACTATTCTGAAGAAATAAAGCACGCCCTTAGAGAGGCTTCAGGAAATGAAAAAATAGCTTTTAGATTTGAGGTTGGGCATACTCCTGTAGAAGATTTCAGTACAACTCCAGTCGAGGATAAAAATTCTACTTCTTACAGTTCGGAAGTAATTCATATCGTGAACTGCAATCCAAAATTTACCTTGGATAAGTTTGTAGTAGGAGATGGAAATGATTTTTCCTATTCTGCTGCTGCTGCTATAGGCCAGGCTCCAGGCATATCTTTTAATCCCTGGTTTATTTACGGCGGGACAGGACTTGGGAAAACACACTTAATACAAGCCTCTGCTCATGAGGCCATCAAGAATAATAAAAAACTTAAAGTTGAATACTACACATGTGAAGAATTCTGTAATGCTTATACTGACGCTTTGCAGAACAATAAAATTTCAGAGTTTCGAAAGAAATTCAGAAAAATCGATATGCTTTTAATCGATGATGTTCAGTTCCTGACAGGTAAAGAGAAACTTCAGGAAGAATTCTTTAATACATTTAATGCTTTATATAATGATAATAAACAGATTGTATTAACTTCAGACAGATCTCCTAGAGAAATAAATGGGTTAGAGGCTAGGCTTGTTTCAAGATTTGAGACTGGTCTTACTACTGATATTCAGCCTCCAGGTCTTGAAATGAGAGTTGCTATTCTCAAGAAAAAGCAAGAAGAACAGATTGTTAAGCTTAGCGATGAAATTTTGTATTTTATTGCCAGCAAGATAACATCCAATGTGAGAAGACTTGAAGGCGCGCTTATTAGACTTACGGCTCTTACTTCGATGACAGGGGCAAAAATAGATCTTGGTGTCGCAGAAAGGATTCTTCACCCTATAATTATACAGGAAGCCGCCGCTAAGGTTACCATAGAGATGGTACAGAAGAAAGTCGCAGAGCACTTTGATTTGATGCTTAAGGACTTGGTCAGCGATAAAAGACCCAAAAACATTGCTTATCCTAGAATGATAGCTATGTATTTATCAAGGGAATTGACGGAGTACTCTCTTCCCGTAATTGGAGAATCATTCGGGGGAAGGACGCATGCGACAGTGATAAACGCTATTAATAAGATTAGAAAAGAGCGTTTACAAGATAAATCGATGGATCATTCTATTTCATTTATTCAGAGACAATTACAAAATAGTTAGCACTTAAACATTATAAATACGGAGTTTAATCGTGAGTAAGATTCATAGCACTGCGATAGTGGACGAAAAGGCTCAGATAGCAGACACAGTTGAAATAGGGCCTTTTTGCACTGTGGGACCTAATGTTAAAATAGGGGCCGGGACTAAGCTCATATCTCACTGCAATGTTTCAGGACATACTACCATCGGCGAAAATAATACTATGTTTCCGTTTGTTTCACTTGGGACAGAACCTCAGGATCATGGTTTTGTTGGAACAGAATCTTACCTTAAAATCGGAAACTATAACTTCTTCAGAGAAGGTTTTACAGCCAATATAGGTACAAAGGAAGGGTCTGAAACGGTCATCGGCGACCATTGCTACTTTATGATAAATACTCATGTGGCCCACAATTGTCAGGTTGGCAACAAGGTTACTGTGGTTAACGGTTCTGGATTTGCCGGTTATTGCGAAATTGGAGATAGCTGTGTTATATCAGGACTTTGCGGAACTCATCAGTTTGTTAAAATAGGAAGATTTGCCATGATGAGCGGCGGTTCAGTAACATCAGTCAATATTCCTCCGTTTGTGATCGCTGATGGAAGAAATGGCTCTATAAAGAACTTGAATATTATAGGTTTGAAGAGAAATGGTTTTAGCGATGTGTCAATCAGAGCTCTGAGAGATCTTTTCAAAATTTTCTTTGTCAGCGGATTAAATGTTTCCAATGCTATTGAGAAAATAGAAAAGGAAGTTGAACAAGTGCCTGAAGTAATAGAATTTCTGGATTTTGTTAAAACAAGCAAGAGGGCTATTGCCACCGGCAGAAGTACGGGAAGGCGTTCATAGCATTCTTATAATAACTTAAATTTTATATAGAAGCTCTTTCGGAGCTTCTATTTTTATTTAGTGATAAATATGTTTTCAGATAGAAGATACAAAAAAGGTTTCAGCAGCTACAGCGCAGGAAATTACGCTGTTCCTACAATAATCTTTATAAATGTCGTCGTCTTTCTTCTCCAGCAGATGACCACAAGTAGAGCTGGCGGCGGATATTCATACAGTTCAATAACCTATTCGATGGCATTGATTCCATATAGCGTAGTAACAAATTACGAAATATGGCGAATTTTCACATATATGTTCCTTCATGGCGGATTTTGGCATTTGCTTCTTAATATGTGGGGCGTATATCTTTTCGGCTCGATGATCGAACAATATATGGGAAGCAAAAAGTTTTTGTTTCTCTACTTCATAAGCGGTATTTTTGCCGGATTATTCTGGGTTCTTTTTAATTGGAATAGTATGGCAGTTTGCATTGGAGCAAGCGGTGCTTTATTCGGCATACTTATAGGGGCGGCTCTTCTTTTTCCTAACTCTACGATAATGCTTCTTATTCCTCCTATTCCTTTAAAACTAAGAACTTTCGCTATTATTTACGCTTTGATTGAGACATTCTCTGCTGTTACTGGATTTGATGGACAAGTTGCTCATCTTGCTCACATTGGCGGCTTGATTGGCGGCTATCTAGTAATGAGATTTATGTATCCAGGAGAAGTTTATGATATATTTAAATTTTTAAAACTGCCATCTTTCTATAGAGCTCCAAAGAACTTCAGCGCCAAAGCAGCTAAAAATTGGAAAATGTCTGGTATTCCTGCTGCTCATATAGACGAAATCCTCGATAAAATATCCAAGAATGGAATAAACAGCCTTACTGAAGAGGAACTCTCTGCTCTCAAACAGGCAAGAGAAAGTATGCGTTCCGGCGTCAAGTAATCTTTTCTAATATGAATCAACTTAAACTTTACGACTATAATCTTCCCGAAGAACTAATTGCCTATTATCCGTCTCCTGCAAGAGATGCTTCAAGAATGCTTGTTCTTGAAAGGGTTTCCGGGAAGATGCATATCAAGAGCTTTTCTGAGATTTGTGATTATTTTTCCAACGGAGATTGCCTGGTTCTAAATAACACTCAGGTAATAAAGGGCAGGCTTTATGGAAAGAAAGAAGTAACTAATGCAAATGTCGAAGTTATGCTTATCAGTCCTCTACTTTCAGATATAAAGAGGTGGAGCTGCCTTATTAAGCCTGGTAAAAGAGTAAAGCCAGGAGCTAAAGTTTTTCTTTCCGCTAATAAAGCTTCTAATGAAATTTCCGGTGGATACTTTACTGTAATATCTGCCGAACATGATGGCACTTATGTGATTGAATTTAATACTGACGATATTTACGAAATAATGGATAAAATAGGGCATATACCTTTGCCTCCATACATTAAGAGAGAGGATGATTTTTCAGATATTGAACGATATCAGACAGTTTATTCGAAAATTAAAGGCGCAGTTGCAGCTCCTACTGCCGGTCTTCACTTTACAAAAGATATTTTAAAAAAAATCTCAAAAAATGGAGTAAGTATCGCTGAACTTACTCTTCATGTCGGAGCCGGGACTTTTAAACCTGTGCAAGTGGAAGACATAAAAAATCATAAGATGCACTCTGAAGAATACTTTCTAAATGAATCTAGTTCTAATCTGATAAATAAATCAAAGCTATGCGGTCATAAAGTTGCGGCTGTCGGGACAACCTCAGTAAGAGTTTTGGAGTCTTTAGCTTTGGCAGATGGCACAGTTAAAAAGGGTGAAGGTTGGACGGATATTTTTATTAGTCCGCCGTATAAATTTAAAACAGTTGATATGCTTCTAACTAACTTCCATCTACCTAAAAGCACACTCTTGATGTTAGTTTCGGCATTTGCCGGTTTAGATAACATTTTGACGGCTTATGAGTACGCTATTAAGGAGAAAATGCGTTTCTTCTCATATGGTGATTGTATGCTTATAATCTAGTTAACGACTTGAAGTTATACTGTTTTGAGGAATATTAAGCGGTCGATTTATTTAATGCTCAAATTCAAATAAGGAGAATACTATGAGTAAGATTAGAGCTGAACATGTTTTCACATCCGAGTCCGTTTCAGAAGGACATCCAGATAAAGTCTGCGATCAGATTTCTGATGCAGTTCTTGACGCTTGTTTAGAACAGGATCCTGAGAGCAGAGTGGCCTGCGAAGCATTGGTTACTACTGATTTGATGGTAGTGTCAGGCGAAATTACCACACGCGCAGATGTTGTTTGGGAAACTGTTACAAGAGACATAGTTAGATCAATAGGGTATAATGATGAAGCTATGAGATTTACTGCTGATGGAGCAAAACTTCTGATTTGCGTACATAGTCAATCAGCTGACATATCTCTTGGTGTTACCGCCGCAACCAGCAAAGAACATGAGCAGGGCGCCGGTGACCAGGGAATGATGTTTGGCTATGCTTCAAACGAAACTGAAGAGCTTATGCCTGCTCCTATTATTTATGCACACAAAATAGTTCAGGAATTTGCCAGATTAAGGAAGGAACAGCCTGAAAAATATCCATTCCTCAGACCTGATGCAAAGAGCCAGGTTTCAATCCGTTACATTGACGGCAAGCCAGTTAGAGTTGAAACAATAGTTGTATCTCATCAGCATACTCCTGATGCCAAAATGGAAGTTTTGGAAGCTTTGGTAAGAGAAGTTTCTGAAAGGGTTATTCCTGCAGAATTCATGAATAAAGATGTAAAATACTTTGTTAATCCTACCGGTAGATTTGAAATTGGTGGACCTCATGGTGATACAGGGTTAACAGGAAGAAAAATTATAGTTGATACATACGGCGGAGTAGGTTCTCATGGCGGTGGCGCTTTCTCAGGTAAAGACCCATCCAAAGTTGACCGTTCAGCCGCTTATATGTGCCGTTATATTGCTAAAAACATAGTAGCAGCAGGCTTGGCTGAAAAATGCGAAGTACAGGTTGCTTATGCAATCGGCGTAGCCAAACCTCTCAGTTTGAATGTTGATACATACGGAACAGGCAAGCTTGATAAGGACGAAGATCTTGAAGCTATTATCAGAGATGTTTTTGATATGAGACCAGCGGCTATTATCAAGACTCTTGAACTTAAGCATCCTCAGAAAAACGGTTGGTGCTATAGACAGACAGCTGCTTATGGGCATTTTGGTCGTCCTAACTTCCCTTGGGAAAAGACAAATAAAGTTAGCGCATTGATTGAGTCTGCCAAGAAACTTGGGTTCAAAATATAATAAGAATCAAAATTCTTTTCCATTAAGGTAGTATATGCAAGAAATAAAACTGCTTGGGTTCGGTTCACCGCTTGTTGATATTTTAGTTAATGTTAACGATGAGTTCATTCATCATAATGTCGAGGGCCAAAAGGGTGGGATGGAACTAGTCGATATTTCAGTTATTGACAGCATTCTTCATAAGGCTACAATGGAAAAATCCATGGTTTTGGGTGGCTCTGCTTCCAATACAATAGGAGCTTTGGCAAAGTTAGGAATCAAGACCGGATTTCTTGGTAAAGTAGGTAAGGATGATTTGGGTTCTTTCTTTACTAAGCATTATGCCAGTATCGGAGGAGATATTTCAAGCTTTAAAATTAGCAGCAGTGTAAGAACAGGCTGTTGCCTTAGCATGGTCACTCCAGACTCAGAAAGAACTATGAGAACGTATCTTGGTGCTGCATTAACTCTTCGTCCAGAAGAAATAGTTGACGAAGATTTTCACGGTTACACTCATATGCATATGGAAGGGTATACTCTTCAATACGACTCGGGCGTAGCACTCAAAGTTTTGCAGACGGCAAAGAAGAATTCTTTGATTGTTAGCTTGGATATGGCATCATTTGAAGTTGTTAAGCAGTTCAGAAAAGAACTTCCTGAAATACTGAAAAATTATGTAGATATAGTTTTTTGTAACGAAGATGAGGCTATGCAGTTCACTGGAACTTCCTATCCAGAAGATATATTTAATATGCTTGAAGGAGTTTGTGATGTGGTAGCCCTTAAACTTGGTAAAAAAGGCGCTATTATTAAGGCAGGGAATACAAAGGTAACTGTTCCAGCTCAAATAGTTAAAGCTGTGGATACTACAGGGGCAGGCGACTTCTGGCAGGCAGGATTCTTGTATGGTTATATCCCTTGCAAAACTTTTACAGGTAAGATGCTTGAAGAAGCCGGCGGATTCGGGGCAAGACTCGGAGCTGAAGTTGTTCAGGTAATGGGGGCATCAATTCCTGGTCATAGATGGAATGCAATCATATCTGACTTCAATAAAATAAAAGAAACAAAAAAGAATTAAGTAATAGAACAAGGATTAATAATTATGGATTATAAAATAGCAGATATTTCTTTGGCTGACTTTGGCAGAAAAGAAATTGAAATAGCAGAAAAAGAAATGCCAGGGTTAATGGCATTAAGAGATAAATACGGTAAAGATAAACCACTTAAAAATCTTAGAATTACCGGTAGTTTGCACATGACAATCCAAACTGCGGTTCTTATTGAGACGCTTACAGCTTTGGGTGCAGATGTCAGATGGTGTTCATGTAATATTTTCTCAACTCAGGATCATGCCGCCGCTGCAATAGCTAAGTCAGGAGTTCCTGTTTATGCTTGGAAAGGCGAGACACTTGAAGAATACTGGTGGTGCACAAGAAAAGCTTTGGAGTTCCCAAAAGGAAAAGGGCCAAACTTAATAGTTGACGATGGCGGAGATGCCACTTTAATGATTCACAGAGGCGTTGATGCTGAGAAAAACGCAAAGATTCTTGATGCTCCTGCAGGCGGCGAAGATGAAAAACTTCTTAATAAACTGCTTAAGCAGATATTAAAAGAAAGCCCTAAACAATGGACTGCTTTTGCTAAAGAAATTAAAGGTGTTTCAGAAGAAACAACTACAGGAGTTCATAGACTCTATCAGATGCTTGCTGAAGGAAAACTTCTATTCCCGGCAATCAATGTTAATGACTCAGTAACAAAGTCCAAGTTTGACAATTTGTACGGTTGCAGAGAATCTCTTGCTGACGGAATCAAGAGAGCTACTGATGTGATGATAGCAGGAAAAGTCTGCTGTGTTTGCGGTTACGGTGATGTAGGCAAAGGCTCAGCCAGATCGCTTCGCGGGTTCGGAGCAAGAGTTCTGGTCACAGAAATAGACCCGATATGCGCCTTGCAGGCTGCGATGGAAGGTTTTGAAGTAACTACTGTAGAAGAAGCGCTTCCCGTTGCTGATATGTTCGTGACTACTACCGGGAATTGTGATATTATAACTACTGCGCACATGAAGAAAATGAAAGATCAGACAATAATTTGTAACATCGGACACTTCGACAATGAAATACAAGTCGATGCCTTGAATAACTTGAAGGGAGTTACACGAATAAATATTAAGCCACAAGTTGATAAATATTTATTCGCTGATGGACATGCAATATTCCTTTTGGCCGAAGGAAGACTTGTTAATCTTGGTTGTGCAACAGGACATTCTAGTTTTGTAATGAGCACTTCATTTACAAACCAGACTCTTGCTCAGATTGATCTTGCCTCATCAAATAGAGAAGTTGGCGTTTACAGATTGGAGAAAAAACTCGATGAAGAAGTAGCTCGTTTGCATTTAAATAGGCTCGGAGTTAAATTGACTAAATTGACTGAAAAACAGTCCTCTTATATTGGAATTCCTGCCGATGGTCCATACAAGGCAGAGCATTACAGATACTAGTTTGTAATAGATTTTAGAAGCCCAGGTGGCGAAATGGCAGACGCAACGGACTTAAAATCCGTTATCCCTTATACGGATGTGGGGGTTCGAGTCCCCCCCCGGGCACCATAATTTAGCCTCAAAAAGCACTTAAAAAGCTGATTGAGGCTTCTTCTTTTATGTTTCCTCTGAAAGCCTTTGTTATCCCTAGTTATTGCAGAAAAGGATTACAATCGGGTTACAAGACTCTTGAGGCTGAGCAAATAATAGTATTTGATAGTAATTACCCACGCCCTTGAAATAGGTGTCCCCAAACTTGGGGAGACTCCCTTCTCGTGTTACTTGAACCTTGCAAAGAGTTTGTCTAGCATTACATCAAGTGCATCTGAGGTTTTCTTTATCTTTGCTTCCACTACCTCAACAAACAGTGGATTATTGTAGGAGTTTGCCAGATAGAGAGCTTCCTTGTCGCTGATATAAGCTACCGGAATAATTTGCTTAGTGTTGCGCCCTGACTTATAGATCCCTTGATAAATATTGGCTGCCCCATACTTCCGTTTGAACTTTGCCAGAAGATTATTATGCCTGATAGGTACTGTAGCTATGGAATTGAACATTTTAACGAGTTCAAGAGAGGTAAAACTATTCGATCTCCATCTTTTTCTTCTTGGTTTTCTTATATTCATTTTTAGATGCGCTTAAATATGAGTTAATCTTATATGTTAATATAGAGTATATTATAGCGTATGGCTACCAATTATAAAAAATTAGTTCCTCCAAGGGTGTAGTGTTTCACGAATTCCTAGTACAAACAATGCTTGTGTCAGGTTAGAGGTCGGCTCAGATTTGAGCTGATGATATATTTCCACATTAGTAAATCAGTGAACCGCTATATGACTATATTTAAGATTTTTCGCCATAATTGGCATACAATAAACGAAATATACCGGAATTAGGTATTTGCCATTGTCAGTCAGTTTGTGGATATTCGGAGAGAATCTCGTTTGTTACTTTCTTCTTAAAGTCTTTTGCGGTCGGCTTACTGCTGCCGAGAATCGCATTGTACAATCCGGATTCATTAATAATAGATACCGTTCTACCCTGACCCGACGAATTGTCGGTATAGGTATTAACCTCTTCCTCATCAAGCCTTCTAGTCATTGCTTGTGTATCGGTATATTCAAGAATATCCGCTACATCCTTTGCGACAAACCATATCTGCCAGAACAGAATAGACTTTTCAAATAAGCTTTGAAATAAAAAAGAGCCGAAAGAGAGGGCGGTCAAGTCTTCATTAGGCATGAGTTTGACAACTCAAGGGGCAGTCGCATTTTCTCCGAAGCAAATGGAAATTTACTTTCTACTCCTATACACCAATTGAATATTCATGAGAAGAATTATAAAATGTAAAACATAATAAGGGAATATTCACTATTTTCCTCTCATTTTGAGAAAGAACCCTATAGTTAAAGTTATACTACAATTTCGAATACATTTTTAATCTCAATTGAATGCGAGAAATGAAGAAGTTGATCAAAATCAATATTTTTGTGCTCATTCTAGTTTCCTCAGCCTTCTTGCTTTCTTGCACTGCCCTTGAATATGGAGCGAACTTAAACACTCATCGCGATAGACTTATTGATGTCAAAACTTTAGAAGGTATGAAACAATTAGATTTAGAACAGAGACAATATTTACAGATAAAAAGATATGTAGAATCTAATGGAGTTCCTGACTATATCTATAAAGATGGGCAGTTTTCAATTTATGTTATATATTCAAAACTTCCAAAAGTTGTTCATTTTTCAATGGGCTTAAGCGGCGGATGTACAATTGATATTAAAGATAACATTCCCAAAGATTGGCAATATCAGATAGATGCTTCAAATCCAAAGGAGAAACTTGATTCTTCAAAAAATATTGTTCCTATTGTAACAACTCCATCTCCAACTTCTGGACTAAAAGAATCTGAATTAAAAGATAAAGTATTCCCTATCAAAAAAGCCATCGATGAACTTGATGTGATACAAATAACTAATGTTGTGAACTTGATGGTGCCTGGTGCCTATTGGGTACCCTTCCCTGTGGAAATAGATCCTTGTATATTATCCTTAACTAGGACTACTGAAGGATGGAAATATTACAGCGCCCCACAAGTGAATGGAAGGGCATCATTTCTTTTACTAAGTGTTATATCACAAGGCGATACCATAGGAATAAGGGTTTCAGTTGCGAACCCCAATGACAGAGAATGGTATGTAGATAATACTAACTATAATAGCAATGTATATGAAACTATTTGGACTAAGTCTGTAGGGGAAGAAGAAATTTCACAATATGGAATTCTCTTCATGAAAGTACCGTCTGATAAAGAAAATATTACAACACAGCATAGTGAAGAGCTTTACTATGATGACAATACAGGAAAAGGCAAAATTTCCATTTCAGGACAAGGCCTTTCTGCACGCCCTTACCTTCTCCAAAGAATTGGAGAGATATGCTCCTCAAAGAATGTTGTACTTAAAGCAGGGCAAAAAATACCTGCAGGATCTTATAAGATTTTAAGTGAAAATCTAAAAAATGGCAAATTAACGATTGAGTTTGAGTCAATCTATTAATATCTCCAACTTCTTTGGCTACTCGCTCGGAAGTGGCTTCTCGTCTGTCCAGTTGCACATCTACAGACGGACAAGTGGCAAAGGTTCCATCTTCCTTTCTTCCAATTCCGTTACCGTAATTCCCGGTAAGCCCTGCCTGAACTTGAAGATTTTCATAATCCTTTCCTTATGAGTTTGTTTACTTCATCTACTGCAAATTTGAGGCGGTTCCCTTTTCGTGTTGTTACTTTCTTTAGCTTCCCAGACTTAACCCATCGTCTGATGGTAGAATCCGAGTACCCGGTGGCAGCTTTGATCTGCTTGATGTCGCATAGTTCGATTAGTGGCATGGCTTATTCTCCTGCGTATATTTGATTGATTGAATTTGCTATTTGTGTCCATTGTTCCTGTTTATGTTGTGCTTCCTTCTATTCCGTAAGTCTTATACGAAATTCTTCGACTCTGAAATAGTTGTCAACGAGAATGTCGTACTGTTTCCAAGCGGTGTCAGTGTTGAGTATCTTCCCAATGTTCCAGGCTCCGCGTTCTGTCCAAAGAAGCATTTGTCTTGGCAAATTTGTATTATCTCGATTCGAGATAGTACTCTTAACTTCTTGAAGAGAAGATAATTTAAAGTAGTGAACTCCTTCAGAAAATCTCTTCTTGTTACGATTAAAGGCATTTAAGATTACTGAAGCCTTTACTTGGTACGACTCTGCCAACTGTTCAGCGATTGCAGAGAGAAGTTCGGACTCGGTAAGATTGCGGCGATCCCTCTGGCCAATTTTGTACAGATGTTATTTGAGGCTCGATATAGGTTTAAATCTGAGGTGTTGCTTGAGTTTCCATTTCTATCCCTGTTGTATTTATATTGTGAGAGAGCATATAGAATAGCTCACATAATTAAGAACTACAGGAAGTAATAATA
>Ga0194039_1001708_pt1 | contig 11588 bp, 16 predicted proteins | sample JunL228m_MetaG_FD_148679 | JGI IMG/M metagenome (GOLD analysis project Ga0194039, IMG submission 148679) | Anoxic zone freshwater microbial communities from boreal shield lake in IISD Experimental Lakes Area, Ontario, Canada - Jun2016-L227-8m | ecosystem: Environmental > Aquatic > Freshwater >...
GCCCAGGCATGAAAGCCGAGGATAGCAGGGGCCATGTCTGAGCGCCACAATGACCTGGCGCGAGGAGATATTATGGAGTGCGCCGGCAGAGCGCTTAGCGGCGACGGCGCTTTGGCTCCCGGCGTAGCCAATTCCGTACTTATTGTTATTGAGGCGATTACTTGCGCGGGTCGCAGCGCGAACGGCTTCACCGCGTGCAGCCCAGAGCACACGCAGCACCTGGGCACTTTCAGTTGGAATAAAACTCGGCTTCCAAATCCCAGTGATGCTGTGGTGCGCCAGCATGCGGGCGTCCAGCACGTCAGTCTTGCGGCGGTAGGTTTGCCAAAAGAGGGTTTACAACGCACGGAATCGCCTGCCAAGCACGCAGAACGGGCATGTGGTAAGCGCCTGTGGACTCGATGCAGCACCTCAGAACGTCAGCCTGAGCCAGCGACCCTAACTGGTCACACACTTAGTAGAATCAGATGAGGACCGGCGGCGAAATCACGCTCCGCCCCAAGATCATCGCCAGCACCGCCACCGTCCGGCGGGCCGAGGCTCAGATCCACGCCCTGTTCGAGCGCAACCATGTCGCCATCTTCCCGCCGCCGGGCCACGACCGGCGAAATTCCTTCTTCGCCCTGACCGAGCCTTCGGCCACCACCCCCGCCCGCCTTTACGTCGGCGTCGCCGCCCAGGGACGCAGCCTGAAAGTCGTCTTGCTGCGCGCCGGGTTGGCCCTGCTCAGCGCCGGCCAGACCGCCTATCAGCGCGAGGGCGGCAAGGCCAACAAGCAGAACCCCACCGACCCTTACATGACGCTCTTGGGCCATGCTCGACCGCTTCGCCACCCGCTTTGCCGAACGCGCCCGCAACCACGACCCGAGCATCACCCCCGCTGCGGCGCAGGAGCTGTCCGACAAAGTCCTCCACCGCTGCGGCCGCTTGCTGGACGATTGGCGCAACATCGCCGACGAGTTCCAGCAAACCAACACCAAGCTTCAGTATCAGTAGGAAGTCGGTGACGCTCAGCGCCTCCTGTACCCGTTCCTCCATCCTGACTTGCCCAACCTGCCCCCCGTGCGCCGGAAGTTCCGCGCCAACCGCTCCATGCGCGACGTAGAGCCAAGCGTGGACATCACCATCAAAAACCTCAACGACTGGCAGCCCAAACCATGAAGCTACATAGCCTTTTCCTTCGCACCGAGATTCCGCACTCATTAACACCCTGCTTCAGCGGGGTGCGGGCGTGCCAAGGGCCTCCACCAACCGTCTCAAGCGGCGCCAGCAACGCCTACTTCCCGCAACTCATGTCCGTGATTTCCATCCCCGATACCCAAACGGCCCTGGACGAAGTTGTCCAGTCCGCCTGGGACGCCGGGCTGTCTATCGTGGATTCGCTGGAAAAACTCGCGCTCGTCCGGCAAATCCCGGCCCTCGCAGTCAAGCTGCAAGGCATCGAGGACGCCGCCATTCTCGCCGCCATAGCCCGCTACCGGCAGGGCGGCAGCGCCGCCGAGAGACCAGGCCATCGGGCCGCAGGCCCAGGCCGTCCACGAATCCCTCGACGGTCTCGTTCAGCAAGGCATGGCTCCAAAACATATCGCGATCCTGGCCGAGGCCATTGCACAATGTTCCGAGCGCGCCGTCGCCCCCCAGAGTCTGTTCGAGCTTGTCCTCTCCGGCCCGGAAGTCCCCGGCTTCCCGAGCTCTACCACGATCCCCGCGCCTTATCCGAAACAACTCACGCGCGGGCCAGCCTGCACTCCAAGTGCGTGATTGTTGACGGTCGCATCGCCGTAATCACCTCCGCCAACTTCACCGTAGCCGCCCACACCAAAAACATCGAAGCCGGCGTCCTCATCCGCTACGAACCTTTCGTCCAGCGCCTCAGCGTCTATTTCCTCGCCCTCCGCACCTCCAACCAACTCCTCCGCTGTCTCCTTTCATAGGGCGGCAGCCTTGAGCCTTTACGCCGTGCAAGCGTGCAAGCGTCAGTCCTCACTATTGACACTCCGAGAACAATGAAAGCCGAAAGCAGTCAACCGACTCGCGGGATTGCCGATTGGGGGCTGGAAAGAACTCCGTGCGAATACGCCCTGGACGCAAGCCATAATGTAACAGCCAAACCTCCGCCGGCGTTTCCCCGCCATGCTCGGAGAGGCGTGCGCCCAGATGGAGTGGCATGTGCAGGCGCATTGCCTGATGCACAATCACTTCCACTGAGTCAACAAAACGGCCAAGCTAATCTGGTCGCCAGGAGCAAGTGGTTGCTGGGCGTCGTTACCAAGCGGTTGCCGATGCGCAGTTGGACCTACATCTCAAATCTGCCGAATGAAGAAACACGAAGTTGAATTTGTGAAGGGGTTAGAAAAGTGACAGTGAGCGTTTGGCGATGGGCCACTACACCCGGGTGACGCAGGCCGAACTGGTTTCGTTGGCACCACAAAATGTGCCGCGAGAAAGCCGTGGTTGTTTTGCCGCTTGATAAAAGCCGATGCGGAAATTACGGTTGAACCGTGCAGACATTGAACGCGCATTTTGACGGACGGTTTATCGTGCTGGATGAGCCGGCGCGGTTGAAGCCCAACGCCAAGGTCACGGTCATCGCGCCGGATGCGGACGACGACGGGCTGGCGGACGGCTGGTCGCGTCTGTCCGAACCTGCTTTCCAGAGAATCTGGGATAATCCGCTGGATGCTGATTATGACCGGCTATAAGCGCGGTTCCATCGTTCTGCTACCGTTTCCTTTTTCGGATCAGTCATCCGCAAAAATCCGTCCCGCAGTCGTCGTCAGCCCGGATTACCCTTCGGACGACTTGCTTGTAGTGGCGGTGACTTCTGTCGGTGACGTGTTGCGTCCGGGCGAGTTCGCCATCCAATTCTGGCGTGAGGCGGGGCTGATTCATCCTTCTTTTGCCAAACGAGCGGTGGCTTCGGTGACCGGCAATCTGGTGAGAAAACAACTTGGCCAGTTGCGCGAATCTGACTTGGTAAAGCTCGACACCGCCCTCGGAGTTTGGTTTGGCTTGTGAGCCGGGTTTATTCAAATTGATTTCGCCGACGAAACAATATCTCCCGTTGTAAAAGGGTCCTGGGAAAGTGACATATTGGGCTTGAGCAGCGGGGTTTCGCCGCGGGAGTCTGCCCGGACCATGGCCAGGCCAATCCGCATCCAGTATCCGGGCGCGGTGTATCACGGATGGCCCGCGCCAGTCGCGGGCAGGAGATTTTCCAGGATGACCAGGATCGGCAGCGATTCCTGGAGACGTTGCGCGAAGCCTGCGCAAAAACCCCACGCTTCCTTTGACAACAGCTTTTGACCCTGATGCAGTGATGTGATAGCATCAGATGCATGAGAACGACTTTGGACATTGAGGATGAGGTGTTGCAGGCAGCCAAGGAGTTGGCGCAACGACATGGCGGCACGGCCGGTCAGGTGATTTCCGACTTGGCACGGCGTGGTTTGAATGCGCCGACGACAAAACGGCGTCCGGGTCTGCGTGGCGGTGTTCCGGTGCTGCCTTCCCGCGGCGAGATTGTCACGCTGGAACATGTGCGAAGAATACAGGACGAGGAGGGCGTGTAATCCATGCGCGCCTTGCTGGATGTGAACGTCGTCATCGCATTGTTTGATCCTGATCATGCATTCCATGAGCGGGCGCACGATTGGTGGGCGGCCCATGCAAAGTCCGGCTGGGCAAGCTGCCCAATCGTGGAAAACGGAGTCATCCGCATCATGTCTCATCCCGGCTACAGCCAGGGAGCGCAGTTCACGCCGAGCGATTTGATTTCACGGCTGCGAACGTTTGCTACACAAACTAATCACGAATTCTGGCCGGACGATGTTTCGTTGCGCGACGGGAAACTTTTCACGGAAGAGCGCATTCACAGTGGGCGGCAACTTACGGATATTTATCTGCTCGCATTGGCGAGCAAGCACGTCGGAAGGCTTGCGACATTTGACAAGGAAATTTCCATTTCCGCCGTGTGCGGTGCAAAGGGGGGAAGCCTGTGTGTAATTTGAATTGAACCCAGGTCCAATTACCCGCGCAGTCTTGCGGAAAACAGGAAGTGAAGCAAACCGATGTCGCCAATCGCTGCTTGCAGCCATCCGGGTTCCAGGTTTGGCAAGAGGCCAGTTCATCGTGTCACTGGAGGTTGAGAGCAAGACGGGAGTTGACAGTATCCGCCAACGGCGTATCTTGCTGTGGTGGTCTTTGTCGAGACACCTATCTTTTATCGGCGCGTTGAGCGATTCCTGGACGACGATGAGTATGCCGAAATGCAGTTGTTCCTGGCGGCACGGCCGGCTGCTGGGAGCATTATCAAGGGTTCGGGCGGTATGAGGAAGCTACGCTGGGCGGGTAGTGGCCGGGGCAAGCGTGGCGGACTGCGGGTAGTTTACTATTGGTGGGTGGCCAAAGACAGAATTTCGCTGCTGCTGGTCTATCCGAAAAATGAAATGGATGACCTGACAGCCGATCAACTGAAACAATTGAAGAGCCAATTGATGCCATGAAGAAAGAGTTATTTGAAGAACTGCTGGAAAGCGTGAAGCAGGCGAAAGCCATTGAGAAAGGTCAACTCAATCCGGCGCGTGTTTTTCGCATCAATCCGAAGACGGACATCGTGCGGGTCCGGGGCAAGCTCGGTTTGTCGCAGTCGAAGTTTGCCGCCATTTTGGGGATCAGCGCCGACACGTTGCAGAATTGGGAGCAAGGCAGGCGATCCCCGACCGGGGCAGCGAAGGTGTTGCTTAAGATTGCGGCAAAGCATCCGGAAGTTCTGTTGGAAGTGGCGTAGGAGAGGTGGTTTTGGGGCAACGATGGAATCAGGGCTTTGGCCTTGGTGTTTATTTTGGCCGGCGGGAATGAAGGCGCTGAAAGTTGTTCGCGCCGGAGGCGTTGGAGGACTATAAGTCAAATGCGTGGGTGGTTTTGCTTCTGCACGGCTTCAGGCCGGCCACGCAAAGGCCCGGCACGCCGTTGGGGGAGATGAAAATCTTATGTGCGCGCTTTGACGGCTCGCCCGAGGGCGGCTATGCTCGGCCCATGAGAAACGCGGCGGCAGCAACACTGGTCTTTCTGGGTGGCTTTATCATTATGGTTCTTGAAATCATCGGCGCGCGGTTTCTGGCGAAGGACTTTGGCAGCTCGTTTCATGTGTGGGTTAGCCAGATTGGGGTGGTGCTGATCGCACTGGCGCTGGGCTACTATTTCGGCGGCGCGCTGGCGGATCGATGGCAGCGATTGTCCGTCCTGGTCGTGTTGCTCGTCCCGGCGGGGCTGGTCTTGTTCCTTATCCCCAACTGCGCCGCCTGGCTCATCGATGCCATCATCCTGCGTCACCCGGCCAACCAGCCCATCCCGCTGCTATGGCAGAAGCTGGATCCCGTCCTGGGCAGCGCGCTGATTTTCCTCATGCCGTGCGTGGTCCTGGCCATGCTCTCGCCTTACATGATCCGTCTCTCGACCCACAGCCTCGCCCAAGTGGGCCGTTCCAGCGGCTTCATCATCGCGGCCAGCACCGCCGGCAGCATCGTGGGCGTCTTCGTTTCCGGCTTCGTCCTGATTGACCAAATGAAAGTTTCGGCCATCTTCCGCGCTATGGGCGTCATGACGGTCATGTTGGGGCTGCTCTGCGTGGTGCTGGACCGGTGGTTGGGGGCGGCGATGGTGGAAGGCGAGGGCGAAATCTGAAATCTGAAATCCGAAATCCGAAGTCTGAAGGCCGAAGGCTGAAATCCGAAGACCGAAATCCGAGGGCCGAAGGACGATATCTGGAATCTGAAATCCGAAGTCTGAAGTCCGAGGACTGAAATCCGAAGGCTGAAGTGTGGAATTTGAAGTATGAACGGAATACCAATGACTATAATTTCGAATGCGAGTTTCGGAATGCCCGGACTAATGCGAACCAGGACTCAAGTGATTTCCCCAGTGGCACTTTTCCGACTTCGGACTTTCCATCTTGCAGCGTTTGCTTTCATCTTGCTGGCCCATTCGCCAGTCTCTGCGGCTGTGGTCTTTGAAGTCACCTCTCCCTATCATCATATTCGCGTAACCGAGGACGGTGGCCAGCGGACGTTGTGCTTTGACGACGCCACCGAGACCCGCATGTCGCTGCAAGACCCGTTGAAAGGGCATTTTGAATACGTCGAATACTTTCACATGCCCTGGCTCTGGAACGCGCAGCTCACCAACGTGCTCATGATTGGGCTGGGCGGCGGCAGCGCGCAGCGGTCATTCGAGCACTATTATCCCGGCGTCAACGTCGAGACGGTCGAGATCGATCCGATGGTGGTTCAGGTGGCGAAGGACTACTTCAAATTCAAGGAGTCCGAGAAACAGAAAGTCCACGTGGCCGACGGGCGCGTGTTCCTGCGACGCAGCACGGCCCGTTATGACTTGATCATCCTTGACGCCTACCTGGGTGGCCGTTACGGCTCCTCCATTCCGCAGCATCTGGCGACGAAGGAGTTTTTCGAGTTGGTGCGCAATCACCTCACCACCAACGGTGTGGTAGCCTACAACGTCATTGGCACGACGAGCGATTGGCACGCCGGCATCGTCGGGGCGATCTACCGAACCTTGAAAACCGTCTTCCCTCAGGCTTACATGTTCCCTGCCCGCAGCAGTCAGAACGTGGTGCTGCTCGCCACCATGACCGCACTCAAGACCGACATTTACACCCTGCGTCAGAGCGCCGCCGTGCTGGCAAGGAACCGTCGGGTCACCGTGCCTGGATTCCGTGAACGGCTGGAGATGTTTCAGGCGCAGGCTCCAGCAAACGCCGCCAGCAGTCCGATCCTGACCGATGACTATGCTCCAGTCGAGGGTTTGGCCGCCGGTGGCTTATGAGATCAGAAACCCGAAAGCCTGACCTTGGAGCCAAAGACCGAGTTTTGGAGGCATGTGAAAATGACAGGTGAACACGCTTGATCTTGTGTGCGTTTGGGTTCAAGCTGCCGTATCGATGATGCGGACGTTGCTTTAGTCCAAAATCAAGCCTTCGGCTGTTGCCAAGGCCAGGAGCAGCTTCCGCTCACAAATAACAACGGCGGAGGTAATTATGATGAAAAGCTTATCGTGGCGGTTGAGTTTGATGATGGCGTTTGTCGCCTTGACATTGTCTGGGCGCGCGCCTGCGGTATTCGCGGCCGAGGATGATCATCGCGGCGGGCCGGGTGATCGGCTTGAACGCCTGGAGCAGCACGTCAACGAAATGGCGCAACGCCAGGAACAATTGATGCGCCGGCTTGGCACCCAGCCGGAACGCCAGGTGCCGGCAGCCTTGCCGGGTCGCGAAGGAGTCCACCAACCGATGCCCTCGCCTGGTGTCGGGAATTTCGCCCAACCGATGCCGCCGGGGGGGCCGTTTGCCCCCGCAACACCGCCTTTCCAGGCAGCGCCGAACGCGCTCAGGAAGTTCGCTGACCTGGTGAAGCTGTGTATCCTTGTGGGCTTCATCTTCAACATCCTGGTCGCGGTGTGGATTTTCACGGACATCCGTAAGCGCGGCGAGGGTTCAGGACTCTTTATCGCCCTGGCACTGCTGGCGGGCATCCCGGCCGCGATCATCTATGCGATTGTGCGGATTGGTGACAAGAAAACGTAGAACATTCGGCAACTGACTGCGCCGGTGCCGGGTGGTTTCCAGAGTAGGGCAGGTGTCTCGCCTGCCCCGGCCACGCCCCGAAGGCAGGCGGGACGCCCGCCCTACTCTGGGGGTCCCGGGAAGCGCAGCCGGGGTGCCTTTGGCGCGCTGGCAACTTCAGGATGGCGAATCCCTCCCGAACCGATTATTGTGGGTGCATGAGGAAACTGGCACTGCTGACGGCTGGATGGCTCGCTGGGCTCACCGGTCGTGGAACCGCGGCTCCCTCTGCCGTGGCTGCGGGAACTGATCCTTACGCCATCGCCCGGCAACAGATGGTGGCGGAACAACTCGTCCGGGCGGGCCGCGGCATTACCAACGCCCGGGTGCTGGTCACGATGGGCAAAGTTCGACGCCATGAGTTTGTGCCGGGGCACCTGCGCGTCCGCGCTTATGAAGATCATCCACTGCCCATCGGCCATGACCAGACCATCTCGCAGCCATTCATTGTTGCCTTCATGACCGAACAGCTCGATCCGAAACCAACCGATCGCGTGCTTGAGATCGGCACAGGTTCTGGGTACCAGGCCGCCGTTCTCGCTGAGTTGGTGGCCCAGGTTTACACGATTGAGATTGTTGAGGATCTCGCGAGCCGGGCGGCCACCGATCTGAAGCGGCTCGGTTACACCAACGTCAATGGGCGCGCCGGGGACGGCTACAAAGGCTGGGCCGAGGCTGCGCCATTCGATGCCATTATCGTTACATGCTCACCAGAACGGGTGCCCCAACCGCTGATCGACCAGCTCAAAGATGGCGGACACATCATTATCCCGATTAGATCGTTTTTGAGTCAGAAGTTGGTGCGGCTGCGCAAGCGCGGCGGTAAACTTGAGCAGCGCGCCGTGCTGCCCGTGCAGTTCGTTCCGATGACAGGCCAAGCCGAAAGCAAACTCTCAGGAAACTCGAAAGCCAAGAGCCAGAAGCCGGAATAGATCCCAAAGGAAGTCTTCTCCTTGCCTTCCGCACGACTGCCGTTTTGATGGTTGAGTCTTCTCACGTCGTCCTCTACTATCACGACATCGAACTCACGATTTATGAACACTAACGTCAGCCGTAGCGACACCAGCCTCAACCGCCGCCAGTTCCTGCGCGGCACCGCCCTTTCCACCGCCGCTTTTATGGTGGTGCCCAGCGCCGTGCTGGGATTGCGCGGCGCAACTTCTGCAAACCAGAAGCTTAACCTCGCCGGCATCGGCATTGGCGGTCAGGGCGCGCACGACCTTGGCCAAATGGAAAGCGAAAATATCGTCGCACTTTGCGATGTGGATAAGAACTACGCCGCCCGCATTTTCAAGAAGTATCCCAAGGCCAGGCAGTTCACCGACTACCGGCAGATGCTCGACGAGATGAAGGAAATCGACGGTGTCGTCATCGCCACGCCTGATCATCATCACGCTTTCGCGGCGGTGGCAGCCATGAAGCGCGGCAAGCACGTTTATTGCGAGAAGCCGCTGACCCACTCGGTCTGGGAAGCGCGCCAGGTCGGGCAGGCCGCGCGGGAGGCCAAAGTTGCCACGCAGATGGGCAATCAGGGCCAGGCTTCCGAGGAGACGCGCCGTCTCTGCGAGAATGTCTGGGCGGGCGCCATCGGCAAGGTTCACGAAGCGCATATATGGACCGACCGCCCGTCCAACGGGTTATTTGCCGAGTATTGGCCGCAAGGGGTGGGGCGTCCCAAGGAAACGCCGTCCGTGCCTGCAACGCTCGATTGGGATATGTGGGTCGGCCCGGCTCCCATGCGGCCCTACGACCCAGCCTACCTGCCATTCAAATGGCGCGGCTGGTGGGATTTCGGCACCGGCGCGCTCGGCGATATTGGCTGCCACGCGATGGACCCCGTCTTCCGCGCGCTGAAGTTGGGTGCGCCCCTCAGCGTCCAGGCCGCCTCCACCCGCGTTAATGAGGAGACCTACCCGCTTGGTTCGATTGTGACCTATGAATTCCCTGCGCGCGCGGCCGCGCCTCAGGCGAACAATTGGCATGTAAATGACCTCTCCGTCGCCGTTGAAATGCCGCCGTGCAAACTCGTCTGGTATGACGGCGGCCTGCGTCCTTCGCGACCCGACGACTTGCCCAACGGCATCAAGATGGGCGACAACGGGCGCCTGCTCATCGGCGAAAATGGGTTTATTCTCGGCGACGTGGTTTATCCCGAGGTGCAGGCCAAGAAGTTTGGCGACATTCAAAAAACCATCCCGCGTTCGGCCGGCCACTACCTGGAATGGATTGCCGCGTGCAAAGGCGGCAAACCTGCCGGATCGAATTTCGATTGGGCCGGTCCTCTGGCGGAGGCGGTCTTGCTCGGCAACGTGGCCTTGCGCGTTCAACTTCGCGAGGATCTCACGCTCAGCAAGCTGCTGTGGGATTCGACCGCCCTTAAGTTCACCAATCTGGCCGAGGCAAACCAATTCCTCCGTCGCGACTACCGCGCCGGTTGGAGTCTTTGACGAACGCCGGCGCGGCCCGAATGAGAGCGTTAATCATGCGGGGCAGGGGGGTGGCGAAAAGCAACGCTCTTGCTCCACCCGGCGCGCAGTCTAATTCGGTTTAACTGTTTCGCGAGCCAAACGCTTCACAACTTCGTTCAGAAGCTTCTGATAGGGGCGGTTGTGGAGCTTGCTGATCTTGATTTCCTCCTCGACCGGTTCATTCCTGTTCCGCAGCAGGAAGGCGTCGCAATCGAGCCGACAGTTGCCCGGTGAAGTCTCAAAGATCGATGCCTTGACGCGAATCCAAATACCTGACCCCATCCAATTGCCGTAGGCGATGTTGTTCATGTTCGACCCTTCCTTCTCGAAGACCAGCTTCGCCCAGCCATTGAGGGTCACACGATAGCCATTTTCAAGAAAGACCTGCGAAGTCACATCACGCACTCGCTCCACTGGATGGCCATGAATCTCAACCGAAGCGAGCTGGTCCGGATGCGATTTCTCGGTGGACTTGCAGCCGGTGCCGAGGAATGCAGCGAGGCAAACTGCCAGCAGAATTGTCAGACTCCGAGGTCGTAACGCAAGGGCAGTATTGCAGCCTGCGATAGGTTTTTGTTTATTCTTCATGCTATGTTTTCCTGAACATGGATTTCGAACGGCGGGAGCAAGCTTTGGCGGATCGCAATCTCGCGGCTGCGGTTCAGAACTCAAAGCGCGCGTCGCTAAGGCGTCGGGCCATTTCCGCTAGAATCCGGCCCTCATCGACGATGTTCTTTGCGGTGAACGTCACGCTGAACCGCAAATACGCGCCTGCATCGTCCCACGGCACCGTGGAAATCAGCTTTTCGGTGATCAACCACTGCGAGACTTCTTCGGCACTTTGGAATGGAACGCGCGTCCCGTCTCCCTTCACGGCCGCGCTCGGCGCTTTAACATAGAGGAAGAATGACCCTTTTGGTTTTCGGGCTTGAAACCCAGCGTTGACCAGCAGATGCGCCAGCCCATCCATTCGCCGCGAATATTTCGCCGCGATCTGCTCGGTGATTTCAGGGTGATCCAAACCGTGCGCCGCCGCGTGTTGAATCGCCAGGAACTGGCCGGAGTCGGTGTTGTCTTTCACGTCCCCGTAGGCTCGGACGAGCAATTCATTGCCGGCAACGAAGCCGCAGCGCCAGCCCGTCATGTTGAGAGTCTTGCTGGCCGAGTGCAGCTCGACCCCCACCTCTTTGCCACCCGGCGTCGCCAGAAAACTCAACGGCCTGCCCTCGAACACCAGCGCTGCGTAGGCCGCATCGTGAATGACCACGAGGCGGTTCGCCTTCGCAAACGCGACCGCCTGCGCGAAAAACGCCGGTGTCGCGCTTGCGCCTGTTGGATTGTTGGGGTAATTCAGCACCAGCACCTTCGCCTGTTTGAGCACCTCGGCCGGGATTGAATCCAGATCGGGCAGGAACTGGTTCTTCTCCGTCAGCGGAAGATTGTGGACCCGCCCGCCGAGATATTTTGCGTGCGTGCCGAAC
>Ga0194039_1001709_pt1 | contig 11585 bp, 9 predicted proteins | sample JunL228m_MetaG_FD_148679 | JGI IMG/M metagenome (GOLD analysis project Ga0194039, IMG submission 148679) | Anoxic zone freshwater microbial communities from boreal shield lake in IISD Experimental Lakes Area, Ontario, Canada - Jun2016-L227-8m | ecosystem: Environmental > Aquatic > Freshwater >...
GCCGCATGGGATACCGTAGTAATGCCAGATCCCACCAAATATCGACGCATAGCTGATCATCATATAGATCGCTTGATACATAAATACAATCCCGCAGATTAGGAAATCGTTTAAGAATCTGATAAAACCAGAGGTCCATAAAAAAATATTGAATCGGAAAATGTTCACTATTGAATGAGCCGCTTAACCCCCACCCTCACAGCTCTGGTCGATATTTTTTAACGCTTCTGCCATTTCATTTCCTGCAGCAAATGCCAGTTCCCTTTCAATGACTATTTTCGCATCCTCACTGATGGTGACTGTTGCTTTGTCAGAGCCGGATGCCGGGATCAGCTGGTCAATACGGTAGAGGAGATTTGTACTGTCCAGTTCGGCAAATACATCCCCACGAATTTGCTCGATGCGCAGGATTGTGCCAGATGTCCCTGTCCGTGGATATCGCACTCGCATTCCCTCGACAATCTCTTCAGGTAACATAGAGGAGAATGAGAACTCCCAATCTATAAAGGTATTTTATTGCGCACAATCCTTAAGTTCAGGTTGTCAGTTTATTGAGTGCAGCAACAATTTCCTGTGTTGTCCTATGTGGATCCCCATCAGGTTCCGGAAGATCAAAAGACCCTTTGAGTGCAGAGAATATCGCGGTTATCGCATCGCCATGCGAAGGGCCATATCCCCCTTCAAGGACCAGAGCGAGAGGATGATCCGTGGCATCCTGCAACATCCTTGTAAGTGTGCTGAAATCTCCGGGAAATAACAACATCCCGCTTTTGGGGTCATCCGACAGCGCATCCTGACCTGCAGAAACAATCACTACATCCGGTCTGAACTGTTCCAGTGCGGGAACGAACACCTGCTCAAAAACGCACCGGTAATCTGCAATGGTGGATCCTGATCGCAGGGGTGCATTGATGGTGTATCCTTTCCCTTTCCCCATGCCTATCTCATCTACCCACCCCGTGTTGGGGTATATATTTCCCTGGTGGATGGAACAATAGAGCACCCGGTCATCTGTGTAAAAGATCTTCTGGGTCCCGTTTCCGTGGTGAAGATCCCAGTCAATAATCGCAACACGGTCGACCCGATCAAGTGCCTTTGCAGCTGCAATCGCCGCATTATTAAAAAGACAGAATCCCATTGCCCTGTCCGGTTCTGCGTGGTGTCCCGGTGGGCGGACCAAGGCAAAGCAATGTTCGCCATCGATTGAACGGTGCACAGCATCAATTGCAGCACCGGCCGCAAAGGAAGCAACTTCGAATGACTCGCCGTTGACATAGGTGTTCTGGTCAATGAAATGTTGTCCCCCATGTGAGGAAAACTCGCGTATCATGTGGACGTGTGAACGGGTGTGGACACTGAGGAGATCTTCTTCTTTTGCAATTCCCGGTTCAATGATCGGTATCCCCACAGGCACACCTGCACATGCGGCATCCAAGCGGGCGCGGCTCTCATCATGATTTTTGATATCATGCCGTGAGAAAATATCCCCGGAAATTGCTGAACACTTAACCATAATTGCTGATCGGTACTTTACTTCCAATCTTTTAAAAAAGGTTGGCTTTTTAAATGAGAAAAAGAAGTAAGAAAATTACTGTATAAGTGTTCCCTGCATTACCGCAGATTCCGGTACATCGTATTGCTTCCCGCTGCTGATGACTTTGTATTTTCCGGTAGTTCTGACATCATAAGGATTGCCGGAAGTGGAGTAGGGGACAATAAACTCACCGTTGACACTTTCCTGTCTATAGGTGTACTCCCTGCCAGTGTTAGAGATAACAGGGACTTCAATAATTCCTTCTCCCTTGATGTGCGCTCCTTTGACATATTCAAAGACTTTTACATACTTCACATCAGGTGTCTTTGCATTGAAGACATTGGTGGGGGACTCATGGACGAGCCGGTAGTGACTCAGTGCCGGCACGGTTTCGATTGGGAGTGTGATTGCAGGGCTAAGTGCGACTGCATGGTATCCGGCAGGTGCTTTGAGGTTATATGCGTCAACGCGAAGTTTTGCATCAGAGGCATTCATTGCTTCTGCTCCAGTGATTACCGGCAGCGTGACCTGGGTAATCTCCGGATCTGCATATTCGATGTAGTAAACATTCGAAGCCGGGGTCATTGAGCCATCAAAGTTATGGAGCCGGGATACCGTTGTAAGATAATAGGCCTGCTTGTTCAGCAGGGCGGGTTCGTAACTATTGGGATTGTTCTGCCCGGGTGAAAGGAGCGTCATCTGGTAGGGGGCAGTGGCAAGTGAGCTGTTGTACCATGTTGACATTGCCCAGAACTTCCCGGTGTCCATCTCAATATCTGTAATTATGTACCGGGTGCCAAGATGATCAAGAATACCATTTGCGGTTTCCTCGGAAGTGGCCATGAAATAGTCAGATGACCCAGTCCCTCCTGCTACACCTTGCTGGAACGGGTTGGCATTGGGGATCCGCTTTGAGATATAAGTGATCATATGCCCATAGTCCCACCATGACATAACTCCATACGACCCTTGCGGGTATTTGAAAGTCTTTGGATCGAAGATTGTGTAATAGTTCACTTTAGAATCTGGTGTGTTGTTCCCCAACCAGTCGAGGGACTCACGCCAGTCCGGGTTCATGTTGATCGGGTTTGCTACTGCATTGGAATAACTGAATGATACAGATGTATAAGCAAATAATATACCCAATACAACGGTGATAACAATCAATCCCACCATCAGGTAATTGGATCGTGGGTGGCTTGCACTCTTTTTAATGGATTTTTTCGATTTTTTGCCCCGTGTTGGGGTATCATCCGCTGGTTCCTCGGGGCGAGTATTTGTGGAAATACCGGATACAAGCCGGTAGAGGTCATCCAGCCCTTTTGTCCAGACAAAACTTACACAGACTGCTGATAGCAGGGCGATGTTTATCGCAAGGTAATATTCATACCTGACATGCTGCCAGGTAGATAACAGCATGATAAGCGACCAGACAAGCGCAAATACCTGTTCAGGATGCTCATCCCGCAGGTTATTATACGCCATGACTAAAATTCCCCCAACCATCAGAATAAGGCCGTAGTTAAAGGTCATCCATGCAAGATCCATCCCCCATCCTCGGGCTTCCTGAACCGTGTTGGTGATCGCTTGCTGCCCGAAAAATGCGAAAAGATTACCGATAAGCAGGTTAAATAGGGCAGGGCTGACAACAAACAGTACTATGGCAAAGAAGATTCCACATCCAAGAAGCGTAGCAGGATAGAAATACCATTCTTTTCCTTTGAGGTAGCGTGCAATAAGATAGAGCACAACCGTACCAATGATCAGGCTGAGATATGCGAATATATGTCCAATCGAGTAGGTGGAAAGACCCATGCTGAAGTCTTTGAAACCAAATAAAATGAGTCCCAGTGATGCAATGGCAAATACGACAAAATTGATGATGACCAGATACTCGCTCGTCCGCTTTTTGTGAACATCGATGACGAACTGGATCACCGTAAATATTCCTGCAATCATTGCAAAGAGGATCATTGTCGGCATCACAAAGAGGCCAAGCAGGTATGCAATGCCCGCCAATGCGGAGAATACTATTGTTTTTTTGTAAGTGTGAATATTTTTCAGATCTATTATCTTCTCTTTCTCGGAAAGGAGGGCATACATGTAGAACAGGCAGAAGAGTGTGGAAAAAAGAACCTCTCCGATATGGTGATCCATATACCCATATAACGAGCGGTAGAAGAACTGTCCTGTAACTATGGCCGTAAAGCCGGATGCCAGCAGACCGGTCTTCCAGTCCCCGCAGGTCTTACCCACCCAGTACATGATTACAACAATTGCTGCTGCCATGATAGCGGGAATCACAAGACCCACTGCAATAATCTCCGGTCGTGTTGTTGCACCGGTGATCAAGCAACCGATGGCGATAATCATGGGAAAGAGGGGGCCCCAGTAGATTGTCGAACCCGATGGATACAGGGTCATTGGATCAAACCAGGCATATCCAAGATTATTGGCAAGCATCTGTTCAACCTGACGCAGGTTATAGAGCGGGTCATCGCTTCCGACCATCATCAGAATGTCCATCTTTCCCATAGTGAACATAGGAATTAGACGGAGCCAAAGAGCGAAGAGTGAGAACAGGGTTACAAGGCCGATGATCAGATACGTTCGGCGGTTTTTCAGATTTGAAATTTCCATAAAGTCAACCTTTCGTAGGTACAAAGTTTAAAGTTGTGATCATTAATAAATTTGGATGAAATTATCAGATGATCGACTGTAAAAGGGTCTCAAACTGGCGTGCTTTTTCTTTCCAACTGTATTCTTCAAGATTAATGGAAAAAGTGACCGGGTTATCTATCACACTCTTAATCTCTGCGATATATTCTTCCTGCGTCCGGTAGACCGACAAATTTGGCCCACCAATGCGGGTAACATCAGGAATTGGTCGCATCAGGATCTTTTTTCCACATGCGGAATATTCAAAGAATTTATTGGGGAGTGCGATATCACCCCACTGGGGCGGTGAGAGGGGGATGGTACAGACATCCATGCAAGCGATGTATCCCGGGAGTTCGGCATAGTGTTTGGTCCCGGTAAAAATTACATGTTCTGAAACTTTAAGATCCATAGCCAGTTTCTTTAGTTCTGCTTCGTAATTGGTGAACAGCGAACCTCCAACCACCAGCATTTTTGTGGAAGGATGATATCGGATCAATTCCGGAAGAGCCTTAATCATCTCATCAATGGCATACCAGCGTTCAATACTACCACAGAACCCGATGACAAAATCATCTGCATGAAGACCGAGTTCCTTTCTTTTTTCGATCCCATCCATTGGTTTGAAAATATCCGTATCCACGCCATTTGTGATCAGATCTGCTGAAAAACCGTGTCCCTTTAGTTTTTCGACAAGCGAAGGTGAGACGGTAGTAATTTTATCACTGTGAGTCAGATTTCTTTTCGTAATTGCCCAGACGCTTCTTCTGACCGCTTCTTGTAATACTCTGGATTTAAAATATGCAGCTGCAGAGTCCGGGAACCAGTCCTTGAGATCAAATACAACCGGCACATGGTATTTTTTTGCTGCATGGATGACTGCTGTACCGGCAAGCACATGGGCAGCAACCACTACTTCGATCCCGTTGTCCCGGATAATTTTGTTGAAGATATGGAAATGATACGGAGTATTGCAAGTATAATGTAACAGTGGACTGGTAAAGGGGAATTGTGTAGCCTCTTCTACGATAAGGCGGGTTTTGCGGGGTTCTCCCCGGCTGACGTGGAAATGGGCAACGTGCACCTCATGGCTACGGGCCAGTTCTTCGAATATGTAATGGTGGCGTGAAGGTATGGGGTGGTGGATATAGTCCTGTGTTGATACAAGAAGAATCTTCATGAGGCATCCGGGATTTTTTTTAATGGATATGATTAGCGGTTTGACAATTTTACCTTGAATCAGATTTCATTATCATTGGTAATTCCCTGATCTTTGCCGGTGCGCCAATCGCCATCATATGATCGGGTACCTCGTGGGTCACTATTGCACCTGCAGCAACGAGTGCGCCCTTTCCAATACACACCCCGGGTAATAAGGTAGCATTTGCCCCGATTGCTGCACCATCCATGACATGGGGGCCATCAAGTCCGCCAATACGGCCTGGAGGATACCGGTCGTTTGTGAAGATTGCATTTGGTCCTATGAAAACATGATTCCCAATCCGGGTATTTGTCGGTAAGTATACCCGGCTCTGGAGGCTTACATCGTTTCCTATGGTAGTGTGACCATCTATCACTGTTGCTGTACCAATGGAAACCCGATCCCCGATCCGGGTCTCTTCGCGGATTACCACATTATGACCCGTCTGAAAAAAATCACCTGCGATCACATCGCAATAAAGGATGGTCCCTGAGCGGATCACAGAATTTTTTCCGATTGTAGTTCCGGTATAACCGGTTTTCTGAATCTTTTCCCGTGATGGAAAACCAAGGGTTACCGGTTCGAATATCTGTGCATCAGGGCCAAGAGAATTGATGCCGTACTCAATCATTCAACAGTCACGCTCTTTGCAAGATTTCTGGGTTTATCTATATCCCGTCCCAATGCAACCGCTGTGTAATAAGCGAGAAGCTGGAGCACCACAAGGCTTGTAAGTACCTGAACAAAGGGGGTCGTTTTGGGGATTGGGATGAAAATATCAACAATGTCCGGAAGTTCACTATCCCCATCGCTTCCAATGGCAATCACTGGTGCACCTCGTGCTTTCATCTCCTTTATGTTGGAGATCATCACCCCATACGTATCCCCCGGTGTGCAGATTGCAATGACCGGTGTTTCAGATGACAGCAGAGCAAAGGGGCCGTGTTTGAGTTCTCCTGCTGCATATCCCTCAGCATGAATGTACGAGATTTCCTTCATCTTCAGTGCCCCTTCAAGTGCAACTGCATAGAACGGACCGCGACCCACATAAAAAATGTCTTTTGCCACGGTACAAACTGAAACCGCATCAGTAAGATCGATCAGCAGAATCTCCTCAATTGCCTGGTGGGCATGCAGGAGCATGTCATTGCACTTCGTGCCGGAAATATTGTTGACGACCTGCATCAGCACAGCAAGCTGAGCGATAAATGATTTTGTTGCAGCTACGCTGATCTCAGGACCTGCCCGCATGAATATCGTTGCATCGGCAAGCCGGCTTACACTACTTCCTAAAATATTTGTGATTGCAAGGGTTTTGCAGTTTTGTGTCTTTGCCAGTTTGAGCGCTGTGAGTGTATCAGCAGTCTCACCCGACTGGGTGATGCCGATAACAAGCCCTTCGATCGGGGGGGGATAATATTTGAACTCTGATGCAAATTCAAGCCGGACGGGAATTCTGCAGGATTCCTCAAGGAGATACTTGAATATGAGCCCCGCATGATATGAGGAGCCACAAGCCACAACGGTAACTGATAAGGGATGGCGGACAAACTCCGAAATGGTTTCTGGATTTACTGCACGGAGGGTATTATAGAATGACTGTGGCTGTTCGTAGATTTCTTTGAGCATATAATGCGCAAATCCGCCTTTCTTTACATCCTCAAGTGACCAGTCTATGAGTTCAAGCGGCCGTTTTACAACCGTACCTTGGTTAAATATCGTCACCTCCCCCCGGCTTATGGTGGCAACATCCCCATCTTCAAGAAACATGGCACGTTCAGTGTGTTCGAGTATGGGAGTCATATCCGATGCAGCAAAGGTTTCACCGTCACCAATCCCAATCACAAGCGGACTTGCGTTTCTTGCCACGATCATCCGGTCTTCCTTATCAGCAATGACGAGCAGGGCATAGGATCCTTCAAGTTTTGGGACAACCGCCTGGACTGCGAGGAGGAGATCTTTTTTCTTTCCATATTCCTCTTCTATCAGGTGAACGACAACTTCAGTATCTGTGTCGGAACGAAACGTATGCCCCCGGGCTTTGAGTTGTCTTTTTAATTCCGCATAATTTTCAATGATCCCGTTGTGGACAACGGCTATCGTTCCTGAACAGTCCATATGGGGATGTGCGTTTGCATCATTTGGAATACCATGGGTTGCCCATCGCGTGTGACCTATGCCGATCTTTCCTTTTAACCGTATAACCGATCCGGCATTTTCAGATATTCTTCCCTTGTGTTTATCGAATTCCAGGGACTTTCCGATTGTTGCCACTCCGAATGAATCGTATCCCCGGTATTCGAGTTTTTTCAATCCTTCAACGATCAGGGGTGCTGCCTCTCTCCTGCCAACATACCCCACAATACCGCACACGTTACATCACCGCAGAACCGTCCGGAATATTCCGTGATTTCAGACAGCCCTGTTCCTCAATTGTTACATTGTTTCCGATAATGCAGTTGTGATAGAGGGAAAACGATCCGCCTTTCACATTATCTCCAATGATTGCTCCGAATTCCGATTTGGTTACACAACCTTCAATCTCTAACAGACCACTCGCCGGGCTTGCAGAGGTATGATCCGCAAGAGTACACCGCTCACCCAGCACAGTATCTTTGATCAGGGAATGTGATCCAATCATGGAATCGTCCATGATTATGGTATTTCCAATGGATGTGAATGGTTCAATTGTGACTCGTGAACCGATGCTTGTGTCGGGCAGTATGCAACAGTTCGGACCTATGGTGCAATCATTTCCGATAATAACCGGCCCGGTGATGATGGTGTTGGGACCTATTGTTGTGCCCTTCCCGATTTTTACAGCACCCTGAATGATGGTCTGCCGGCTTACAGTTCCCTCCCGGGCGGGGGAGAGAGTGCTCAAAAGGCGACGGTTCATCTTGAGGAGATCCCATGCAAAGATTGCATCCTGCCAGTCATCAGCAGTAATTGCCCGAATCTGCTCTCCTTCATCAATCAATAAGGAAATTGCATCAGTGATATCATTTCCATGTATTTTGGAGAAGAAATCTTTTTTTAAGGAATAAATGCCGGTACTCACAATGAAGCTGGGGGCATGTTCCGGTTTTTCTATAATCTGCGATACACAACCGTCTTCTAACATTACAACCCCGAAATTTGAGGGATTGGGATGTTCTTTTACCAGCATCGCATTGGGGATATCTTTGATGTGTGCAATAGACTGGGGGTCAATGTAATTATCTCCGGGCAGAACGAGGAAATCCCCCAAAATTTTTGACTCTGCACATAAAAGAGCGTGTGCAGTGCCCAGTTGCTTGGTCTGAACCACCACTTCTATGGGTATATCGAGTTGGTTCAAAAAACGGGTTACCTGCTCTTTTCTGTACCCGACTACGACTACAATATCGCGTATACCATTTTTCAAAAGTGCTTCAACCACATATTCGATGATTGGCCGGTTTGCTACCGGGATCATCGCTTTGGGTCGGCCCCTTGTGAGCGGGCGCACCCGTTTTCCCTCTCCTGCTGCTAAAATGACGGCCTGCATTTTCTCTCCTAACGGATTGTTGCTTTGTCCCCGATGCATCCCTCAATCGAGGAATTGGGCGCAAACTGTGCCCCGCTCCCTATCATCGAACCGACGTTAATGGAACAATTGATTCCAAATGAAACATCGTCTCCAATGACTGCCCCGAATTTTTTCCTTCGCGTATCTTTGCCGCACACTTTTACATTCTGATGATCATGCCGGAGGTTTGCGAGTTTGGTTCCTGCACCAAAGTTACAACCGGATCCAATAACAGAATCCCCAATATAGTTGAAATGGGGGATTTTTGTTCCGCTCATAATTATTGAATTTTTGATCTCAGAGCAATGTCCGATATGGCAGTTATCACCGATGCTGGTAGCACCGCGGATATATGCGTGAGGCCCAATACGACAATTTTTACCTATGACACAGGGTCCTTCAATATACGTTCCCGATTTTATGATACTTCCTTTCCCGATATCAACTGGACCCTGAAGGAATACACCCTCTTCAACCGTCCCGGCATTTTTCGCATCAAGAGATTCCATTAAGGTAGTATTGGCATCAAGCATATCCCACGGGTGCCCGACGTCCAGCCAGTAGGACAGGTGATAGGCTTTCAACTTCTTTTCCGCAATTAACCCGGAAAAGGCATCAGTGAGTTCCAGTTCACCTCGCGGGGATGGGTGTACCTGATCAATGAGATCGAAGATCTCCTGAGCGAAAAGATATGCCCCGGCATTGATCAGGTTGGATTTGGGCTGTTTTGATTTCTCTTCAAGAGATGTCACAAAACCCCCCTCCTCTAAAATCACACCGTAATCCCCTGGATGATCGGTTGTGTTGATACCCATGCAGGGAGCTGGCTGGCTGCACAGGTTTTTTATATCGCCGGTTTTTAGTATCATGTCTCCGTTCATGAGAAGAAATGGTCCTGTAACAAGATCCCGTGCAGATCGAACTGCATCAGCTGTACCTTGCTGGTGCCGCTGTGGAGCGTAATCGATATGAATACCCCATTCAGATCCATCTCCAAAATATTTACGGATCTCCCGTTCTCCATACCCGACAACAAAAACAAAATCGGTGATACCTGCTTCACGAGCTGCAAGTACGAGGTGCTCCATCATCGGACGGTTGGCGAGCGGGAGCATCACCTTTGGGCGCTTCGCCGTGAGAGGGCGCATCCGCTTTCCCTCCCCTGCGGCGAGCACAACACATTCCATACGTACAGCTCCTCTTACAACATTTAAGCAGTTTTCCCCTGCTTAATCCTGTTACGCCCTGATGAAAGCATCTCCTTTGCTTTTTGGAGTGATTTTCCTTCGGCAGTGATGCGTATCTTCGGTTCAGTGCCACTGGCCCGGATAAGGTACCAGCCGTCTTCATCGGCAACCCGGATACCATCTGTCGGGCTTGACGCACCGAGAGATTTTACAATTTCACGTGCATTTTCATACACAAATGATTCCCGGAGTATCGGATAGGTTGGCATTGCATCAAGTTCGGATGCAACATCCCATTCGGATGCGATCTCGCAGAAGAGTGCTGCTGCGTACGGCCCATCGGGACATAGTGAAATCTTTGGAAAGATCCATGCGCCGGATGGCTCACCCCCAAAATCTCCCCACTTCAGGAGCTCTTCAGATACATAGGAGTCCCCGACAGGAGTGCGCCTGACATCAGCAATCCCCTCGATGATCATTGAGGCATCGGTGGTTGTGACAACTTTTTTTGCATTGAGATAGCGAGTAAAGAGCATTAGCAGGTGATCCCCGTCAATATATCTTCCACGGTTATCAAATGCCATCATCCGGTCAGCATCCCCATCGTGAACAACTGCACAGGAGGAGTGAGTTTTTTTAACCATTTCCCCAACGTAGCCGAGATGTTCTTTGAGCGGCTCAGAGGGTCGGGCGAAATGACCGGAGGTATCGCAATTAATACAGGTGGTTTTTGCACCAGCATCCGCAAGAAGTGATGGGGTGAGTGTGCAACCCGCACCGTTACCGCAATCAACAATAACGGAGAGATCCGGCTTAATGTCGATCATATCGAGAATTGCGTTTTTATGCGGAGTGATGGCATCAAAAGTCTGCACGGTTCCCTGGTGCTGCCAGTCGGCCCAGTGCGGGGTTTGCAGGAGGGTCTTCATATCTGCCTGTTGTGCAAGGGTGAAGGATGAGCCATCGGGATTGAACAGTTTCAGGCCATTGTATTCCTCAGGGTTATGGGAGGCAGTGATCATGCAGCCGGCTTTTGCCGTGCGGGTGCTGAATGCAACCGTTGGAGTTGTGACAATACCGGCAACATGTGCTGTTCCACCACCACCCATTATGCCGGATACAACCAGATTTACAAGCAGGGGGCTTGTTGTGCGGGTGTCCATTCCGACAATACAATCTGAAGAGTGAGCGGCCAGTACAGACCCGACTTTTAGTGCAGTATCGACCAGTGTCTGGTCAAATTTTCTGCGTATCCCTGATGACCCAAAAAGCATGAGGAATTATTGGGATGCTGGTAACAAGAGTTTTACCCTTCATTTTTTGTTTGATAGCGGGTCACTAATTCATTCACGTGCAGTTTTTACACGCCAGTTCCATACGGACACCAGTGTTCGAGCTGCTGGAGCCGGGCAACTCCGGCAGTTGAAGGCCCGAGACATATAATCCTTTTAGTAT
>Ga0194039_1001716_pt1 | contig 11558 bp, 18 predicted proteins | sample JunL228m_MetaG_FD_148679 | JGI IMG/M metagenome (GOLD analysis project Ga0194039, IMG submission 148679) | Anoxic zone freshwater microbial communities from boreal shield lake in IISD Experimental Lakes Area, Ontario, Canada - Jun2016-L227-8m | ecosystem: Environmental > Aquatic > Freshwater >...
GCTCAGGCACAGGGCCTGCTCTTCTGCCAGCAGGCCCTGTGCCTGAGCGGTGGAACGTTAAATCCGTGTTCATCGAAACAACCGACGGGCCAGCGATTCGCTGGACGGGCTTGTTCGGCCAGTTTGTTGTATTCCTGTCCGGATTATTGTGTTGCATTGGTAGCTCTCCAGTTGATTGCTGAGTGGTAAGCCTGCTCTGAGCGGTAGGAATCTTGCTGAAATTCCCAATCGTGCAAAGTCGCTCGGCTACCAAAACCGAAAGTCCACGCATGACCATGCTTAAGACAAAAGCGAAGGGGACTCCCATACATTCCACCCATACCAGACATTACTCTACCAGGACTATTTCCACATCGTTTGCAGTAAATTAGGTTGATTGTGATTTGTAGGACTACAAATACAATTAACAATGCAGAAAGTAACTTGATCAGCTTAGGAAGCATCGCGATATTTTGTTGCCGAACGTCCCTCGTCAGGTATCGCTGGCTGGCACTGCGGGTGGATCGCAGGCATCGGAAGCGAAGGCACTCGGCCTGCTCTTCTGCCAGCAGGCCTTGTGCCTGAGCGGTGAGTCACGGCTGGCGTCGCTCGAAAGTGATGACGGCCAGCGATTAGCTGCACGAGCCTGTTCGGAATTATATATGTCTCCAAGAGTGACATGTTCCTCCTGACACTTCCGATACTGCAATAAACACTTTCTTGCCTGATTCTGGATTATCTAACGCGCGATGATGAGGTTCGCTCTTATACCAATCAATAGTCTCTCTTACGATGCGAGGGCCGATCTCAACGTTGGACTCAATGACATATACATTGTTCTGATCGTCAGGCTGAGAGGTGTAGCTGTAAGTCATGATATACAGGAAAACTAATCGATGTGTGCCAAAAGCTTTCCGCACTCGCCAACCAATTCATTAAGCTTAGTATTGTGAGTTTCCATTTCGCAAAATAGCTTTTTTGTCTTATCTGACAAAAGCGATGGTTCTGAGGAAAGTGATTTCATGATTACGGACTGACCGCCAATCAATTGTTGGATGGCCGACAACTGAGTAAGAAGAATCTGTTGTAAATTTGACATTTTGGTGTGAGTTGGATGGATAGTTAGCCTTTTAAGGTTTTATATTGCTGGTCGTTGATACTTTTCCCAAAGCGCCCCACGACATGATCTGATCTCCAAGAACCTTATTAGTTACCGTGGAAAACAAGAAATAATTGTTGTAAACGGCAAACATCGTCCAATCGGCGGCTGGACGATCAATTAACGCGGCAGTATCTTTTATGGCTCTCAGGTGCATGGCCTGATCTGGATTCGTCAAAAATAATATTATTGCAAAGACAGCGATAGCCGTAATGCCTATTTTCTTTGTGTTGGTATTCATAATGGGTATCTGCTAATTGGCGGGGAGAGCATCGTAGATTTCGTTGTCAATGAGAATCTTTATTTGATAGGGAGAAGAATCCTGTGGAATGTTTTTGTCGGCATCTGTGGCTCCTTCAGTCGGAGGTTTCGCGAAGATGATCACGTCAGCTAAGGGCAGCGGATCGAGTATCATCAACGGAACCTTGAAGGTTATTCCGCTCTTCAACTGAATGTATTTTTCTCCGATTTTGCCTTGGATCACTTTCTCGACGGTGTCCGCCGCAACAATCTTATAGCCGACCAGACGTCTTAAGTCGCGAGCGGCGTCCCTTGAAAATCCTGTCTGAATAAACGATGCAAGAACGAGTAGCGTGATAAGTAGTGTTTTCATATTTTTTCCGAACGTCCGCCGTCAGGTATCGCTGGCTGGCGGTAATGGTGAATCGCAGAGAATGGGAGTGAAGGCACTCGGGATGCTCTTCTGTCAGCATCCCCTGTGCCTGAACGCCGAGTCACGGTAGCCTGCGCTCGAAAGTTGGAACGGCCAGCGATTAGCTGAACGGCCCCGTTAGGCTTCTTCATTGCGGTTGTTTCGATAAAGGCCACGAATTGCTGAAACGATAAAAGCACCAACTACGATAAGAACAAGACAGAAGCAAGATAACCCGCAATCCACATCTCGCATCATTCCGACGATTGCTTCCCAATTGCGGATGGAACCGTCATGCGAAGAGACAGCATACGATCTGAGTTTCGTCAAGTCACCCTCGTTTAGAATACGCGCCCTCGCTGCCTCCTGGTTTGTCTGCATTGCTGGTTGTCCTGCTATCAAGGCAGAAGCGCGAGAATGAAAGTAGAATGTAAATGCTATCAAGCTTACTGTCAGCATACTGTAACATCCAGTGGCGAGCCATACAAGAATGTTTGCTCGATACTCAGATAGCTTCATAGAAAGTGGATCTGAATTGTGCTAACATTGTTTTGAATCTGGAAAGGCCACATATTATACCTGACGTTGAATCTCTCAGAAAGCGATATATTTCTAAGCCTAACGTCCCCAGTCACCGCATCCCGCTTGCTTTCGGCACGACTTCTTGCGCAAGCAAGAATCGTGACGAAAGTGCCGAAGGCACGGGATTCGGTGGACTGGCCTGTTCGGACTATTTTTCAGCTTCAAGGAAATGGGGTTCATTTGGCGGTTCTTGGCCTGAAGAAACAAGTGGCACTGTGGATGCATAAAACTGTCCCTTGCCGTCCTTCCTGACTGAAATATAGCCCTTCTTGTAATTGGGATAGCCACCAATGTTGTGAATCATCGTGTGAATATCCCGCATCGTGCCGATACTGGTCACGAATATTGTATCCACTGAATCGGATCTGGATAAATTAGCTATTCTCATGCTCGTGCTTGTCTTAGGAACGGCAGATATAATACCGTGCTGCTGCAAATAGGAGAGATACGCTTTCCCTGAAGTGATGCCCAAGTCTCGGGGATAAATTGGGGGGAGCCCCTTGGATTCACGATCAGAATCGGCTTCAAGAACTGCAAACGCCAAAGTCCGCGCTTCCTCGAATAGCCTCATTGTATGATCGCGCTCGCCCAAGATTCTCGCGGTCATTATCTCGTTCCATATGAATGGCACTGAGAGCAATGCGACTAAAGCGATGAGAGCAATAAAAAAGGGGCGGCGCATTTTTCTATTCCGAACGTCCGCGATGACGGATCACCACTTGCTTTTGGCGCAGATCCTGCGTCCGCAGGATCTGTGACAAAAGTGCCGAAGGCATGGTGATTCGGTCCATCGCCCCGTTAGCTTTGTTTTGTTTCTGTAAGTGTATAATCAACAAAGGGGTTGGCCTGTAAATACTCCTCCTCAAAATCTTGGTTAATTTGACCAAAACTGATTCCGTCCAGACCAGGAGCGACGGGGCATCGAGGGTCTGGATTCTGCTTCGAGAAGTATTCCATCCAGTGTATTGCTGGCCGAACCAGTTTCCCTGCGACACGAATATATTCATCTGATGTGCCGTCATCGTCTGTGATACAAATAATCTCCGCATTGTTCGGCACTTTGATATCGGCCGTGACTGTAAGATGGATTGTCTTCATAATATATTTTGTTTGCGGGAAAATATCATTTTGCCTTTTTCTGCCAAAGGTGCGACAGACGGCACGAGCCAAGAAGAAGTATAATAAGGATAAGAAGTGCAGACAGGATCTGGGCATGCAAGAAACGTTGCGATGTCGCGTCGAACGCAATCCGCGATGCGGTGAAAAAACCAGAGATATACATCGCGATCAGCAAGTGTCTTTGTGAAAACCAAGCGATCAGATCAAATACGATGAAGTCGAAGACGAGCACATAGATATAAATTTCCATGCTCGCCGACACAGGATATGGCACAACGCCTGCGACCACGAGCATTGCAAGCAATGCCGAAAAGAACGCATAGAGAAGGCAAACGAGCTGAAATATACCGCGAATCGTGGATAGGGTCATATATTGTTAGCTAACGTCCCTCGTCAGGTATCGCTGGCTGGCGTGGCCGGTGGATCGAACGCATCGGGAGCGAAGGCACTCGGCCTGCTCCTCTGCCAGCAGGCCCTGTGCCTGAGCGGTGGAACCTCGGATTGATGTTCATCGAAACTCCCAACGGGCCAGCGATTAACTGCACGAGCTTGTTCGGCGATTCTTTTATCATCTTTTTTTGGACATTGGCTCAGCGAATTCCCATACAAGCATCTTTGCGTCTGGGTAACTTGTCTTAATCTGAGACTGCAACGCAGCAGCAAGCCGGTTAGCCTCATCAGCTGCCTTTTTCGAGTCGGCATCCGTTACTCGAATCTGAAAGAGCTCAGTATTCCTAATCGGAATCAGATCCGCTGCTGTGTTTTGTGGTTGCAGCAAGGCACGGAGAGCATTCTCAGCTTCAGACGGCGTATGAAGAGTAAACTGAATTGTCACAGTGCTCACATACCTTTTTGCGCAACCAGAAAAGAAAAGTAGAACCAGCACGGTGATCAGCAAAGTAATGCATCGAGATTTCATGCGTATAGTTTTATCAGCGGAAAATGGGATTACTTTGTGCCGAACGTCCCCGATCACCAGCTACCACTTGCTTCTGGCGCACAGCCTGCGCAGGCAGGGTGTGTGACAGAAGTCCCGAAGGGATGGTAGTTTGGTGCATCGGTCTGTTCGGCCTTATTGTTTTTCGATTAATCGAGATAAACAAGAATAGCTTTTCCTTCTTCTGAGGTCTTCTGAATAAATTGCTTCATGTCTTGGAAATACTGCCAAAAATACGGAATCTCTTCCTCTTTGGTGTGGGCCCCAAAACTGGGATAAAGATCGGCGACCTTCATCTCCTGAATAGAGAAGCGATCTTCAAATGTCTGCTTGTCTACACCGGCCAGATAGAGAGCAATCTGCCGCACTTCATCAGGTCTGAAAGCACGTGCTGGACCATATCCAACATCCTCGTCGCCTATCGGAAGTCCGCAAGAAACAAGAAAGCCGTTTGGAAAATCACCCTCCCACGTCTTGCCAGTTAGAATAAAATGAATGGCGTGCCACGACTTATCAATATCCAGTGAGTTAGCGTCCTCTTCCGGTTCATCAGGATGGACAACATTGTGAATCTTCTCTGGGGCATCCAAGAGTTCATCAACCAGCAAAGGGTCGATGCTCTTGATGTTTCCGATCATGCTCATGGCGATATTTCTTGGTTTGCCGAACGTCCCCGATGACCTATCCCTACTTGCTTCTGGCGTGACTCCTGCCCGCGCAGCGGAAGCAGGAGGCATGACAGAAGTGCCGCAGGCATAGGGATTAGGTCCATCGGTCTGTTCGGTATTTTTATTTGGTGGGTTTGAGCGTTACTCTGACTTTAAATCCCCGTCGCTCAAATGATTGATCGGGAATCCATGCGCAAGAAAACTCCTCATTGAACCCGCCTGATCCTTGAGATGTGTTTGACCAACTCAGTAGGAGTTTAACGGTGAATCCTTCTTTGCTGAAGTTTGTTAATCGCGCCATGCCCGAACCGTGACCACCGCTTGAACCTCCCCATCCCTTAGATACTCCCGAAAACGGTTTGTTTTCTCCAGCAGAGACATTTGGATGGCGGTAAACGCCAAACAAATCACTTTGTTTTCTCCAGACGCCCTCCTTCTCGAATTCGACGCGGGCGATCAATTCCTTATCCGCATTGGCAGGTTCCGTATCCACCGATTCTCGCTGCCAGTCAATCGAAGATACAAATTCTCCAATGAAATCCTCTGAGGCAGTCGCAAATGCTGGAGTTGCGAAAACAATGACGGCTAGGAGAAGCGCTTTCATATTTCTACCGAACGTCCCTCGTCAGGTATCGCTGGCTGGCGGTGAGGGTGGATCGCAGACATCGGGAGCGAAGGCACTAGGCCTGCTCTTCTGCCAGCAGGCCCTGTGCCTGAGCGGTGGAATGTTGAAGTGGTGTTCATCGAAACTCCCTACGGGCCAGCGATTAACTGCACGAGTCTGTTCGGCCTATTTTGTTTCTCAAAGTCAATCGTATGGCAAGAGATTTGTCCCATCAGATGGAGGAAGAGATCGTGCGGCCATTAAGTGATGCGTGGGTGACGGTATGAGGGGAGAAGGCTTCTTACTAGCAGGTGGGAATCCCCCAGTCTCATCCCTTGGCGGGGCATCATTAATTGAAAATATTCTTTTCAGGAATCGCTGAATCCAAGTGGCTACCGCTTTAAAGCGAGGAGATGAATCCGGGTGAGGAGAGCCTCGGAGAATATCTTGGAAACCCAAAGAAAGATTGCGGATCAAGCGCATATATTGTTTGCCGAACGTCCGCCGTCAGGTATCGCTGGCTGGCGGAGAGGGTGGATCGCAGAGAATGGGAGTGAAGGCGCTCGGGATGCTCTTCTGTCAGCATCCCCTGTGCCTGAACGGCGAGTCACGGTGGTCTCGAATCGAAAGTTGGATCGGCCAGCGATTAGCTGAACGGCCCCGTTAGGCCATTTTGCTGGATGTATCATTACGAGCATGCGGTCACAACTGGGAAACAAAGGGAGGCTATCAATAAAACAAAAAAGACGAACAGAATCAGCAACATACTTCTTACCATATCCGGCATTGCATGCACTGAAACGGCACACCACAGCAGCAATCCGAGAAGACTTACGAATGGAAGAAACCATACTATAATTGCCTGAACCTGGTTCTTGATGTCCCAATGTAGGTATGCCATAGAAAAAAGCAGCGCACTTGAGGAAATCAGCACGGTGGCAAGAGAAATAGGAAGCAAACGTGATCTAATAATACTCATTTGAATACTCGGTGGATGCAGTGGCAGCGCTATTATTCTGAGCCTAACGTCCGCCGTCAGGTATCGCTGGCTGGCGGAAATGGTGGATCGCAGAAAATGGGAGTGAAGGCACTCGGGATGCACTGCTGCCAGCATCCCCTGTGCCTGAACGCCGAACTACGGTAGCCTCTGCTCGAAAGTTGGAACGGCCAGCGATTAGCTGAACGGCTCCGTTAGGTCTTTTCATTTTTTCAATTTGTTGTTAGCTTCACCGATTATTCTCTTAATCTGTTGTTCCATTGCCTCCGAATAGGGACAGACTGAAAACCATGGATCTGAGCCAATCAAATGAGGCGTGTTCTCGGTGGGCACAAGGAAGAATATACACTTTCGCCCCTTTTTCAGGTATGGGCTCTGATCTGAATCTGTTATTTCACGCACATGTAAGGATAACGCAACTTCTTCGGCTTTTGTGGATCCACGAATGTCTTCGACTTGATTGAGTTCTACAAAATAGTCAATAATACCAAAAGAATCTCGAATGCCAACCGGATCCCTTGTGAGTGATCCTGTAAGTATTCTCGGGCTTTTTGCAACAAGTGACGCCAACACGCCGTCATTATCGGCTGCACATGCCAAATATGCGCTTGCAAGAATAACCACTGCGATCATGCAGTGAGTTTTGATAAAGTTGATCATCAGCATAAATGATAGCGCAATATTCTGGAACTAACGTCCGCCGTCACCGGCACCGGACCGCTGGCGCGCCGAATGCCAGGGAGCGAAGCGACCAGCATTCGGCGTGACGGCGGGTAGGTGTTCGGTGGACGGCATGGTTAGCATTATTTGTTTGTTTCATGGTTCTCGAATTTCATTGTCGCTATGACGCCTTCAATAATCGAGTCCATATCAGAAGGTGGTCTATCCTTCAAGGCAACCCCTCGCATGCTTAGAAATCGGGGAGCAAGAATCCCAATGGAGGTGCCGTCGCCACGAGGAACGAGATAGAAAAACGCAGTTTCACCATATGGACCAGGAAAGCCCGGAAAATCAAAGACAGCGTGGGAACCAATCGTCTTCTCAAAATTGCCTTTCTTCTGCCAAGGGACAGACATCAGCATCGCAGTATACTTCTCGTTGAAGGAACAGATTGATAAGTCCAAAGGATATTCTGTATCGGGATGCGCTGTGGACTGAATCATGTAAACTTCTGGTCGGTTCTTTTCCCACGGCTTTTGTTTACGCTCTTGTATCTCGAATCCCTTCGGTATCGTAAATGAAATGCCGAGCTTACTGGCACCAAAGCGAGGCGAAGGAAGAGAGACTTCTGGCTTGCTGCATGATACTGAGGCGAGCGCAAACAATGAAGAAACGATGAGGAAAAACGGCTTCATATATTTTGCTAACGTCCCTCGTCAGGTATCGCTGGCTGGCGTGGTGGGTGGATCGCACGGATTGTGAGCAAAGGCACTCGGCCTGCTCTTCTGCCAGCAGGCCCTGTGCCTGAGCGGTGGAACGTCAAATCGGTGTTCATCGAAACTCCCTACGGGCCAGCGATTAACTGGACGAGCTTGTTAGGTCTATTTGTTTGTAGCATTGCTCTCGAATTTCATTGTCGCGATAAGACCTTCAATAATCGAGTCCAAACCAGATGGTGGTCTATCCTTCAAGGAAACCCCTCGCTTGCTCAGAAATCGGGGAGCCATGATGCCAATGGAGGTGCCGTCGGCACGAGGAACGATATAGAAAAATACATTTTCCCCGCATGGTGCTGGAACTCCCGGAAGAACGACGACAGCGTGAGAACCAATCTGCTTCTTGTATGTTCCATTCATTTGGTCACCAGCACCGATCATCATCGCGGTAAGCTCGACGTTGAGGGCGCCAATCGACAAATCAAAGGGGTATCCAGTGTCAGGACGTGTTTTGCTGGACTTGACCATGTAAATCTCTGGCCATGCCTTAAACGCTGGGTTGTGTTCACTAATCGTGAATCCATCTGGTATCGCATAGGAAATACCGAAGTCAGTGGCATCAACTCCATAAAGAGAAGAACCGGCTAGGATGAGAACAAAGAGTGTAGTAAAAACGAAACGCATATTCTTGACCTAACGTCCCTCGTCAGGTATCGCTGGCTGGGGGAGCGTGTTGATCGCAGAAAATGGGAGCGAAGGCACTCGGCCTGCTCTGCTCTTCGCAGGCCCTGTGCCTGAGCGGTGGAACGTCAAATCTGCGTTCATCGAAACTTCCAACGGGCCAGCGATTAGCTGGACGAGCTGGTTGGCTTTATTTCTTGTATTCAAGAACGCCTTTGCCTTTCAGTGGCTGCGATACGAATATTTCTTTTCCTGCTTCAAGAATTGTCAATGTAATGTCAGTATCATCATCGGTGCTTGTAACGGTAATCTGATCAAAATGCTGGCCCATGAAGGCTGTTGACGGCGACTTAAATATCTGTTCTTGGTCAACCCCGCTTGCATTCCACTTGGCTTTTATCACAACTTTGTCCTGTCCGCGACCCATAACCATAAAATTAATCGTTTTGTCGGCTGGACCAGTCCAACCCAAATCGGTGCTCTTAGTGGTGATAAGAAAATACTTCCCATCAATCACTGCATAAGGCGAACTTGTCGAATTCAAGCCATTGCTGGTTCCTGAATACTTTGTTAGGATGATTCCCGAAGGTGTATATGTCGGTTCGAGCTTCTTTCCTCGCATGATAAAGACGGTCTGAAAGTCCTCCGGGAGAGGCTGAAGCGAAATTAAATCAATCTCCTTGTCCGTGAATATTATTTGCTGTGCTCGCTTGACTTGCTCTTTGTCTGCGTCGGTCGCTCCAACCAAGTAAGTAAGAGCGTCGAGTTTCTCCACGCTCTTTTCTTTGAGCGCGGTGCTAAAAGCAGCGACAAATCCCTCAGGTGTTTTGGGTTCAGAAGCAAGTGCCAGAGTGCTGGTGATAATTACGGCTATGGTTATCGAGTGTAGGGTTTTCATATTTGTTGCCAACGTCCCTCGTCAGGTATCGCTGGCTGGCGGGGTGGGTGGATCGAACGCATCGGTAGCGAAGGCGCTCGGCCTGCTCCTCTGCCAGCAGGCCCTGTGCCTGAGCGGTGGAATGTCAAATTGGTGTTCATCGAAACTCCCTACGGGCCAGCGATTAACTGGACGAGATTGTTAGGCATATTTTTCTATCCAGACCTTGACGTCGTTTCGTGATGCGTCGGGCACTCGATCCGGCAGCTTTGCATTAAATTCTATTACTGAGTTGGCATCATGTAAGCGAATCATGCGCTCACGAAAGTATAAGTCGTAAATCAGGGCTTCTCCAACGAAATGAAACTGCTCAGCGAGCCAAGGTTCGCGGGCCAGCACATCCCTGCCATCCTGACGCTCATATTTCATTTCGAAGTATCTTTCTGCTATAGGATAATGCTCCGATGGATTATCAAAAACAACAATGCATCGCACGCGATAACCCTTATCGTGCGATGGTTTAGCAGTTGCTGTGCAAATGACGGAACAAGGCATAGTAGAATAAGTTATTAAAAGCCGCTAGCCTTAGCGTTAAATGCGTCATTAAATTTGCTAGTTTCAATCACAATAGTGTCACTATCGATTGCTTGCATTTTATGATACTCGGCGGTAGCGTTACCATCTGCTCGGCGGTAAAAGCAAGCGACGCTATAAGTTTTTGGATCTTGTATTTTTCTTGTTTGTATATTATCAATCTTCCAACTTGAACCTTCTGCGTTCCCCTGAAGAATCTCGCTTATTGTGTTGTCAGCCATACCGTGATCGCTGCTAATAATAATCTGGCCAACCTTACCTTGCCAGAACCTGACTCGGATTTCTACGTCATTCTTCGCGTAACAATACTGTGGAAAATCAGGACGAAAGTCATCTTTAACCGAAACTAAAGATCCATATCTTACGTCACACTCCTCTCTTGTTTCCCCAAGACGCGCTCTAGCAGTGGAAATAGCAGTTGTAAAGACTATAAAAAATAATATTGGTTTCATTGTTGTGGTAAGTAACACATCGATCTCGCGGGTGAACATATTTTTTTGCCTAACGTCCCTCGTCAGGTATCGCTGGCTGGCGCGGCGGGTGGATCGCACACATCGGGAGCGAAGGCACTCGGCCTGCTTTTCTGCCAGCAGGCCTTGTGCCTGAGCGGTTGAATGTCAAGTTGGTGTTCATCGAAACTCCCGGCGGGCCAGCGATTAACTGGACGAGCTTGTTCGGCTTCTTCATTTGTTTGTTTGTGGGAGATGGTTGAGGATTGCCTTACCGTCTGGACTTACAACGGCAGAAAATCCTTCTCGTGGCGATATAAGGAAAAGTGATCTTTCTCGATCCGTGCCAGGGATCACCGCAAGAATAAGGTTGCCTTCCATAAAATATTTCTGATTGAGGTCATTTTGTTGGTATATGAATGCAGAAAGAGACTCTGGAGATAAAAGTATATTGGGATCACTCTTCATTCCGTCGGCGAGCATCTCTGCAACATGTTTGCCTTGGAATACCGGTGAAATCCGGTGATGGTTTTGGGAAAGCAGCGTTCCAAACACAACAAGCGCAATAATAGCACCGATGATCGCATAAAGGATCCTCCCAAGAATATTGCTGAGTAGTTTCACTGATGATCGCGCAAAGCATTATTTTTTGCCGAACGTCCGCTGTCACCTGCTACCACTTGCTTTTGGCACCAAAGGCTGCTCCGCAGCCGACGTGCCAAAAGTGCCGAAGGCATGGTAGTTAGGTGGACAGCCCCGTTCGGCCGTTTTGTTTTTGTGCTCATTCAGAATTGGTCGGAAATGAAGTGTTCTTCCCGGCTTTGAAGAGCAAGGCCCCTCCAACAATCAGCAAAAAAAGTGCTATTCCGTTTACGGTCATCTCG
>Ga0194039_1001718_pt1 | contig 11546 bp, 11 predicted proteins | sample JunL228m_MetaG_FD_148679 | JGI IMG/M metagenome (GOLD analysis project Ga0194039, IMG submission 148679) | Anoxic zone freshwater microbial communities from boreal shield lake in IISD Experimental Lakes Area, Ontario, Canada - Jun2016-L227-8m | ecosystem: Environmental > Aquatic > Freshwater >...
GCTCGAAACCGGTTCAGCGATTTTTACCGCGATGCGCTGATGCGTGCCGACGGGCTCGCGCTCCTCGCGCCCGAATGGTTCGCGCCGCCGCAGCCAGACTGGCCGAAGGGGCTCCGGCAGTTCGATTTTCCTCTGGGTGGGAAAGGCCCGCTTCCGCAGGATCTCCTCGCGTGGCTCGGCTCCGGGGCGCCTCCGGTTTTGTGGACGCACGGCTCGGCGAATGTCCATCTCGCAAAATTCCATCGTCTGGCCCGCGAAGTCACCCGACAGATCGGCGGGCGTGCATTGCTGGTCGGAAAAGTGCCGCCGGGTTTCTCCCTGCCGGACGGAATGTTTTTTTATCCGCATGTCGCGTTCGAGGACGTCTTCCCCCGGTGCCGCGCGGTCGTGCACCACGGCGGGATCGGCACGACGTCGAAAGCCTTCGCGGCGGGAATTCCGCAGCTCGTGATTCCCCTTGCCCACGACCAGCACGACAATGCCGCGCGAGTCGAACGGCTCGGTGCCGGGCTCGAAGGCCGGCCCCGCGATGCCTCCCGCAAATTGAGCTTTCTTTTCACGTCCTCAGAAATCGCAAGGGGAGTCGAAAAATGCCGTCTGCTCGCCGCGCGGTCTCCGTCCCGTTCGGCCCTGCTCGCCGATTGGGCGGAGGAACTCGCCGCTGATCGAAAAATGGGATTGAATGAATTCTGGAAAAGTTCCGAAGTGATGGGCCATGGCTAAACCAAACCAAATGCGGCCGTCGGAATTGATGGGTTGCTGGATTTCTCCAGGGCTCTTCGCGGCATTCGAGGCCGAGGAAACATCGGCCCACCGCCTGTTCACGTCGAAGAATGCCTGGGTGGAACGGCTCGGTCGCGATGTTTTGATTTCGTTCAAAGCCGATGCCGCGCGCGACGAGGCGCTTGCGGGGCTTCGCGAATGGGAGCCGCGCGCCGGGTTCCAGAGCGATCGGATTTTCTCGCGGTTCCTGCCCCGGCAGAATGCGGAGCGTGTCGCTCCGGTGCTCATGGCCGGCGATCCGGCGGCTTCGCTTCACTCCGTGGTGACCGAGCGCGGCGTCCGCTACGGGATCGACTTCGGGGCCGGGTATTCGGCCGGACTCTTCATCGACCAGCGGGCTAATCGGGCTCATGTGCAAAACCTCGCGCCCGGGCGGATGCTCAACACGTTCGCCTACACCTGCTCGTTTTCTGTCGTGGCCGCGCTGGCCGGCGCGCAGACGCTGAGCATCGATCTTTCCAAAAAATCGCTCGACCGCGGGCGGAGGAATTTCGAGCTGAACAATCTGCCGATCGACGGTCACCGGTTCCTGGCCGACGACGTGCTCGACGTCCTGCCGCGCCTGGAGCGGCGTGGAGAAAAGTTCGATCTCATCATTCTCGATCCGCCGACATTTTCACTCGGCAATCGTGGCCGCCGCTGGCAGGTGGAAGAGCAGATCGAGGATCTGCTGCGCGCCGCGCTGGAACTGGCGGCTCCCAAGGCCTCGCTCTTGATTTCCACCAACTGCACCAAGCTCGATCTCCCCGCTCTGGAGCGAATGGCCCGCTTTGCGTTGAAGACCGCGAGGCTCGGCGGCGACATCTCCCGCGAACCCCCGCTGCCGGATTTCCCGCCCGGCGAAGGCGCGCAGACGCTGTGGCTGACGCTGAGGTAAAAGCGGTGCTCTGTGTCGCGGCGCTCTGTGAGCGTCGCAAGAATTCAGGAAGACGAAAAATGCGACGGTCACAGGCCGCCGCTACATCTTTCTATGACGCGCGAGTTCCGCGCTTGAGCCCACGGTGCGGTGGGGATATTCTCCAACCTTATGAGCAAACCCGCCTGCCCGATGTGTGAGATGACCGATGTTCTGGAGCATCCCGATAAATGGGAGTGCATGACCTGCGGACATGAGTGGGAGCGCGGCCCGGAACCGGACAAAGCCCGCGTCGTCAAAGACGCCCACGGGAACGTGCTCGCCGACGGCGATTGCATCATCCTGATCAAGGATCTGCCGTTGAAGGGCTCGCAGGTGCTCAAAGGCGGAACAAAATCGAAACCCATCCGCCTCGTGGATGGCGACCATGAGATTGATTGCAAGGTGGACGGAATCGCCGTCGGGCTCAAGGCGTGCTTCGTAAAAAAGGCCGCCGTGTAGCGGCGCTCTGTGAGCGTCACAAAAATTCGGGGGAAAATGTGACGGGCGCAGACCGTCGCTGCAACTTCAACGCTGGCGTATATGTGGGATCTCTCCCGGTTTGAGATCCAGCGCTTCCATGATTTTCAGAGCGGCGAAGGCGTCGTTTGCGGCGTAGCCAAGTTGCCGGGGCGTGAGTTCGGCGGCCGCCCAATTGCTGGTGGTGATGGATTTGGATTTGGGAAAGCTTAGGTTGAGAACGGCTCCCATGGCTGCGCGCACGCCGATCTGCCCTTTGTAGCCCCTTTTACGAAAAATGTGATCCAGGTCGAGAATGGAGCCGGGTTTGACACCCAGCCGGTTGCGGATTTGCCCGTGATCGTTCTTCAGCCCGAAGCCCACTTTCAGCACGTGTTCGGATGCGATGAGGCCGGCGACCACTTTCAGGGAGTCCGGCCGATGAAGCTGGAAGATGAACGCTTTGTCCGTGAGGGCAAACTGGACGACATGCGGCCCGCCGCTTTTCTCGCCGACCCGGAAGATCGGCTTGGCCTCGGTGTCAAACCCGGCGACCCCTGCGGCAAGGATTTCGTCGGCTGCCGCCTCGCACTCAGCTTTCGTTTTGGGAACATGGATGCGATCCGGTGGAAGACCGGCGAAAGGCCGCAGAAGAGCGGTCTCTGCTTTTGTTGGCGCGACCGGCCTGCCCTGCGAACGGGCGGGTTTATGCGAAGAACTCACAGGCTTGCCGAGCAGTCGCGCGATCGACCGGGAAAGCCAGGATGACTTGGGCGGACGTTGTTTTTTTTCGTTGGGTTTCAAGCCGGTCACTCGGATTTGAGGGAAGCCATATCAATCGAGAAACGATACTTCACATCGGCTTTGAGCAACCGTTCGTAGGCTTCGTTGACCTTCTGAATCGGGATCACTTCGACATCGGCCGTGATGTTGTGCTGGCCGCAGAAGTCGAGCATCTCCTGGGTCTCGGCGATTCCTCCGATGAGCGATCCCGAGAGATTGCGTCGCCCCATCAACAGGCTGAATGCCGAAACCTCCAGATGTTTTTCCGGCGCACCGACGAGGGTGACCGTGCCGTCGGGACGGAGCAGATTGAGGTAGGCGTTGATGTCGTGATGGGCGGAAACGGCGTCGAGGATCAAGTCAAAACTCCCGGAGTGGGTTTGCATCGCATTCGCATCGCGGGAAACAACGACTTCGTCGGCGCCGAGGCGCAACGCATCCTCCTTCTTGTTCGGTGAAGTGGTGAAAACCACGACGTGGGCACCGAACGCATGGGCGAACTTCACGCCCATATGGCCCAGCCCGCCAAGACCGACCACTCCCACTTTCTTGCCTTTGGTGACGCCCCAGTGGCGCATCGGCGAATAGGTCGTGATCCCCGCACAGAGGAGCGGCGCGGCCCCGGCGAGATCGAGATTGGACGGGACACGCAGGACGAACCGTTCGTCCACAACGATGCTTTCGGAGTAGCCGCCGTAGGTGACAGGGCCGGCCTTGTGCTTGTCCGGCGAGTTGAAGGTGAGGGTCATGTTCGGGCAAAACTGCTCCTGGCCAGCGTTGCACTGCGGGCACGTGCCGTCCGAGTCCACCATGCAGCCCACGGCGGCGAGGTCGCCCGCCTGATATTTGGTGACAGCGGCGCCGACCTTGGTGACACGTCCGACAATCTCATGGCCGGGGACAATCGGATAGACCGTGGGCATGACGCCGCTCCACTCGTTGCGGACTTGGTGGACATCGGAATGGCAGACGCCGCAGAAGAGAATTTCGATCTCCACGTCGCGCTCGGTTGGATTCCGGCGGTTGATCTTGCTGGAGGCCAGCGGCAAAGTCGCGCTGGAGGCCGAATAGGCTTTCGTGTGGTTCATCAGGATGTCTTTCTTTTGGTTTAACTCTTGAGTGAAGCCTACACCAAGAAGGCTCGGCTGTCATCGCTCGAAATTAACCGTCATTTTCTTCCGATCCAAGGGATCCGAGAACTCCGTATCTGAGATGGCAGCACTAGGCCTTCGCGTAAACCTCCGCCCCCTTCTCGACAAACTCTTTCGATTTCTCCGCCATTCCGGCTTTCAGCGCCTCTTCTTCCGCGATGCCCTGCTCGGCGGCATATTTTCGGACGTCCTCGGTGATTTTCATACTGCAGAAATGCGGGCCGCACATCGAGCAGAAGTGGGCGGTCTTCGCACCTTCCTGAGGCAGCGTCTCATCGTGGAATTCGCGGGCGGTTTCGGGGTCGAGGCCGAGGTGGAACTGGTCCTCCCAGCGGAATTCGAAGCGGGCCTTGCTGAGCGCGTTGTCGCGGTATTGGGCGCCTGGATGGCCCTTGGCGAGGTCGGCGGCGTGGGCGGCGATTTTGTAGGCGATGACGCCGTCCTTGACGTCTTTTTTATTCGGGAGGCCGAGGTGTTCTTTCGGCGTGACGTAGCAGAGCATCGCGCAGCCGAACCATCCGATCATGGCGGCACCGATGCCGCTGGTGATGTGGTCGTAGCCGGGCGCGATGTCGGTGGTGAGCGGCCCGAGCGTGTAGAACGGGGCCTCGTGGCACCATTCGAGCTGCTTCGCCATGTTTTCCTCGATCATGTGCAACGGCACATGTCCGGGGCCCTCGTTCATGACTTGCACGCCCTTGGCCCAGGCGCGCTCGGTGAGTTCGCCCTGGGCCTTGAGCTCGGCGAACTGCGCCTCGTCGTTGGCATCCGCGATCGAGCCCGGGCGGAGCCCGTCGCCAATGCTGAAGCAGACATCGTAGGCGGCCATGATGTCGCAGATGTCGTCCCAGTGTGTGTAAAGAAAGTTTTCCTTGTGGTGGGCGAGGCACCATTTCGCCATGATGCTGCCGCCGCGCGAGACGATGCCGGTCATGCGCGAGGCGGTGAGCGGGATGAACCGCAGGAGGACGCCCGCGTGGATCGTGAAATAATCCACCCCCTGCCCGGCCTGCTCGATCAACGTGTCGCGGAAGATTTCCCATGTGAGATCCTCGGCCCGGCCGCTCACTTTTTCCAAGGCCTGGTAGATCGGAACCGTGCCGATCGGGACCGGCGAGTTGCGCAGGATCCACTCGCGGGTCAGGTGGATGTTTTTTCCCGTCGAGAGATCCATGACCGTGTCGGCGCCCCACTTTGTCGCCCACCGCATTTTTTCGACCTCCTCCTCGATGCTTGAGGCGACCGCGCTGTTGCCGATGTTCGCGTTGATCTTCACGAGGAAATTGCGGCCGATGATCATCGGCTCGAGCTCCGGGTGGTTGATGTTCGCCGGGATGATCGCGCGTCCAGCGGCGACTTCACTGCGGACAAATTCCGGGGTGATGACCTCCGGGATCCGCTGGGGAAAGCGGCGGATGACGGAGGGGATGAAGTCGTTGCGCTCGAGCGGCGCGTGTTGTAGCGGCGCTCTATGAGCGTCGGAAGAAGTGCGACGGTCATAGAGCGCCGCTGCATGCTGCTTGTTCAAATCGTTGCGGACGATGTCGGAGGAGAGATCCGCGACTTTTGCGCGGTCCATGTTTTCGCGGATCGCGATGAACTCCATTTCGGGCGTGATGATTCCCTGCCTGGCATACCAGAGCTGGGTGACCGGGTGGTTTGCGGAAGCCCGGAGAGGCTTCCGAAATGCGAAATGCGAAATGGGGAATGCGGAACGGCTAAGAGGGGAAGGCTCCGGGCCAAGGTCGCCGGTGGCGTGGATCGTTTGGTCGTCGTGTTCCGCGACATCGTCGCGCTCGCGGATCCACTCCGCGCGGAGAGCCGGCAACCCCTTCTCGACCGAACCCTGAAAATCCGGGTCGCCCCACGGGCCGGAACAGTCATAAACGCGCACCGGCGGATTTTCTATCAGGCGGCCGCTGAAATCCCTTGTCGGCGAAAGCGCGATTTCGCGCATGGGAACCCGAACGCGCGGATCGGCCGGCCCGCGCACGTAAACGCGGAAGGATTTCCGGGGGGGGCTGGCAGCGGCTTGTTCGGCACTCATTGTTCAGGTGAAGAGATCCTTGAGCCGCTCGTAGAATCCTTTGTGGATCGGGCTGTTGTCCGCCCCGCAGAGCCCGGCGAATTTTTCGAGGGCGTCGCGCTGGTCGTGATCGAGCCGGGTCGGGACTTCGACCTGGACGCGGGTGAGGATGTCGCCGCGCGAGACGCTCTGGAGCGCGGGCATGCCCTGGCTTCGGATGCGGAAAACCGCACCGCCCTGGGTGCCGGCCGGGATTTTCAGATTGACCGCGCCATCGAGAGTCGGCACCCGGATCTCTCCGCCGAGGGCGGCGGTTGTGAACGGGAGCGGCAGCTCGCAGTGGAGATCCATGCCGTCGCGCACGAAGACGGCGTGTTCCTTGACGTGGATGACCACGTAGAGATCGCCCGCCGGACCTCCGCGCAGGCCGGCCTCGCCCCCGCCGGTGCTCCGCAGGCGCGAGTCGCTGTCAATCCCCGGCGGGATCTTGATTTTTACGCGGGAGGTTTTTTCCGCGCGTCCCTCGCCCCGGCAAGAACGGCAGGGTTTTTCGATGATCTGTCCGCTCCCGTGGCACTGCGGGCACGTCTGGGCGACCTGGAAAAATCCGCGCGAGGCGACGACCTGTCCGCGCCCGCGGCAGGTCGGGCAGGTGACGGCCTTCGAGCCTTTTTGCGCCCCGGATCCGCCGCAGGTTTCGCAGGCGTCGAGCTTCCGGATTTCGATTTCCTTTTCGGCGCCGAACGCGGCCTCCTCGAGGGTGATCTGCATATCGTAGCGCAGGTCGGATCCGCGCGGGCGCCCGGTCTCTCCTCCTCCTCCTCCTCCGAAGAAGTGGTCAAAAATCCCGCCCGATCCCCCGCCGGCCCCGAAGACCTCGCGGAACAGGTCGAAGGGATCATGGAAGCCGCCCGCAGCACCCATGCCGCCGTGCTGGAACGCCGCGTGGCCGTAGCGGTCGTAAGCGGCCCGCTTCTGCGGATCCATGAGCACGTCATACGCTTCGCCGAGCTCTTTGAATTGCCCTTCCGCCTCGTGGTCGCCCGGGTTTTTATCCGGGTGGTATTTGACGGCGAGCCTGCGGTAGGAGCGCTTGAGCACGTCTTCGGCCGCCGAACGATCCACCTCGAGGATCTCGTAGTAATCGCGTTTTTGCCGACTCATGCGGCGACACCCTTGGACACGGTGACGCTCGATGCGCGCAGCAGGCGGTCTTTCATTTTGTAGCCCTTGCGGATCTGGCGGACCACATGGCCCTCCGGCACATCGGCGCTGTGTTCCTGGGCCACCCCTTCGTGGTGGGCGGGATCGAATACGGTGCCCTCTGCCGGGATGTGTTCGACCCCGTGGCTCTTGAGAAAATCCTGGAGCTGCTTCTGAACCAGCGCCATCCCCTCCGTGATGGACGCGGCATCGGGAGCGGTGCGGGCGGCGTCGAGGCCGAGCTCGAAACTGTCGAGGATCGGGAGGAGCTTTCCGAGGAGCGAGGAGTTTGCGTATCGGATGGCCTCCTCCTTTTCCCTTGTCGCGCGCTTGCGGTAATTGTCGAGGTCGGCCTGGGCACGCATCGCAAGGTCTTTGAAACGCGCCGCCTCGGCCTGGTAATCCGGCGCGGCCTCTTCGGCGGCCGGCGGGGGTGTAGGCGGCGCGGACGTCGCCTCCGGGCTTTTTTCCGGCGCGGCTTTTTTCAGTTCGGATTTGTTCATGTTTTTTCGATGGCGAGCAGCGTGATGTCGTCGTGCTGGGGGAAGTTTCCGACGAAGGTTTTGACATCTTCGGCGACATATTTCACCACACTGGCCGCGCCGTGTGGCGCGCTCGCCTGGAGGCTTTGAACCAGTCTGGGGAGCCCGTATTCCCCCCCGTCCGGGTTGAGCGCCTCGGTGGCGCCGTCGGTGTAGAGCAGGATGCAGTCCCCCTTTTCCAGCCCGAAGCTGTAATCGGCGCAGACTCTATTGAAGACTTCCCCGCTGTCAATCCCCAGCGCCATGCCCTTGGGGTTGAGCTTTTCCACTTCCCCGGTCGCGGCGCGGTAGAGAAGGGGAGCATCGTGACCGGCGCGGGCGAGCGTGACCTGCCCCCCGTCGGCGTCGAGGATCAGGTAGGCCATGCTGATGAACATGTCCTCCTTGATGTCCGGGTAGAGCTGGCGGTTGACGAGCCGGAGCACTTCCGAAGCGGAGGTTTTGTTGACCGCCTCGCTGCGGATGACGCTCCGGCACATCGCCATGATGAGCGAAGCGGGAATCCCTTTGCCCGAGACATCGGCAATCGCCACTCCGAGGCGGGAGGGATCCATCCGGATGTAATCGAAATAGTCGCCGCTGACCTGGCGCGCCGGGATGTTCAACCCGCTGAGCTCGTAGCCTTGCACTGAGGGCGGGCGCGACGGCAGGAGGATGCTCTGAATCTCCCTGGCGATTTCCAGATCGTGGTCGAGACGCTTTTTTTCTCCCGCCTCAAAATAGACCACCTCGTTATACAGGGCGAACGCCCCCTGTTCGGTGATCGCCTTGAAAACCTTGAGATCCGCTGAACCGAACGGCGTGCTCGCCGGCCCGTTGGCGAGGCCGAGGACGCCGAGGATTTTGCGCCGGTAGATCAGCGGGCCGACCAGGGCGGACTGCGTGCCGCAGATCGAGGTGGCCGTGCCGTCCAGGACCGAGGCTATGCCGCTTTTCCAGCATTGGCCGATGATGCCGTCGCCGCGCCGCACCGGGTGGAGGCGCAAAAAACTCTCGAGGGCGATGGGAGCGGAGGCCGACTGGTCGAGCACGTGGCGTGGCACCTCCACCATCGGCGGGCAGCCTTTGGAAATGAAGGCCGGGGCAAGAAGCTCTTCGTTTTTTCCCGCCAGATACAGGGCTCCCCCGTGGGCATCCAGGATCCGAACCGCACTCTCGACGATCAACCGGTGGAGCTCCGAGCTCCGCACCCCCTCGGAAAACGCCTCGCCGAGCCCGTGCAGAAAATCAAAAACCCGGTCCTCCTCGACCTCGATCTCCGCCCGCTGGCGCTCCAGCTCGCTGACCTTCTTCGTGAAAGCGTTCAGAACGACCAGCAAGGCCACGAACGTTCCAGAGAACAGGGCGAGATAGATATAGGTCCACATGAGTCCGCGAAGGAGAGAATAATATCGGGAACGGCTTCCCCCGGATCAAGAACGATTAGTCGTCCGTCCGGTTTTCTTGTGCCAGCTCCTGCCGCAGGTATTCGACGACGTCCTTGAATTTCCCCACATTCTGCTCGGCGGCCGCGATCAGCGCCTCGTGGGCGGCGAGCACCGTGCCCTTGGGGTCCGCCTGATCTCCCGGGCCGGCATCGCGGAGGTTCGATGGGGCGGCGGGAGCGGGCCCGGCCTCGACAGAAAAAAGATGGTCGAGCCCGAGGCTTTCCAGCAGCGAGGAGTTCCGGACGTTGACGTTGACGGCCCGGAGCCCGCCCTGCCCGATCTCGCGCAGGCGGAGCGCCACGCCGGCCAGCGTCCCCATGAACGTCGAATCCATCAGCTCGCACCCTTCGAGATCCACGACGAAATCCCGGTGGCCGCGCCGGATCATCTGCTTCACGAACTCTTTGACCCCGGGGCTGTTCAAAAATGTGCCGCGCCCATCGACTTTGACCCACACGGTGCGGCCGATGTTTCCAACAAGAATCGAAGAGGGAGTACTCACAGTTTGGCCGAGTATCACTAACCCCGAGGGGGCGGTGATGTCAAATGCGGGCTACTTCCACAGGTACGACTGGCGCAACCCGACGATGCGGCCGTCCACGATCAAAAGCGCGCGCCAGGCTGTCACACGCCCGTTTTCCAGATAATCATCCCCCGAGACCGCGAACGAGGATTTCCGCGATCCGCGTGTCCCCGGACAATACCGTTCCTGCGCCATCACATGGTTTGCCAAGCCGGCCTGACGGTATTCCAAGCGCACGGTGACATCTGCCGTGTTCTTCGAGCACCAGAAAAAATTGTAGTAATTCCCGTTGCATGCGGTGATTTCCATCCCGTCGATCGCTCCCCAAGTCGCGCGCCTCCGCTCGAAATCCGCCGCCTCGCTCGTCGTGGGTGGCTGAACTCTCGTGTTGTCCACGGTCGCCTGCTGGATCTTGCGGAACTGGAAGGAATCGTCGAGCGCGAGCGGCAGGACGTTCGCTTTCTCCAGTTTGTTGGCGGGGCCTTCGGGAGCGGCACAGCCGGCGATCGCGAGCGCCACGCACAGGAGGACTGGGATTCGAATCATGCTGTGGATACAAGCGCGTTTCCGGTCCGGTGTCAATCGAAGGCCGCGAGAGGTGCGAGCAAATGGACGGGGGCGCCCCGCTGCCGGAGCGCCCCCGTTTTGAGATGGCTGTAAGCCGGATTCTGTCCAGCCCGCGGCTTGCGCCGGGGCCTGTACGGCCATTTGTCTTGCCCCGCGCCTTGCGGGCGGGGCAGTCCTTGCGGACTGCGACTATTACCCGGAGGTTCCCCGGCGGCTTGCGCCGCGGGTTCGGGCAGGCAACCCGGTTCCTCCTGTTCTGTCTTGCACCGCATGGGGTTTTTCGTGCCCCCGGGCTTGCGTCCGGGGCGGTGGGCTCTTACCCCGCCTTTTCACCCTTGCCGCCCGGCTTGCGCCGCGCGGCGGTCTGTTTTCTGTGACACTTTCCGTTGGCCCGGGCTTTCGCCCAGACCCCCCGCGCGTTCTACGCGGCATGCTGCCTTCCGGTGTCCGGACTTTCCTCTCCCCTCACGCCTTTCAGCCTGCGGAGAACGGCCGTCCGCCATCAAGCGAGAACCTACACCCGCCGCGCGCGGAACTCAAGCAGGAGTGTGGCAGCCCTGCGCTGCACCCGCTCATGACGATCTCAAACTGTAGAAGCGGCATCTTGCCGTTTGGGGCTTTCCGGAAAGCGGCAAGATGCCACTTCTACAAAAGCACCCGATCAAACACGCGGTCCGGGGGATCGTCATGATTGGGCACTACCTGGCCGTCTTGCTCGTATTTGCAAAAACCCCGGCCTGCCCCGCGATCCGCTGCCGGATGCTGCCGCACACGTGGTCGCACATGGCGAAGATCGTCTTGTCGGCGATGTGGTAAATCACGTTCAGCCCCTGCTTCCTGCGCCCCAGAATCCCCGCTTCCGTCAGCGCATGAAGCTGCCGCGAGACGTTCGCCTGCGCCAGACCCGTGGACTTCACCAGCCCGGTCACGTTTTTTTCCCCATCCTCGAGCGCCAGGATCAGCCGCAGCCGGCTCGCCTCGCTCAAAACCCGGAACCGCGCCGCAATCATCTCCAGCGCCTCCGGTCCCATCCCTCCGCGATTTGTTTGGTTCGACATCACTTTCTCTCTTTATAATATTGACTATATGAGCGAACAGTCATAATGTCAATCCTGTGATTTTAAAAAACATCCTGAAGAGAAAACTGGCGATGGGTTTGGCGGGGATTCTGGCGGCGGGTTTGGCGG
>Ga0194039_1001720_pt1 | contig 11541 bp, 13 predicted proteins | sample JunL228m_MetaG_FD_148679 | JGI IMG/M metagenome (GOLD analysis project Ga0194039, IMG submission 148679) | Anoxic zone freshwater microbial communities from boreal shield lake in IISD Experimental Lakes Area, Ontario, Canada - Jun2016-L227-8m | ecosystem: Environmental > Aquatic > Freshwater >...
TCCGGTGCCGCCGGGCCGGCCCCGGGAAGGCCGTCAGCCAGCAGCGGGTCCGTCTCATGGCGCGACGGTGCGCCCAGACGACCGCACAGCTCGTTGATTTCCTGCTTCAGTTCGATCATGCGCAATTCCCGGCCGACCATGGCGCAGTTGAACTGCTCCAGTTCGTCGTTGGTGGCGCGGAGGGCCTCCGCCTTTTGCCGCAGTGCCACCTCCGCCTGCTTGCGCCCGGCAATGTCCAACACCACGCCCTCCATGCGTGTGGCTCTGCCTGTGGCATCGTAATAACCGTGCCCTTTTGCCTCAAGCCAGTGGATGCTGCCATCCGGCCAGAGGCTGCGATACTCGATGTCGTAATCCTTGTGATGGTCGAGCGCATCCTTAGACGCTATGTCTGCCTTCTCGCGATCATCGGGATGGAGGGCTTCACGGAAGCGCTGATAGCTCATCGCCTCATCAGGTCGTATGCCAAACATCGCCTTGCACCTGTCAGACCAGATCAATTCGCCCGTGACGGTATTCCAATTCCAGACGCCCAGTTTGGCGCCCTCCGTGGCAAGGAGCAGGTTCTCCTGACTTATCCTAAGCAATTCATCCGCCCGCCTGCGCTCAGTTATGGCTTTCCCGAGTTCAATGACCTGCGCTTGAGCGGACTGGTGCAATTTGATGGTTTCGCCCCAAACGCCAAAGATCGGAAAGAAATAGCTCAGAAACACCAGCAGATGGGCGGCATCCCAATGCGAATCGTAGAAGGCCCGGGCATCAAAAACATAGAGATGAGCCAAAACCCGAAAGATGATGCAAGCGATGATGCTCCACAGCAGCGGACTGCGGTATGGTTGTTTCAAATAGGCATTGGAGTGAAACAAAAACGCGCCAAAGAAAAGCAGCGCGAGAGAAAGTTCGATGAGCTGTTTTGACGTCGAGCCAAGTTCGACAAAATGCGGAAGCCTTGGAGAAAGGAAAATCAGCCACGTCACGGAGGCGGCACAAATGATGCCAATAATATTATCGGCAACAGCCGTTCGTCCCCGGTTTGCCGGAAGGACTTCTCTTTTTCCAAAACTGAGTGCGAGGAGGAACGAGGCGGCCAGGACGAAATTGCCGGCCAACCAGGTCGAGGAAATGGCCAATTTGAAGATCGGGGGTGTCTCCAACCAAATCCCATGGAAAGAGAACAGCGCGTGAACAAACTCTTCGGCGCCGATGAGAACGAATCCGATTGAAATGATCAGGAAGAACCGGCGGCCGGTGGTAAAGAAATGAAGCAGAACCATGACTCCCGCCGTTATGGCGAGCAGCGAGGACGCAAATTCAATCAAGGCGTGGACATCGCTGCTGCTTCTCCAACTCGAAGCGATCACTCCTGGATAAAACAACAACGGCAGGAGGAACAAAGCGCCAAACGAAAGAATGTTAGCGAGTTTCTTCATCGGAAATGCCGGCTGTGCTTTTCATGGTTAAAATGGTTCTCTTCATCCGTGGTTCATAGTTTCGTTTTTCATCGGTCATGGTTCACTGGTTTTATTTCGCGGCGACACAGTCCGCCAGCGGCACCACCTCGACGCCTTCGCCCAGCGCATAGCGGGTGGTCCCCGGATAAACCACGCGCAATTCATCCAGCTTCAGATCACGCCGGGCGATGCGCATGGAAGGGGTCAACGTAGGGGCATCCGCGCGTTTGCATTCCACGCCGATCCGGCGGCCGTCCTTAAACAGGAGCAGATCGAGTTCGGCGCCGTTGTGGGTGGCCCAGTAATATGCCTCGTCCGGTTGGAGTGCTTTGAGCACTTCCTCGACGGCGTAGCCTTCCCAGGAGGCGCCGATCTTCGGGTGATGCTCCAGGGCGTGGCGGTCGGGCAGGCCCAACAACGTGTGCAGCAGGCCGGAGTCGCGCACATAAATCTTGGGGGCCTTGACCTGCCGCTTGCCCAGGTTCTCAAACCAGGGTGGCAACTGCCGGACCATGAACACGCCGGTCAGCAGGTCCAGGTAACGCCGCACGGTGGCTTCCCCTACGGCGAGGGCGCGGGCCAGTTCCGCGCCGTTCCAAGTCTGGCCGTGGTAATGCGCCACCATGTTCCAAAAACGCCGCAGCGCCGCCGACGGAATGGTGAGGCCCAGTTGCGGGATGTCCCGTTCGAGGAAGGTCTGGAGAAACTGCCGGCGCCAATGGACGGAATCGGCCTCGGTGCGCGCCGTGTAGGCCAGCGGGAAGCCGCCCCGCAGCCAGTGCCGGTCCTGCGCGGCCGCCCCGAGGTCGGCGAGGCGGAAGCCTTCCAGCGGGAGGGTCTCCAGCCGTCCGGCCAGCGTTTCGGAGGATTGGCGGAGCAAGTCCGGCGAGGCGCTGCCCAGAATCAGGAAGCGCGCCGGCAGGGGTTGGCGATCCGCCAGAACACGCAGCAGGGGAAACAGCTCGGGGCGGCGCTGAATTTCGTCAATGACGACCAGGCCCTTGAGCGGGCGCAGGGCGGTTTCCGGCTCGGACAGCCGGGCCAGGCTGGCCGGGGATTCGAGGTCGAAATAGTTCAGAGAATCGGGCCGGACGAATTCGCGCGCGAGGGTGGTTTTGCCACACTGGCGTGGGCCGAGGAGGCCGACCACCCGGCTGCGTTTCAGGGCAGTGCGGACGGCTTGGAGATCGGTCTTTCGAGCAATCATGGGGGTTATGCTACACCATGAAAAGCCGCCACGCAACGGCGGAATTGCATGGTGACAGGATGCGTTGAATCGCGGCACTTCTGCTGCGGGAGTCCGTCCTTGGAGTCAGTGTGATTTTGGGATTCATCTTAAAGATTCTGACCACGGATGGCACGGATAGAACCGAACGGAGCAGTTCAACCACAGAGAACGCAGAGAGCACAAAGAGAAGCCGGCGGTTGGGGAAATGGACCCAACCTCTGGCGGATGAAGACGCTCCCTTTCCCAAGTTCCCGGCTTTGCGTTCTTTGTGTTCTTTGTGGTTGGCCAACTGCCCTGATAAGGATAAAACCAAACTCCGTGGTCCGGCATCCGTGCCATCCGTGCCATCCGTGGTTAAATTGGTGCCTGGGTGGGTCATGCGCCACCTCCGCCCGGCGGCGGCGCCGGGCCGGCACCGGGAATGCGGCCCGTCTGAAACTGGTCCATCGGATGGGGCGGCGGTTCGCCCAGACGACCGCACAGCTCGTTGATTTCCTGCTTCAGTTCGATCATGCGCAATTCCCGGCCGACCATGGCGCGGTTGAACTGCTCCAGTTCGTCGTTGCTGGCGCGGAGGGCCTCCGCCTTTTGCCGCAGCGCCTCTTCCGCCCGCTTGCGCGCGGTGATGTCTTGAACGGTGCCAGCCATAACAGCCGGTTTGTTTCCAGCCCCAGACATCAATTCACCGCGACCGCTGAGAACGCGGACAGAACCATCTGGCAGCAGCGCCCTGAACTCCAACTCACCGGGCTTCTCTCCCGCCGCACAGGCCGCAACCCATCGCTGCATCACTGGCGAGTGAAGCTTCACCGATCACCAGGTTGAAGAGAGAGGCTCCGAGGGCTTCTTGACTCCGCCAACCAAAGGTTGTTTCTGCCGCCGAATTCCAGAGAACGATTTTGCCATCCCGTTCAAAGGCCACGATCGGGTCGGCCACGGTTTCGAGCAGGGCTTGATAGCCCACGTCGGCATTCTGAAAAAGCTCGGTCACGGCGCTGGGCATGGTCACCCGCTTGAACCGGGAGCGGCGGACAATAACACCGCCGTCCCTAAAACAAACTGCCGCAAGAGGGTCGGGCCGGCACCCTGAATAAAAAACGCGGGGGTGATGCCCCATAAGCGCTAACTTGTTTCGTTGACCTTTGTTCTGCCTTCGCTATACTGATGGCATGGCATCGCTCAACGCTGTGGACGAAGACTGGGATTTGCTGATTTCTTTCTTTCCGTCCGACTGGAAAACGTCCGCTCTCAGGACGGGCGCTTTGAAAGGACTGCGCCAGGACAAATCAGAAGAGAATTACTTGCGAACTCTGTTGATGCATTTGGGCGGCGGCTTCTCTTTGCGCGAAACCGCAGTCCGCGCCCGACAGGCGGAGTTGGCCGACCTCTCTGACGTCGCCCTGCTCAAGTGCCTGCGCAAAGGCAAAGACTGGCTGTATGAACTATGCCGCGGCCTCTTCGCGGAGCGGGGCTTACAGGCCCCTGATAACCAAGGAGTCGGCTTGCGTTTGATGGATGCTACCGTGGTTAAGGAGCCCGGCCAGACAGGCAGTCAGTGGCGTATCCATTACAGTTTCCAATGGCCTGCGTTGCGTTGCGACTACTTCAAACTAACGGCCACCGAGGGTAAAGGCACTGGAGAAACCTTGCGGCAGTATCCGGTTAGTCCCGGGGACTTGATTCTGGTGGACCTGGGCTATTGTCAGGCGGCAGGCATCCACCACGTGGCCGGGGGAAAAGCCTGGGTGACCGTTCGACTCAATCCCCATAGCATTATCCTGCATACCCAAGCAGATGAGGACTTTCCATTGCTTCGGAAACTCAAAACAATCCAACGCACCGGACAAATCGCCACTTGGAAAGTGCGAGTCCCCTATGAGAATCAAGAACCCGTAGTGGCCAGAATATGTGTTGTGCGAAAAAGCAAAGCTGCCATTGCCCACGCCATAAAGAAGCTCGAGCGCGAAGCCAGTAAGAATGGTTCACAACTACAGCCTGAAACCCTCATTTACGCCGAGTACATCATGGTGCTCACGACATTTCCTGAGGACCAGTATCCCTCTGTCATGATTCTCGAGTGGTACCGGTTTCGCTGGCAAATCGAATTGTTGTTCAAGCGATTCAAACAAATCGCGCAACTGGGGCATCTGCCCAAGCATGACGACGAAAGCGCCCAAGCTTGGCTCTATGGCAAGCTGTTCGTGACGCTACTAACAGAGAAAGTGATCGAGCATGCCAGCGCACTTTCCCCCTGGGGCTATCGCTTGCAAGCGCGGACGATCACCCAGTCGGTGGCGTGAATTCTCCTTTGCCTTTCATCAGATCGTGGATGCGATTAACCCGGCACTTAAGCTCAAAACCATGATCGCGAATTGGAATGCGATTACGGTAGAACTGGCGGAGTCACCCAGAAAACGGTCGACTCAGGAATGTCGTCATCTTGTCGATTCAAAAACAAGTTAGCGCTTATGGGGCGTTGCCCTGGGCTGGTATGAAGCAGGCCTTTGGCCTGAGAGCCGTGCGCCCCAGCGCAGGGACTGAAGTCCGAAGCAGACCCGGAAGGAGGAACGGGCTTCGTCATGGTCGAGAACCCGTCGGATGAACACCCCCTCCACCGCAATCCCTTCTTTATCCGTGAGATGCGTGAAATCCGTGGTTCTCCTCTCGTTCCCCTCAGAGCGGGAATATGACCACGCATGGCACGGATGTGGCAATATTTGTTATCCGTGTTGTCCTGTATTCCGTGGTTCTAACTGCTGTTTTTAGCCCAAATGGTTTGATGCCGGCGAGTCTTTCGGATGCAGCACGCGCTGCAACACCTCCAACAGGGTGGCGGCGCCGAATGGTTTGGACAGGTGGGTCTCCTCCGGAAACCCCAAGTCGGCAGGCCACAGCGCTTTAGATTGATGCCCGGTGGCCGTGATGATGCAGACCTGCGGGTTCAATCGCCGCATGGTTGCTTCGTCGTCCACCACCAGCACCAGTTCCCCGCAGCCCTGCGGGAGAGGCTGGTTCGCCTGTTTGGCGGGTGCGGCTTCCGCGGCGTTGCTGGCAGGCAGGAAGATCTGGAAATGCGTGCCGCGCCCGAGCTCGCTCTGGACGTTGATGAAGCCGCCGTGACTCTTGACAATGCCCATCACCGTGGACAAGCCCAGCCCCGTTCCCTTGCCTATTTCCTTGGTGGTGAAATACGGATCGTAGATCCTATCCAGGTGTTCTGGCGAGATGCCCTGGCCGGTGTCCGCGACGCTCAAGCACACGTAGCGCCCCGGCCGGGCGCCGGGTGTCAGCCCGGCGAACAACTCGTCCAGTGCCCGAGCGGGCCTGGAGGAGATTGACGCCGAGCGGTTCCAGGACGGCTTCCAGGGCCAGCAGGTTTTCCGGGCGGTCGTCCACGAGCAGGAGATTGATTTTGGATTCGATGATCTTGGGAGTAAGCATAGTGTTGATTAGCGATTAGCGAGCTAAGATTCAGATTGTTTACATAGGTTTTCCCAGTTCGCAGCGTTTCGGAGCCATGGGGCACTGGCCGCAGTTCTGGTCCGTCTTGCGGTAGATCTTGTTGCGCGGGTCCAGTTCCTTGAAGCAGGGTTCGTCCGGTAAGAACTTGAGCGATTCCTTGGCGCCCAGGCCGAGGATGCCGAACATGACCAGGCTCTGGTTGAGCAGCCGGCTCACGCGCGCTTCGAGTTCCTGGTTGAAATAGATCAGCACGTTGCGGCAGAGGATGACGTGGAACTCGTTGAACGAGCCGTCGGTTACGAGGTTGTGCTGGGTGAACAGGATGTTCTTGCGCAAGCCGGCGTGGATAACGGCGCTGCCATACTTGGCGGTGTAATACTCGGAGAAGGACCGGGTGCCGCCGGCATGCACATAGTTCGTCGTGTAATCCTTCATCCCGTCGAGCGGGAAGACGCCCGCCGCCGCCTTCTTCAGCATCGCCGCGTTCAGGTCGGTGGCGTAGATTTTGCACCGCTCATAGAGACCTTCCTCCTGCAACAGAATGGCCAGCGAGCAGGCCTCCTCGCCGGTGGCGCAGCCCGCCACCCAAATGCGGAGGGACGGATAAGTGCGCAGCAGTGGCACCACGCGGGTGCGAAACGCCAGGTAGAAGGCTGGATCGCGGAACATGGCAGTAACGTTGATGGAGAGGGCCAGCAGGAAACGCTCCAGGCAGTTGGGATCGTGCAGCACGCGGGCCTGCAAGTCGGAAATGGTCTCCACTTTCTCCACGCGGACGCACTCCTGGATACGGCGCTTGATCGAGGCCGGGGCGTAGTTGCGGAAATCGTAGCCGCTGTGCCGGAAGACGGCTTCCAGCAGGATCGCAATTTCGAGGTTTTCCAACGCGGGATTCATGGACTTGTCTCCGGCCCGGCCAGCTCTGAGAAGTCCGGGTAGTATTTGGGCACGCATTCCGGGCAGAGGCCGTGGCTAAACTCGGCGGCACTGTGCCTGGTGATGTAACTCTCGATCTGGCTCCAATGCCCCTGGTCATCACGGATCTTCTTGCAGCCGACACAAATCGGCAACAGGCCGCTCAGGGTTTTGACTTCGGTGGCGAGTTTGGCGCGCTCCTGTTCGGCCCGGTCCCGCTCGACCAGGGCCTCCAGCAGGGCCTGATTGGCCAACCCCAGAGCTCTGATCTGTTCTTCCCGAGCCGCTTTCAAACGGTAAAGGTCCACAAACACCCGCACCTTCCAGCGTAGAATGTCCGGGACGATGGGCTTGAGCATGTAGTCCACCGCGCCCGCCTCGTAACCTTTGAACCGTTCCTCGCCCGTCACCGCCGCGCCGGTAATGAAAATAATGGGCACCTCCTGCGACCGCTCGCGCTGGCGGATCATGCGAGCGGTTTCAAAACCGTCCATCAAGGGCATCTGGACATCGAGCAGGATGACCGCAAACTCGGTCTTGAGGATGTGGCGCAAGGCGTCCTGGCCAGACTCCGCCAGAACCAGGTTCTGGCCCAGCGGCGCGAGAACCGCTTCCAGAGCGGCGCGGTCTTCGGCGCGGTCATCGGCCACGAGAATGTTGGCAAGGGGGGAATTCATAGGGTATTTTTGCTTTTAGATTCTTGATTGGCGATTGGGGTGAAACCGGCACGCGGAAAAAAATGGCCAGAACGAGGCGCTTGTGCGATTATTCCAATGGATTTTATGAACATCGGACGAGAGCTAAAGGCTAAGCGGACGGACATTCTTCGTCTGGCCGGCCGGCATGGCGCGACCGATGTGCGGATTTTTGGCTCGGTTGCCCGCGGCGAGGCCGGTTCGGATAGCGACGTGGATTTCTTGGTGAAGATGGCGCCTGAACGCAGTTTGCTGGACCATGTGGCGCTCTGGCAGGATCTGGAGGATCTTCTAGGCCGCAAAGTGGACTTGGTCAGTGAAAAGGCGCTGCATCGGCTGATGCGAGACCAAATCCTGAAGGAGGCCGTGCCGCTATGAAGAATCCGGACCTGTACCTGGTCCACATCGAGGAATGTCTGGCGAAGGTCCAAGCCTACACGCGCGAGGGGCGGGCGGCGTTCCTGGCCGACACCAGAACTCAGGAGGCGGTGATTCGGAATTTCGAGGTCATCGGCGAGGCGGCCAAGCGATTGGCCCCGGAATTCACCGTCCAATATCCCCATGTTCCTTGGAGGAAGATCGCCGGGTTTCGCGATATCCTCATTCACGCCTATGACCGGGTGGACGTGGAGGAAGTTTGGAACATCGTCGAACGCGATACGCCCGGTCTGGCCGGGCAAATCCAGACCATCCGCGACCACTTGACCCGTCAAAGCCAACCTCCGCCAACGTGCGCTTGAGGTCGCGTTTTCGGTTTTAGATTCTTGATTGGCGATTGGGGTGACACCGGCAAGAGATGGAACAGTGGGAAACCACGGGGAATGATGGGCTATGAACCAAGTCTCCAAGGAACGCCTGGCCGTCCGATGGGGCCGAGTCAGCCAGCAGACGCTCGCGGAAGTGGAAGACCGGGTGCGCATATTGCTGGGATTGTGAGGCTGCTGCGTTTTGCTTTTAGATTCTTGATCAGCCACTGGGCGGGGGCCTGCGCCACGCGCCGTCAATCGCCAATCGCAAATCCCAAATCTAAAATCCCCAATCACCGGTAAAGCCATACTCGCAACAGGGCCAGCAGTTGGTCCGAATCCACCGGTTTGGCGAGGTAATCGTTGGCGCCGGCCTGGATGCATTTCTCGCGGTCGCCTTTCATGGCTTTGGCCGTGAGCGCGATGATGGGCAGCGACTTGAACTTCGCCTGCTTCCGAATCTCCTTCATGGTCTCGTACCCATCCATCTCCGGCATCATGATGTCCATCAGAATCACCTTCACATCCGGCGTCTGCTCCAGCAGAGTCAACGCATCCCGGCCGTTCTCGGCGGTGACCAGCTTCATCCGGTGCGCCTCCAGGACGGTGGTGAGCGCGAAGAGGTTCCGCACATCGTCATCCACGGCAAGAACGGTTTTACCTTCGAGCACGGCGTCGCTGGTGTGGAGTTTATTGAGAATTTGACGTTTCCCTTCAGGCAGGTTCCCGGTCACGCGGTGGAGGAACAGGGCCGTCTCATCGAGTAGCCGCTCGGGCGAATGGACGCCTTTGACCACGATGGTCTCGGACATAAGCCGAAGCTGGGCCTCCTCTTTCCTGGTCAGTTCCTTGGCGGTATTGATCACCACCGGCATCTGGCACAACTCCGGCCGTTTCTTCATTTCTTCGAGCACCGTGAAACCGCTGATGTCGGGCAGAATCAAGTCCAGCACCATGCAGTCGAAGTGCTCGGCCGCCAGCGCCTTTAACGCCTCGGCTCCGGTCCCAACGGCGGTGACGACCACGTCGCCGTTGCCAATGAGATCGACGATGCTCTGCCGCTCGTCGTCGTTGTCTTCCACCACCAGCAGGTGACGGACGCGCTGCTCGATGAAGGTCACGATTCTATCGAAGGCCCCATCCAGCGCCTCCTTGGTGATGGGCTTGGTGATGCAGGAGATCGCGCCGTGCTCCAGGCCGTACCGGGTGTCAATCTCCACCGAGATGACATGCACGGGGATGTGCCGCGTGTTCGGGTCAAGCTTCAGCCGGTCGAGCACCGTCCACCCGTCAATGTCCGGCAGGCGGATGTCCAGGGTGATGGCCGAAAACACGTGCCGGCGGGCCAGCTCCAGCGCGTGCTCGCCGCTGGCGCAGGTGACCCCCTTAAACCCTTTCTCGTGCGCCGTCTCGAGCAGCACGGCGGCGAACTTCGGATCGTCTTCGATAATCAACACCACCTTGTCGCCGGGAGCCAGGTGGTCGCGGTCGTCCTTGGCGGCTTGCAAGTCTGGATTTGCGATTTGCGATTGGGACAAGGGTTTGGTCGGGGTTTTAGGCCGGATTCCCTGACCCGGCGTGGTTCTCTTGGGTGGCGTTTCGCCGCGTGATGGCACGCGGCCTGCCGGGGCGATGTCCGGTTCGGGTTTGGCCGTCTGCGGCGGCTGATAATTCAGCGGCAAGTAGAGGGTGAAGGTGCTGCCGATGCCCACCTGGCTGGCGGTCAGGCGCAGCTCGCCGCCCAACAGGATGGCGATCTCGCGGCTGATGGCCAGGCCCAGTCCGGTGCCGCCATACTTGCGGGCGGTCCCGCCGTCCGCCTGCTGGAATGCCTCGAAGATGATCCGCCGTTTGTCCGCCTGGATGCCGATGCCGGTGTCGCTGACGGAGAAGGCGATGACGCCCTTGGCCCGGTTGAGGTGCTTGTGGTCGTCGCTCCAGCCGCTGCTGGCGAGGCTCATCTTCAATTCCACCTTCCCCTTCTCGGTGAACTTGAAGGCATTCGATAGCAGGTTCTTCAGAACCTGTTCGAGCCGTTTCCGGTCGGTCTGAATCGCCGGCGGCACGTCCGTCGCGGTCTCGACGTCATACTCGAGTTTCTTCTGGTCTGCGACATGGCGGAAGTTGCGCTCGGTCACCTCGGCCACGTCGGCAAGAACCACAACGCCGACATCCAGGGTGGTCGTGCCGTACTCGATCTTGGAGAGATCGAGAATGTCGTTGATGAGGCTGAGCAGGTCGCCGCCCGCGTCGCGGATGGTGCGGGCGAACTTGACCTGTTTTTCGGTCAGGTTCTTCTCGGAGTTTTCCTCCAACTGCTGCGAGAGAATCAGCAGGCTGTTGAGCGGAGTGCGCAACTCGTGCGACATGTTGGACAGGAACTCGGATTTGTATTTCGAGGTGAGAGCCAGTTGGGTGGCCTTCTCCTCGATGGCAATGCGGGCGTCCTCGACCTCGCGGTTCTTGCGCTCCACCTCGAGCTTTTGTTCGTTGAGCAACCGGGCCTTGTCCTCGAGATCCTCGTTGGTCTGCTGCAGCTCCTCTTGCTGGCTCTGGAGTTCCTTGGTGAGGGACTGCGACTGCTTGAGCAGTTCCTCGGTGCGCATGTTGGTTTGAATGGTGTTGATCATGATGCCCAACGATTCCATGAGCTGATCAAGAAAGTTCAAGTGAATCTCGCTGAACTGCTGAAACGACGCCAGCTCGATGACCGCCTTGACCGCACCCTCGAAGATGACGGGCAGCACGACGACGTTGGCGGGCGTGGCCTCGCCGAGGCCCGAGCCGATCTTGACGTAGTCGGCCGGCACGTTGGTCAGCAGGATGCGCTCCTTCTCGAGGATACACTGGCCGATGAGGCCCTCACCGGATTTGAACTGGGTTCGAGAGGTCTTGCGCTCGCGGTAGGCATAGCTCGCCAGCAGCTTCAGCAACGCCTCGTCCTGTGACGGTTCGTTGATGTAGAAGACCCCGTGCTGCGCCCCCACCAGCGGCGCCAACTCGGAGAGGGTCATCTTGCAGACCTGCTGGAGGTCGCGCTGCCC
>Ga0194039_1001722_pt1 | contig 11529 bp, 13 predicted proteins | sample JunL228m_MetaG_FD_148679 | JGI IMG/M metagenome (GOLD analysis project Ga0194039, IMG submission 148679) | Anoxic zone freshwater microbial communities from boreal shield lake in IISD Experimental Lakes Area, Ontario, Canada - Jun2016-L227-8m | ecosystem: Environmental > Aquatic > Freshwater >...
TTTTAATATTAGATATAAAAATTTACAAGGTATAAATAATCGAGAGTTTCCAAATACATACCATGCAGGATACATGCACGGTCAACCAGACCGTGAAATATCTGACAAAGAAATGGACATTGCTGATTATCCTTGAGCTCTATAAAGGCCAGGGGTATACCCGCAGGTTTTCCGAGCTCCGTGAAGCTATCGGTGGTATTACCCCAAAAATTCTCTCGGAACGGCTGAAGGAACTTGAAGAAGAAGGAATTCTCACCCGGAATGTGGACGCAACCGCATTCCCGGTCAAGACAGAATATACCCTGACGGAAAGCGGTCTTGGAATTGTGGACGTGATCCGGATCATCAAGCAGTGGGCGTTGAAATGGAAGATCGACAATATCCCCTGTGGTGATCAGGACTGCAAGGTGTGCGTGCTGTAAGCTGCAATCCTGGTAATGGAAAAGCATACCTGGGAAAATTTCGGTCCTTTACCGTTAACGGCGGTTCACTGGTCACTTCGAGACCAATGAAAGCCGTGAATTACTCCATGGGGTCATTTTCGGTCTTAAAATTTCATCACGTGCAATCCAGGTCCCCATCATCCTTCTTTCTTCTCAACAAGTTTCCGGTACATCTCCTCACCTACGCATTCTTTTGCATATTTGCACCACTGGACACACGATATACTATCGTTATAGATAACAAAGCCGCAGGTACTGCATGCCACCTTGAGGTCATTTGAGAAAATTTCAACTTCCTCCCCGCACTCAGGGCATTTTTTTATTGAGAGTGTGGGTGTCCTGAGGTTCGCAGAACCGGGACAGTGGTCAAGCACCGGTTACTCCCCCGTTTTTTTATATTCCATCAGCAGCGCCTCTCCATATTCCTTCGCCTTTTTGGTGGGAACATAGTTAAGTGCCCGTGTTCGTTTTACGAGCTCTTCGGTAATGACCGTGTCATCGGAAATGTCCATTTTCCTAACCTCTGCGATAATCCAATCCAGTTTATCTATCCCGGTCTCTTTGCCGTCGACGAGAATCTGCCTGATGTTAATCTTGTCTGGAGGGATACCTCCGCAGATTGTGCAATAGTATCCATCCTGATCATTCCTGCTCATGGATTTACTCCCGAATCATTGTCAGCGTCATCTTGAATCTGGTGATGGCGCTGAGAGCGTGGGGAACGTTGGCCGGAAAGATTATGGTCTCTCCTGCTTTCATCTGAAATGTCTGGCCGGCGACCCATACCTCACATTCCCCATCAATGATAGTAACCACGGCGTCATAGGGCGCTGTATGCTCGGAGAGTCCCTCATTTTCATCGAATGAAAAGATAGTGATACTCCCAGCAGTTTTGTTGACAAGCATCCGGCTCGCAACCGTGCCGTCCTGATAGGAGACGATGTCTTTTAAGACGATGACTTTTGCATAGAGTTCTTCTCTTTTCTTGGTATCAGGTTTTTCAAGTTTAAAATCTACCATCGTATACTCCCGTTGTGCATATTCTGATCATGAAATCATGTTCTATTTTCCCCGTATTGTAGCCCGTTTATGCGGGGACTGGTAAAATGCCCAGCTGCTGCATCAGGCCTATCAGGTTTACCTCGCCCCATAGCTCGGCGATCTTCCCTTGCTTTACCCGGAAAATCTCAATACCTGTCATGGTGATAGCCTTTCCTGTCGGAGGAAGTCCCATAAATTCTCCTTTGTGCGTGCCACGTGCAGTGAAGCGGGCGGTTACCTTATCCCCGTCCGCCATAATATCGTCGATAGTCACGTTAAGACCGTGAAATGCAGCCCGGCAGGTTATAATGACGTTATTCATCGCCTCGATCCCTGGCCCGGGTGTTGGCAGCGGAGTATGTAGGGAAAATCCAGGAGCAAGAACTGCGTCGGCTGCCGTAAGGTCACCTTTCGATGGACCAACTTCAAAAAATTTGCGGACAATTGCGATATTCTCGATTTCAGCTGCGGTTTGTGTCATACACTATGCTTGACAGACAACTATTTAATTATGTTGTCCCTATTAGAGTAACAAATGGATCTAGTTGTTGAACACCTTGTCCAGCTTGGACTCAAAGAATACGAGGCTAAAATCTACGTGGCCCTTGTCGGACTTGGTGAAGCAAATGTCCGCAGCATCCATGAAGTCAGCGGGGTTCCACGTCCACGGGTGTATGATGTCCTTAATGCCCTTGATGCCAGGGGATTCATTGAGATACGACAGGGAAGTCCACTGATGTACCACGCGGTTCGCCCGGATATCGTGGTATCCTTCTTAAAAAAAGATCTCGATACTGCGGCTATTGAAAGTGTAAAGACTCTGGAGTCATTGTCTGTAGACGCCCGGCAGAATTATTCACCGATTTGGTACGTTCATAGTGACTGGACTATCCAGCGGAACCTTGAAAGGCTTGTTGAAGGTGTTACCAGTTCACTGATTGTCCTCTGTTTCAATAAGGAGACCCTGGAAAAATACAATGGTCCGCTCCTGTCAATTGCACAGAACCGCATGGTAAGTGTCCTGGTCCCGAAAGATAGTGCAGAAGGTCTTGACATACGTGGTGGCATCAGGTACTATGAGGTAGGGCAGGTTGGGAACTTTTTCGGTGTCAATATTTTCGAAAAAGTATTTTCCGTACCAATCAATCGCGGAGGTGCAATCTTTCAACTCGAGTGCATCCTTATTGCCGATGACCAGGAATCCATGCTCATCTACACGCAGGACGGGAACCGGATGGCGGTCATTATCACTCTGCCTTTTATCACCTGTGTCCAGAGCAGGATGTTTTCAGAGATGATCGAACTTGCCCATGAACTATCACATGAAGGGGAAGACCCGAGCGATAGCAGGACCATTTACCATGAAGCAGACAACGAAAAAACGAAATCAACGGGGATGTGAAGGACGATGACAGATTCCACCGAAGGCGCGATTCTTCAGCGGGACGGGAAGACGTATGCGGTTACTACCCGGATACCTGCGGGTATTATTACGCCCGAACAGCTTGAAACAATTGCTAAAGTCGGGCGAAAGTACCATGTGCCCGTCCTGAAGATCACATCAGGCCTGAGGGTGCTCCTTGCCGGAATTCAGCCCGAAGATGTGCCCCGGGTCTTTGCTGACCTTGGACCGCTTGCAAAACCTGAGACGTCCCCGTGTGTCAAGTTTGTCCATGCCTGTATCGGCACAGATATGTGTAAATACGGAAAACAGGACTCGATTGGACTTGCCAGGACTATTGACAATCAGTTCAAAGACCAGACCTTTCCGGCAAAGATCAAGATCGGGGTCTCCGGCTGTCCCCGTTGTTGCAGCGAGAGCCATACCCGGGACATCGGGATTATTGGAACTGCCAGGGGCTGGATGGTCTTTTTTGGCGGGAATGGGGGCACACGACCACGGTTTGGCGATATTGTTGCCTGGGACCTTACTGCCAGTGAAGCGGTGGATTGTGCACAGCGTCTTTCGGAGTATTACCGGAGCCATGCAAAGAAGCATGAACGGACCGCACGGTTCATGGAACGAATTGGTATCGAAACGTTGAAATCGGAATTACTTACGTCAATTCCGTACATTCCTATTGAGAAGGTGAATTAACCATGAAAATTACACAAGTCGCAAACGTTGTATCGGGCCCGAACCCCCACCATGTAGACGCACGAAAGATATACGTGTCCCCCCATGCAATAGCCGTGGTAATTACACTCCAGCCCGGGGAATCGCTGAAAAAGCATTCAACTCCGGTTGATGTATTCTTCTACGTGCTTGAAGGCACAGGAATTGTTGAGATCGGTGATGAACAAAATACCGTTGGCAAAGATATGCTGGTGGAGAGTCCTGCACGGATCCCACACAGGTGGCTGAATGAGAGCACGGCCGTTTTCCGGGTGCTGGTGGTCAAGGTCCCGAAACCCACCGAAGAGACCAAGCTGCTCTGACGTGCCAGGCAGGGGATTAGGTTTACTCAGCTGCCAGAAACAAGCGGAATGTGTCACCCATTGAAATTATGGTGGTCGTAGCAATTATGAATAAATTCCTGCTTACGGTGCTGACTTGCGTTCAGCGGTGGTTTGAGGTACCCGATTTCCGGGGTCTGCAGGGCCGGGCAGAACGGACAGAGGGCCGCATCGACATCGTTTGCCTTCTCCCGGACCGGGCAGTAGTATACCCCGTCAATGACCTCGACCTTGTCCCCGCCGGGGAACGGCATCCCGACCGGGTGGCCTGGGAGTCGCTGCACGAACATGCAGAAGCCTGCGAGCAGGAATTTCAGGAACCTCAACCGGACGACCTTTTCATCTTCCCCAAAAGAGCACTGTGCCGCAACCATCTTCCAGTAATCACCCGCATTCACTGCAAGGGCTTCCCTCATTTGGACGAAATTTTTAAGTTCGTGCATTCGCCTGGTGGCCTGGTAGGTCCCGTGAAGGTGGGCGGTGATCGTCTCCTCCAGTTTTTCCCGGTAATCCGGGTTGAAGTCCTGGATTGTATCAGAGAAATTCCACCGCATCTGCTGCAGGTCGCGGGGCGAGTACATCAGGGCGATAGCCGCAATGGCCTGGCCGAGCTCGCCCCTGGTCTTCTTTGACCTGAGTGTTGAGCATTCACCTGCGATCTGTTTGCAGTCCAAAGTTAGGGGCTCCGTTTGGGGGGAAGAGGTTTAATTCTCTCAATCTTATCTGCGAGCCAGATATTTAATAATTGAACCTGGCAGGTTTACCCGGCAAAGGTAATTCCACAATCTGGATAGAGACCCAAGGAACAAATAATCTGATTTGAACCACGGTGTTAGGAGCCACTGATGGATGATTGACAACCAACCTCTTATAATAACCAGAGCGGGCGATCGACGATGTATCTGTATGTTTTATCCTTGAAAAAGACTGAAAATGCGAGGTGTCTAAAATAACTTCAGATTGTAGGATTTGTTGTGTTGAGGCATTCTCGGTACTGTGTTCCAATCTGCACTGATACCAGGGCCTTTTTTGACGCTTTTTCCTGTCCATTATCTGGCCATCATGAACCTAGGCTACGACGGGTCAATCATTCTGATAACATTTCGAAGGTCCAGGCTTCGACCCGCAACTCAGTTCATTACGTTCTGCGGCTCTCCAGGACGGTCCCCGATCCCATCCGGGCGGGCAGGCCGCTACCTGATATTTAATTTGAACCAGGATTGCAAAAATAATAACCTTCCTCGACGTCGGCTGGACCACCTCCGGTACCTGCGGGCTCTGCTTCAGGGGTACGCCCCAGTTTTACGGTTGACTGGACGTTACGTGGAACGGCCGCATTTTCGCTCCCTTGCTACCGAATTTCATTAGATTCTGCCCCATCTCCCGCTGGCAGGTCCGGCGTTCGTAAAACAAAAAAAACGTACCTATGCGCCTTGAAACCAGATAAAACAACCAATATAAGCCCGAATTAAAGAAACGTTCTCTCAAGCAGGTAGTCTTACCCTACCGAACCGGACATCTCCCGCTCCTGTCCGTTTAAATCGCCCGCATTTGCCCCCGTTTGGTTTTCATCCCGAATGAGGCTGTTTACTGCGAATTTGTTCTAATTCCGCCTATAACCTGCCTTTATTTACCTCGTATCCCGTTTCCCGTTTCTCAAAAACTGTCATTTCCACCCCGGAATACCCTTTTCCCGGATTTTTGCCGACTTCAATGGCAACCGTGTCATCTCCCCCGGGTACCCGCAAGAGTAGCAGGCGATGACGAGGGGCAACGCCACGAAGTCCTGGCCGTCAGCGTCACTGCCGTGACCGTCTGAAAAACAAGGGCATGAATTGAGTGGGAGGAGGACCGGAACGAACGATTTGAAATGAGGCTCCGGGGGAGGGGACATCATGCCAGGGGTTACCTGCCAACCGTTTCACTCACTTTCACCCCGCACATGCCTGTGCCCTTATCAACCTGTACCAGTAACCCAATAGTACCTATCATGGACCTTGAATGGCCAGGGGATATCTGCATCCCGGAACGGACAATAACCGCAATCAATGGCCCCTCCCGTATCCTCGCAGAGGGACTGAACAGTTGTAGCGCAACGATGCGGCGTTACCCATTTCTCTATGTCTGCAGCAATTATTCTGCTGTACTCCCGGGCCTGCACAGGACAACGTTTGAGTTTTCTGTCCGAAGAGGGTTCACATCAGACCAGATGGCCACGATTATCGATGAATGTGATGCCACTTACCTTATTATCGAGCACGACCCTTCGCTCTACGCAGAAGATACTACGTTGATCCCGCATGTCATCAACCGGTTGAAGACGTTTGCCCATAACGAAGGCACGGTGGTTGTATATTCCCGGAGCCTCGATCGATTTATGCGACCTCTTATCAGGGCATCAGGCAGGGTCTACCTCTATGCAGACTGGGCAAACGTAATCCGGAATAGCCAGGAAAAGAAACAGCAGAAAAAGAATGGGCCGGGCCGCAGAATTATTTCCCGGCAGGCCAGGCTGGACCAGGTTGGTAGACCCGAGATAAGACCCGGGAATCCTGATAGCGGACTGGCAGATCTCATCGTGCCAGATGAATGAGATCTCTCCTACCCTAGCTCCATGATTTCGCCGCAGCGAAATTCTTTCGCGAAGCCGGACAGTCGCGGACAGGAGGCACCGGTGGTGTGGCCCCGCCCTTTTTGGCTTGGCAGGCCGGGCCGTAGTATGAGGTGACACGGCCTCAGTCGGGCTTCGGCCTCCACGAGTAGCCCGCCAGCGGTAGCGGAAAGCGGGCGATTTTGCTTACCGCGAAGGCAATGGTGTCATCAGGCCAGGTTGCCCGTGACAATGACCGGCTGCCTGAGCCGTCAAAACAATTCAACAAGCCCTTTGCTTTTCCCGGTGATCGACATTCCGCCCCGGGAGGTAACAATAAACGTGTTTTCAATACCCACAAGGCCGACATCCGGGATCCCGTTCTTAGGTTCAAGCGCAAGGACCATTCCCTCTTCAAGTGGCTCGTCAAATCCCTCCGCTATGACCGGTGTTTCATCTATCCAGAGGCCGATTCCGTGACCGAGAAACTTTACCTTGTGGTTGCCGAACCCCATGAAGTTGGTCAGGAACTCCGGTTCAAGGTCAGCCATGATATCCCGGTAAATCTGTGAAGGGATCGCGCCTGGTTTCAGTTGAGACGCCATGGTATCCTGGATCTCCACGCACCGCAGGTGCATGTCGATTGCATGGCTCGGTATGGGCTTTCTGAACATGTACGATAATGTTTTATCGGTCTGGTATCCCTTGTACCCGCATCCAATATCCACAACGACAAGATCTCCCTCCCTGAGTTTCCGTTCAGGGTTTCCCATCTGCGGGACAGATGGGTGCATGCCGTCAACACCACCAGGTGTGTCCACGCAGACTGGGCAGATGGTACTGGTTCCAAACCCGATCTCACCAAGTACCATCTCGTTAAACCCGCCGAACCGGATAATCCCCTGGTGCCCTTCTTTCATCATCAGCGAGTACAGGTCGCAGTAAAAGGTAATCTCGTCAATCCCTTCTGAAAGCATGCCGGGCACACAGTCCTCGAGCACGTGGCGGTGGATCTTCCCGGCGTGCTTCATAAGCGAGAGCTCGTACGGGCTCTTCACCGCACGGATCGCAGAGACCTCTTTATCCACGGATCTCACATCGGTGAAAGGCAGGTACTTCTGCATCCGATTGAGCTGGGAGAGGGAGACAAGGTCGGTCTCGAGATATACCGTTGATGGCAGGTGGCCTGTCCCCGCCGCGATTTCCCGGTAACTCTGCATTTTCCTGATATTTGGAAAAAGTGACTCATCCATGGCCCGCTCGTAACTCTTCCGCACCCAGAAGACCGCATCGCCATCCTGCGGTATGAAGAGGAGACCGTCCTGCATGGTTCCTGTGAAGTAGTAAAGGGGAACCTTGCCGCTGATGGCTGTAAGCTCCCAACCGGGTTGCACCCGGTCCATCCGCTCCCGGAAACGTTCCAGGCGGCTGGTAAGTTCGGTGAGCGGGACTTTCATCTAGGATATAATCTGGAATGAAGAGATATTAAAAGTGAGGCCTGTTCCGAAATAATGAGTGATGGGAATGAAATTTTTAAATTACAATCAAGTGCCTTAAAAAATTATAATATCGATCTTATCGTCAAACCTGACAATTATTCATTCGCTCTATGATTTCGCCGCAACAAAATTCTTTCGGAGAGTCGAACGGTTGCGGACAGGCGGAACAGGAGGTGTAGTCTCGCCTTTTAGGCTTGGTAGGGCGATCAACGGTTGAGAAAATTGGAATTCCCCGCCGGGAACAAGCACAAATCGTCGGATTAGTCTGACTACAATAAAATGATGTGTTGCAAAGATCACGACGACGTTTATTTTCTGTAGGGTGGTGGTTAACCTCCGGGTTCCCTTCATTGCCCCGAAGGGCACCAACAACGCTGTTACGAATCCGTATCAATCCAGGGGACGTTGTCGCCCCAGGAAAAAGGCAAAAAAATGGGTCGGAACGTGAAAATTTATCCTGCCTGGTAATTGAGTACCGCTACCACTCACCGCCGTTCGGTATAGATACCCGACCCAACGAGCCATTCATCGTCCACCGGTGCAACATAGCAGAGTTTCAGCCCGACCGTCCCGGTATCCGGGTTGAAATAATCCACGTACACAAACCCCCCGCCGTTCTTTGCGGTGGAGATCTCCCACGCGGTAATGTTTACCCCGTAGGGATCAGAAAAATTCAGCCGGTTGGAACCGATCACGTCAGGTTGGAACGGCATTGCGAGCGTCGTCCCGTTATAGCCATAGGCAAAGATATACCGGCTGCCGTTGGCAAAAACCCCCTTACGGTCGTTGAAGTCGGCGATTGCTTTGTTTGCACCCTGAACCTGTGCGTACCCGCGGGCCTGCTTCACCCGTCCTACGAGTTCGTCCCGGTCCGTTACATTAAACCCGGCAGATAGTTCGGGCAGGTACATACCCGCCCCGATGAACCATTCGTTGTCAACTGGCATGACATAGGTGAATTTGAACTCCTCCCGGTAATTATCGATTGGATTCGGGTAAATATAGTAAAGGGAGCCACCGCCATCACGGGCGAGTTCCTTTATCCTGTCCATAAATTTAACCCCGTTGGAATCGGAGATCCCACTCCGGTCCAGGCCGAGCAGGCCCTGCTGGTAGGGCAGCGCGAGAGTTGTCCCGTTCATCTCGTACGCGAATACGTAGAGGTCCCCTTTGGTGAACGAGCCATTCGGGTTGTTAAACTCCTGGAGTGCTGCCTCCCGGCCGTGTTCCTTTGCATACGCGGCAGCTCCCGAAACAAAACGGGTGAGATTTGCCTGCCGGGCTTCGGGTGTTTCTCCCATGGTCGCCAGAACCCCTGAGGTTTTCGCTGCGTCTTCACCTTCGGCGCTGGTGACTACCACCCGCCACCCGGCCCCGTCGATCCCTGCCGTTTCCCAGGCCGCGGTCTTGGTAATGTTTCCGTTCCAGTTATTGTCGTGGAAGGTATATTTTCCGGAACCGGACGGTTCCTTCATGATCCGGGTAAATATCTCCTGCAGGGCGGGATCTGCATAAGCGGGGTCTGATAAGAGATTTGTACCAATCTCCTCTTTGTGCTGGTCGTAGATTATGGTCCCGTCCGTTTGTGCTACCCAGACATCATAGGCAGTCCCGTTGGTCGCTTTCTCGATCTGCCTGCTGAGGAAGGCATCCGGTGTATACGTGATATCGGTATAGCCGAGATATTCTCCCGATGTGGAAAAAACGGGGTAACTCTGCGAGATCCCGGTGAACCCTTCTGCCATCCGGAAGACCCCGCTGACAACCGGTACCCGCCATGCGTTTGCCTTTTGGACCTGTGGCTGCCAGCTCAGGTTCGTACCGACCACCCCTGCGTAGTTTCCGGGCACCGCGGTCATGACAATCCCATCCCGTGAGATGACCAGGGAAGAGACTGCCCACGGGTGGTGTAGGAGGTTTTCGGCCAGGACAGCTTCTGCTTTCTGGCCTGAAAGGCCCGTCGTGGAGAGGGCCAGGGAGTTGTTCCGGACCCCTGCCTTGAGATCGCCAAGGGCTGCGTCGATGGACGTGGTGAGTTGTCCGGCAACCAATTCCATATCCGTGGTTTTCGGACCTGTTGACGCCTTGGTGCACCCCGCCAGCGACACAGATACTGCCAGGATTAAAAGGATTACTGCAATGGAAAATGCCTTCATCGTAGCTGTATTGCTGGTGCATCACGATGAATCTTGTTACACGAAAAAAAAACGGTTGCAGCCAGTGAGAGTGGCGCCCCGGGGTTCGCTGGATCCGGCGGGGGCGAAGCCCTGGCGACCACCGGTGGGTAATCATCCTGCAACCCATCTCATCGCGGGAGACGAGAAAATCGTGGAAACGGGGTTTTTCCAGGTTACGGGAAAATTATTATAACGGGGGATCTAATGCACGTAACCATGGCGAACATTGCATTCTTCCAGATCCCGGCAGATGATATCGGCCGGGCGGGAAAATTCTACCGGTCGCTGCTTGGCTGGAAGATTGAACCGAACACGACCCTTCCTGACACGTCATTGCAATGGCAGGATATTATCACCGGTGAACCAAAAGAAGGGACGATGAACCAGGGGGGCCTCTATAAACGCCAACTCCCTGGCCCGATCATGAACTTTGTGAATGTTGAGGATTTCGACCAGGTCCTTGCCAACGTGGAGAAACTCGGCGGGAAGATCCTGATGCCCGGGAGTGAGATCAAAACCGTTGGCCTTGTCGCGGTTATCCAGGATACGGAGGGTAACCTCCTTGGCCTCTGGAAACCCGGGCCTGTTTAGTCGATCCCCCGGTTTTCGGTGGTCTTTTCCGAGCCGGATTCCCTGCCATTTTTTCCTGGTGTCCTAATTTTTAGGTTCTTACACGGAATCTTAACAAGGCCGTATATTCCATGATTACCACGGGGCTCAACGGTATATGATGGTCAGCAGGTGTGGTTTCTTTGCGGGTGACCTTGCAGAATATTGCCACAACAGGCTGGTGAAAAGCGAAAAATGCGACGTTTCAAGGTAAAATTACGCGGACTGCTCCGCCTGTCTGAATACCCGGGAACCGGTTGGAACGGGCCGTATGTACATTGTAATTCTCCAGGAGCCTGCGACAGGATTGGCAACGTATTGCCAGATTGTTTCGTTATCGGGGTAAGGATGGTACTGCCCGTGCCAAGGGTGTCATGGTAACCGGGGCATTTCGAAAACGCTTTTCGGGGTCATGAAAAATCTGAACAGCAACATTTTTTTTTGAACGTACCAAGGGGATTTTGGAGGATTTGTCCTCTCTTATCTCCCTGTTGCTGGTTCAACATCTTCAGAATACAGCCTTACCTGACTGGAACGCAATTACTTTGGAGAACGAGTTGATAATTCCGCTTGCCGACGATGATTCAGCGTAGGTAAGGTCCTCGTTCATGTCCGTACCATTTGAGTTCTGGCCTTCCTGTATGTGTGCCTTAACATATGCAGATACCGTGCCCATTGCCGGGAATGTGCCCTGGCCCTGGATCGTGTATGGC
>Ga0194039_1001724_pt1 | contig 11513 bp, 10 predicted proteins | sample JunL228m_MetaG_FD_148679 | JGI IMG/M metagenome (GOLD analysis project Ga0194039, IMG submission 148679) | Anoxic zone freshwater microbial communities from boreal shield lake in IISD Experimental Lakes Area, Ontario, Canada - Jun2016-L227-8m | ecosystem: Environmental > Aquatic > Freshwater >...
CAACATAATATTGCACCGAGAGGTCATTGACATGATAATCCTTCATGGATGAGGAAGCTTTTACTTCATAGATTTCCCAACCATTAGCGCCACGATGCAGGATGTCGACTTTCACGAAAACATCATCATGTGAGAACGTTGCCTCATATATAGTATCTACGCCTTGCTGGATCAGAGTCTGCGTCATGTCAAGTTGCTCGGCATGGGACAATCCTTCGTATGGTACCATTGTTCCCCCGGGAAAGAGCTCCGAAGCCAAGGAACCAACATCATATCCGGTGTCAAAACGCCGTTGCAGCTCCTCGGATACCTCATCTTTCAGCTCCGGTCTGAATTTCTGAAGATAGAGAGCCTTATGGCATTGAAGTCCTCGGATAAAAAGGGATTTGCTGAGGTAAAGATTGTCGCTGCTGCTTTTTATGTTGGAGGATATCATGATTAAGTGTCTCCTTTTCTACCGTAAATTTAAAAAAACAACTCTGAAACGTTTGGCCCAACCATTAAATAAAATTCAACATGGGCATCTTTTTTGATATTATCTATATTATATTTCCAATCATTAAAGATATTCGGATCCCAGTTATCTGTGAAAAATATAACTGTTTTTGTTATTTTACAGCAAGGTCCTTGCATGTGCTGGATGAATTTTGCCATAGCCTCCTTGAAATTTAAATGCCCGCTACCTCTTCTAACATGTGATGATACAGTCAAAGATATGAACCATGCCATTTCACAACAAACACCATCTGGTTGACCTGGATAACAGTTTATTCCCAATGAACCTTGGCCAAAAATTTCTTGAAGAATATCAGGAATTTCTTTCGAATGTATTGCTCGCTCTTTTCCTATTTCATGAATACTTTTTGCCAAATTTTCTGCAATTCTTCGAAATTTTCCCATTTTATTTTCCCTCCCCATTAAAAGTTTTGTTATATAAGCTTTCCTGTGTCGACTTCATAAGCCACATTGTCAATGCCATAATGCTCAGATTATTCCATCTGATTTACTATACGCCATCTTGCATCAATTCTTTTTAAATCGTTACTTTTTTCTTCGTAATCTTGCCTTGACAGGATTTCAATATAAAAAATTGCCGTCATCATGCGTCCCGCTACCCGGTATTCGTCAGCATGCATTTTATCTGCAGCAGGTAGTATCCAGGTAAACAGATTGATCCAATCCATATTGCGAACTGCTCCATACAAAAGAGTTTGCGACTCGCTTATTATATCCTGCCACTCCGTACCTTTGTTGATATAACTTTCCCTTACTTTTTCAAACTCGCAGAAAAGTTGCTCTCGATTTTTCCCCGATTTTGCGCACACCTTGTTTTCTATCTGCTGCCATTGATCCAAAGCACTCTGCACCAATTCGTCAAGCTCCGATGGCATCGGATCAATAAGAAAGCGTTCTCGTAAATGTGAAATTTCATCCTTCTGCCATCGGTCTGATGTCTCCTGATCTTTTGTGACAAACTGTCTTACACAGCTTCCCCAAACCTCTCCTTCTAATTTGTCAATCGGTGATTTCATGTTTTCCTCCTTTATTCTGAACCTGTATGAGATAATTGAATCAACAGCTCCGTTCTTGCTATTGCAGTTTTACCATCCGAAATGCACGTAATATTGTAATTCAGTGTCAAGATCAGACCTGCTGCCTTAATACTCTTTAAATGCGTTTGGACTCAGTGGCATCAGTTTTTCTTATAGTCCGAATTTCCTGATATCAGTTTTAATATTTCCCAACACCAAATCTGTCTTATGCTTACTTTATCTGGATGTATGTATTTATCATAAATAATTACAGGTTGCCTCTTGGATGCATAGATTACCCTTCTATTTGGATGCGAGCTCTTCATAACGAAAGTTTGAGATCTTCAAAGCTGGCAATTGTCACCATTCATGATCTTTACCCCTTACACAAATTAATTGATCTCACCGCCTCAATCAACCTATCCGCATCAGACAAGGGGAAATAGCCATAGAGGGTATCCTCGATTGTTTCGTCATACTCGGTATCCCATTTAAAAGAGAAATCCCATTCAACGGGCTGTAAAAGACTGACTAATTGCGGCATCCATAATTCATCGTGCTTACTGAAAATTTCATTGAATTCTTCCGCTTCCAGTAAGCCTTCCATAACGCTATGGAAATATATGATAAGAGCAAAGTAGAAACGCTCATCCATTACACGTATTTCGATGGAAAGCATATCAAAGGGCGCCACTTTAGGAATTTCTATATCAACAATATACATCGTGGTAGCGGCTGCATATCCTTGCGAATCCCCTGTCCGATAATCCCGATTCATCCAGACGAAGAAAGGATTAACCAGAGTTGTTTTAATACCTTCCTTATCAAGACTTTTTTTCAGATCCAGCATTACAGATGGTAATTCCGACTTCCTTGTTTTTATTTCTTCACTCACTGTCAACTCCTTTGGCCATTCAAATATTTCTTCTTGTTCTCTTTTCATTTTTACTGCCTGCCATATTTCACGCTCATCTGATGAGCTCTTTCCTGACGGTTTATTGAGGGCGATGTAAGAGACATACCTTTTGTTGGTTCTGAAAGAAAAGGGGACAGAGGCCCCTTTATTTGCTTTCTGCGGTTTGGCATAATTCTCCAACAGTACCCAACACGATCCGTATCGACGCCTAGGCTTGAGGGGTATGTACTTGCGAGACAAGCGGATCTTTTTGCATTTTGAAGATAAGATCCAATACAGGCCGGCTGAATCTGATTTCAATAAAAGTGTCCTCATTAAACTCGCTGTTCTCAAGTGTCGTTAGAAAGATTCATCAATTCTATTATGTTGTTCATAGGACCGCCCAATTCATCGTTGTCCAAATAAGACAGGCACTTTGTTTGTCCGCTGATATCTACTGATGACATCGCGAATAATTCCTATTGTTGGTGATTTGTCCCTTCCTTGAATTATGGCCTGAATCAAAGCCTGACGGCCAATGAAATCAATCTCACTGATATACATTGGGTATTCTTCCACTAAAGATACGAGTTCATTGTCAGGCACCTTTTTTTTGCCAACGTGTTCTTCCCATTGGCACATCTGGACCTCCTCGGGAGGGTATTCCAGATCGAGATACATGTTGAACTCTGCTGGAAGCGGGCCTTTAAGGGGGATAGGCGTGACAATACAAAAGAGTCCCAGGTAATCACGCAGATTGCTGAAGAAATGCTCTTGACCTATTTTAAGCGAGGATTCGTCCCCATCCTTATCTTTCTTTTTCGACCAGTCAGCCATTCCTCCATAATCCAGAAACAGAATCATGGCAGCCTCTCCCGTACCTGGTGCAAAGGCATAAGTCATTGGCAGCACTCTTCGTTGTGTAACAGGATGGATAACTTTTGCATCTTTATCTGTTTCTGATACTCGATAAAAATCGTATTTTCTGACCCTGAGACCGCATTCCGACGCAAGAGCGTCTACGGTATCAACACCACTTGCTATATCAGAGGAGTGAATAAGGATATTGAGTCCTAAGCCCTTCTCCTGAAGAATGTGGTATGCTGATGCCATACGTCGGATCTCCTCACGTTGATCAGGCCTGAGATACAAATTATCAACAGTTTGCTTCGGAGTGTATTCATGACAGAGGTCGCTCATGTCCAGCATTGAGAGGGCCTGGAGATTTGCCGCCTCCTCTATTGTCTCGCGAGTCAGCAATGGATTGTCTCGGTAATTCTTGGTTAGAGCCATGTTGACAGCCATGAAGATTGTATTTTTGATGAGCCCTCCCGAAAACGTATAACGCCTGGCCAAAGATTTGAGGTCCACGTCTGGCGTAATCTCTACGAAATCAGGCATCAGGGACGCCCACATTCGGCAACGTAGCTCCACATCAGGCATACTGAAATGCACCTTCATGGACAAGCGGCGCTCCATAGCCGGGTCAAGATCAATGGGCTTGTTGGTAGAGAGGATGACAATACATCTTGCCTTCTCAATCTGAATAAGGAGTGATCTGGCCATTTGGGAGTTGTCTTCGAAGAGATCGTCAGCTTCATCGAAAAAGACAATACCGCTGTTAAGGGAGGCTTCCCGAAAGACACTTTCCAATATATCATCATATGATTGGAACCTGATGCGCTCAAGACTTTCCAGTTTTATAGAAAACAGTTGTCGGTCAAAATGACGCGCCAGAGCCTGAACCATCATGGTCTTCCCTGTACCGGAGGGGCCGAAAAAAAGCATGGTCAGAGCTGTGCCATAACCAAAAAACTTGTCGATGCGAGCAGCGGAAGCATTCTCTCTCTGGGCCAAGTAAGTACCAACCCTGGAAACTATCTCATTTTTGATCGGCTCGGGCATGATGACCTGCTTTAAATCTACGGAGCCACTGTCGCGGCGAATAAATCGATAGCAGTTGTTATAAAGGTTGTTATCCCCAAGGATGTAACGGACATACCTTTCATGAAGGCAAAGATGTTCATCGACAATATTTGAAGAGTCATCCATGTAAGACATCATATAGAGAATATTACTCTTCATAAGAACTCCGTCCACGCTGAACTTTTTACGGCAAATCATTTGTTCCCGATAATTCCGGCAAAGGAAACTAAGGATCGTGCCAATCTTGACGCCACTGTCTCTTTCATTTTTTTTCTTTAATTCGCATAGAGCAAACATCTCGGCAAAATCATCATTTGTAGCAAGCATGAAAAGAAGCAGAACAACTTCTCGATCGAATCCACCAATGTTCATTTCCTGGCAAAACTTTGGGAAAATGATTTCTATACCGGAAAGTACGGTGCGTTCTGCACGCTCATGGTTTCTGTTGGCTGTTTCCTTGAGAAGACTCTCCACTGCATCCAGGCTTGCCTTCTCTGGCGATAAACCGGCATAAGACATTATGCGAAGGTAATTATCGCTTTGTCGCTGTTCTGCTCCGCATCTCCAAAGCATAGCCCGCACCAGAATCAATATGGCTTCTTTTTCAAGGGCCTGGAGGTAATCAAGATTGTCAATGAAGGGTTGTATCTCCACACGCAGTTCCTTGTTTGGAGTTAAAGGTAGCACCTGGGCCGCCTGATTTGTGACGGCACGTTCTGATGTTATGATATTTGTCTTCGTACTCATGCTATTCCCTCCCTTACGACCGTTTCCTGGGCTGTTCTATGATGTCGGCTATACCGTGTTTGACAGCCTCCTCCGGTGTTAGCCATGTATCCACATCCCGCAGAAGGTAAGTCTCCAGTTCAGCACGGTCCTTAACGCCTGAATAAGTCAGGTAATGCTGAATGACACGGTCGTGAGCCATGTCTTCTTCCTTACGTCCTGCAATAAGTTGACTGTGATTGCCGAAGCTGGCGCCGGAGAATCGGTGGGAGAGGATTGATGTTCGGGTGGTAAGAACACGGCGGCCCTTCTCTCCGGTCATTAAGACAAGTAGAGACATGGAGGCCACAAGACCGATACCGGTAGTATAAATGGGAATTCGTGACCATTCCATGATGTCGATGATTGAGAATCCAGATGCACATGACCCACCGGGGGAATTGATGATCATCTGAATCTGGCCGACGTCCCCTTTGATATTGTGTTCGATGACCTCTTTGCAGATCATTTCCGCCGACCCTTCATTGATAGCGCCTGACAGATAGATGATTCCGTACTCGTTAAGACCGTTTTCTTCCCGCTGTTGATCCTTTTTTTTCATGACCTGAACCTCCCTGTTTCTATTTATGGCTATGGAATACAGTGGGCGAGTGTCATTTTTGGTCAATTTGAAAAAATATTTTTCAAATTATTTTTTCGAGGAAGATTTTGCTTCACCAGAATGTGATTGATGCTGAGATATTCTTTTATAGATATGAACACTTACATGTGGTAATGCTTTGATGTATTAATGGATTCAAAGAGTGATTCTGCTCATTAATGAGCAATGACCCCCTTGTTATCAAATCTGAAGGCAGGAAATATCATATGCGTGGACACAACCTGAGAAAGACTATTGATGCTATAACTCTCCTTTCCCAACCTACAGGGACAACTATCTCCGCACTGTGTGACCGTTTGGACATCGGCCAACGTCAGGCTTACCGCCTTATCGAAACGCTGCAAGTGGATTTAAAATTTATCATCGATAAGGATACGTCGATGCCGGGTGGCGCCGTTCGCTATTTTCTGGCGAAGGAATATGTCAGACGTCTGTCCGAGATTAAAGTTGCCGACCTGAACCTGTCCATGGCTGAGATCGTCGCCCTGTATCTTCTCAAGGGGCATGGAAAACTATACCGGGGAACAGAGATCGAAGCCAACATCGAACGGGCCTTTGCTAAGCTGGATGTCTTTGTGCCGGAGGGATTTGCTCGTAAGTTGGAGAGGGTTAAAACCCTCATCATCTCTGCGGACAAATTCAGCAAGGACTATGAAGAAAAGGAAGAGATTATTGAAGGTCTCACCGAAGCAATGCTTCAGCAAAAGACCTGCCGTGTCGAATATCATTCATTTAACGATGACAAGATCAAGAATTTCAAGATTGATCCTCTTAAGTTTTTCGACTGGAAGGGCGGCCTTTATCTGTTTATCCGAACAACCGCCTACGGCCATATTCGCATGCTTGCCGTCGAGCGGATTGAAAAGCTGGAAACAGGGAAGGCATCTTTCGACTACCCCGATGATTTCAAACCGGAAGAATTGCTGGATGAAGCATTCGGTGTGGTTTATGATGATCCAATTACCGTGAAGATCCGATTCAGCGCCGACCAGGCACGTTATATCAGAGAGCGGACATGGGCAAAGGGCCAGAAGATAAAAGAGCAGAAGGACGGTTCCATCATCATGACTATGAAGACTTCAGGATGGTGGGATGTCCGTCAGTGGATATTGTCCTTTGGTCCTGATGCGGTGCTACTTGAACCGGAGGAGAAAAGGGATGAGATGAAGGCGCTGGCAGAAGAAATTCTCGCTCAGTATGTGTAGTAGAAGTATTTGTATGCAAGGAAGTGATGCTATCCGTTCATCATATCAGAAAATTGAAGATGATGTTGACCGTTTACGAATATCCCCAAGATTATGATTTTGAGCAGGTCTATAATCAAAACTTCTGGATCATAAAAGACGAAGCATTCAAGGTTGAATCCGAGTTTACCGGCTGGGAGGCGAAATATGTTTCAGAAATAATTTAGAGCCCGAATCAGAAGATCAAGAGTCTCGGTGAGAACAAGATTATCATGGAATTCACCGCTTCATCGGAACCGGGGGGGCATTTCCTGGCTGCTATGGTTTGGTGAGGAGGCCAGACTGATAAAGCCGGAACATTTGATGAAGGAGATCACCAGTGGTATTAATAGCATGAGGGCGAATTATCTGCGAAATAATCAATGCCGGTAATGATTTGGAGAATAAGACTGAGGGGCAACAAATAAAAAATATTCATAGGGTGGATCAATATTCAAAGTCGACCTACACTGCCGATTGACATACCGATAAATCGTTGAGCGTCAATGTTCAACGACTGCTATGGAGCGAAGAGTAATTGACGTCCGGTGCAGCGCTTTGTTATGCATCCTGTTGATCTGTTCCAAGAAACATTCACATGATTCTCTCATGAGTCTGTAGTAATCAGAATTACTGTCGTCGGGCACCATTAGAAATAGGACGTGGAAAGGGATTTCATTCCTTTGTTGCCGAATAAAATCCGAAATAATGCCGGAAGATCGATCCAGACTGAAGGATTTCCATTTATCTTCAGATATTGGGTAAATGAATCCACATCCCTTTATAGAATCCGCATTCGCATACTGACCGATGTAGGTGTGTAACTGGAAAAGATCTTCTCGCTTCACGCCATAAATAGGATCAAATGCCTTGTACTTAACGTCAAATACATAAAGACCGCCATTGCTCTCGAATACAATATCCGGTTCCAACTTCCGAACGTATTTTCCTAATGAGCCGGTCGGAATTTTGTACCTTTGTTCAAATTTACTCAACAGGCGTATACCGTCTCTTTTCAGCATCTTCCTGATGAAATATTCAAACAACATCGATACATCGAAAAAGAAGGCGCTCGAATCGTCATTAGAGCCAAAATCAGCACCTTGATGGGTAACCACTTGTTTCGACAGATCTATCAATACGTTGTAATCATGGTAAAAGGGGTTGGTGAAATATGGCGTTTTTAGAATTTCCTGATTCGTTCTTTTCACTCCCTGATTGGCCGTTACAAACGAATTGTAGATGTTTCTTGACTTGTGGCAGAAGGTGTAGTGTTCGACATTTTCGTATGCGTTGATGAAAAGTGAGGTCGCTGGACTATCATAGCTCTGCTGCCGATATGAGCAGAGGTATTTTCCCGATGTTTTATTCTGAAAGAAATCAATTGGGTCAATGGAACCTCTCACCCTTGAAACTCTTTCGGTTTTAGTCGTGTAGGTTTTAGGCAATCCCAGACGATATGCGAGTTTGAATTTGATATTCCAGAGATAAGCCAGTAGCCAACCATAACCATCGACATGGCTTTCACCACCGATATTTTCGATTTCGAGAAAGCCGTCTGCATCTGCTATAATATATTGGAGGAATGAATTGCCAAATCGGGAACTTATTTTTAAGGCGTAATCACCTCTCTTTACATAACCGATCAGGTTTCCAGTATTCAGTATAAAGTTTCTGGCATCTGTACCTGTGACGCTAACAAACCCGCCATCGACATTATTTTCGTAGTCTTCATCGTTGAATAAAACTAGGGCGTCAGCACTGTTTTTGCTAAGTTTATTTTCTAAGTCATGAGATACAGAATTAAGGAAGTGCCAAATAGCGGTTTCGTTATTTTGGGCGTTAGACCACTGACCTTGGGATTTCTGATTAAGTTGGATCGAATCACTTAATTTCCTGTTGGTCAATACGCCTTGATTGACCTGATAACATTGGTTGTCGACCAGCATCCCGTTTTTTATGATATCAAACAGCCACACGGATTAAACTCCAAACGCTTTACCAAGTGCACTTATTAACTCGTGTTCCCGACCTGTCCCGCGCAGATACTCCTGTAGCAGGGGGCGAATGCTATCATCCCAGATACGATCCCTAACCTCAGTAAGAGTTAAGCTGGTTGGATACTTCATGTTCATTAAATACGCATGACCAATCCGATAATTATAACCAAGTAAAGGCTCTCTTGCAATTTGTTCATTGAGAGACTCGAGGTTTTCAGCAAGCTTTATCCATGCTTTCTGATATTCACTCAAATGATATTCAAGAAGACCTGTGTCGGGCATAACCTCTTCCCATCGAAATCTTCTGCGGAGGGCAAAATCAAAACTTTCGACACTTCGGTCGATGGTGTTCATCGTTCCAATCAAGTAGATATTTGAAGGGATGAAAAAAGTATACCCTTGGTCTTCAAAGAGCATGCCGGTCTTTTCGTTATTCAAGTTTGCATACTGTGTTTTGACACGGCCTTTAACGCCACGATACTCCAAGCAATACATCAACTCACCAAATACTCGTGACAGTTCAGCCCTGTTAATCTCATCAATTATGAAGAAAAAAGGCGGCACTGCGTCAGCCACAAATTTTAATAAATCATGCAATTCGAAAATGTGATTCCAGTGTGCGCCAGAGAGCTTTTCTTTATAGGGCAAAAGAATTTCGATCGTAAGTGAATCCCAATCGGTGCTGAGGCCAAGTTTATAGACATCGATTTCCCATTTACCAGCTTTACAACAAAAGTCCTTAAAAATACCATTTTGCAGGGTTAGCTGAGATGAACCATTGCCATCTAAGATTGGTCGTAAGCCCTCCATAAAATCTTCATAACTGAATGAGGGATGAAACTGAACAAATTCTATCTGGCCGTTATGGGTATAGGCACTATTGGGTGCGAACTCTTCTTTCCATATGTCAAAAAGAAGTGAGGTTTGCTGGCGAGCTAAGTAAGTCTTACCGGTTCCGGGCGCCCCATATTTCACGACCTGTTTCTTTAGGCTGAAGGGGTTTGCTAAATTTTCATATAAAACCCATACAAATTGGCTTAAATAGAACTCATCAGTTTGCTCATTCTTTAACTCGGATAAAAATTCTCTTTTGATTGCTGATATCAAAAATTGGTTCTTGGCGAACCACCCCTGATCATAATCTTCAGGGTAATCATCTATTATCTTCTCTCTAGCTAACCAACTGAAGACCTGATTGAATTTTCCTGAATCCACCGTAGTGGAAACTTCAAGGGTACATGCCGCTGCTACGCGGTTGACCAATACTGGATTGTTGGATTTCCCTTGATTAGCCCAAGCTTCTTCGAACTTTTTAAAATTATCCTGTTGGGGGGCCAGAATAAAATTGCTGAGAGCTATTAAGAAATCGTTATTACTGATAAATGACTCAAAATCATTATGACTCAAGACTGATTGCCCACGAGAAGCAACCCCGTTATCTCTGCTATAAAGGAGTTCCTTCAGGAAGGGTTTGTCATCACTCTGTGACAATTTCTTGCCATCTTTAATAAGCTTTCGCATGGAACTAACTTCAACAAAGAATGCCGTGTAGGCATTGTGCCATCCCTGTACTTCGTGTTTCCGGTTTTCAATTAGGTATTTGTAAAGATTTCTCAGCCTGCTCATAGATATTTTCCCCTTCGTTTCGAATTGCCTATAATCTCTGTTCATTTTTCTAATGCAATACGGCAATGCGCACCGTGCGCTCTGAGCTTACTTATCTTTTGTTGTGACTAGCTTCGATTCCTCTTTTTTTACAAAGTTGGCTTTTACAAATTTTGCAATTTCATCAGGGACAATAAACCATGTGGGAACTCCACGTGATTGCGGATTACCCAAAGGTCTGTCGGCATTTGAACCACCATTCCAACGTAAGCCTATGGCTGGTTCTCCGTCCCATTCAAGTTCAACGGCTGACCATCCTTCTTCACCGCTGTCAAAAAGCACACGAATATTTGATACAAGCTTTTTTGGTGATAAAACCATATCGGGTTTGATATAAGACATAATATTCTCCTTTCAATGTGATGTACGTACGTACATGCTTACTAGAAAAAAGTCAAGAACATTTTTAATGCTGGTCAAGTATACTTTACATCGAAAGGCAGGGGTGACGATGCAGTTGGAGAAGGTTGGTGTAGTGGCGGTGGTTCTTTGAGAAATCAGAACACATTTTTCTCGAGATGCCCAGCAGAGGGCATTTTTGAGCACAATTCAGAAGGTCTCTCCTATACGACTCAAATTAGCCTCGCCGAGAAAGCACATCATTCATTTCCACTTGAAAGCAAGCCTTTTCATGGGGGGTTGTCATTTTACTGACAAGGAAGAAGCGGATCTGCTCCAAAAGGGAGAAATTGGTTTTCAGATGTATGCGCGCTTTCCAATGGGATTCATTGGCTGGCCAAATTTAACTATGTGAGGACTTGTATTTGAAGTCTGACGAATAATATCCGTTACGTTCCTGATCGAGAGCAGGAAGATATGCCTAAGGCAATACTTCTAAATATTCAAGCACTTTATGACAAAAAAATGTCCTGCACAAAATTAGGA